>Ga0307512_10001127_pt1 | contig 38820 bp, 43 predicted proteins | sample 14_EM_MG_FD_200267 | JGI IMG/M metagenome (GOLD analysis project Ga0307512, IMG submission 200267) | Populus trichocarpa ectomycorrhiza microbial communities from riparian zone in the Pacific Northwest, United States - 14_EM | ecosystem: Host-associated > Plants > Roots > Unclassified | place...
ATATCGGGCCCTAGGTATTCAGATTCCGTACCGGGACGGACCAGGCCTCCGAAATGCATGCCCCGGACGGGACCGTCATTCGGGGCCCCGAAAGACGCCAGTCGCCCCGGACCGTTGGGAAGCCTGCTTCCAAAGTGCTTGCCCAAAGACAGGCAAGGTGGGCGGAAATCCTATGCTCTTGCAACGTTGACATCAAACACTGGAAAGGCAACCAGAACCAGGCAGATGAACCATCCAGAAGGCCTGACTATCAGATAGGCTACGAGAGACCGACTGCACGGCTACTGGCAACCTTGGCAACTACCACCATTGAACTGTACGATACTCTACGTCAGGAAATCAAAACAGCCCCAGCTATCGACCATTTGGCTGCTGACGTGAACCACAGGATCGTCGACACTCCAATCTTCGACATTGCTGACCTGCACTGAATGGTTGAACTGGACGAAGACTCGAGTAACATTGGCAAAATCACCGCCGGAGTTCTTACATACGAAGGATTGATATATGTACCACAGAATGACCTTCTTCGGAACATTTTCATAAGTGTTTTCCACCAGACCCCAGGATGTGGCCACTACGGAGCTCTCATAACGGCCGTGTTAGTATCCAGGGACTTCGACTGGCCTGCAAAGAACTCCACCGTACGAAAATGCATCGCCGGATGTGAACTATGCCACCGACTCAAGGCATCACGGCATGCCCATCATTCGGGTTAGCAACGGGTCCACATTCCCTGGTCGGTTACGGGTCCGGTTTCACCCGAAACCGGCCCCTGGCAACGGGACTTACCTCACCGAAAAGCCGGACCATTGGAAATGCGCCGGTTTTATCAACAAGAACCCGGCATTTCAAGTTCACAATTTTGCTCCAATTAAGTATCTGAGTTTTGATCATCCGATGACATGATCAGTACGCACATTGTGCAGTTCAAGCAGCTCTTCAACCTCCCGCTACCAGATTTGCGATCGGACCAATATTCGTTGAGTTGCTATCGAAAAGCCTCGAATTTCTCCGACAGTATGGTGTTTTTCCCAGGGATTCAACAAATATTGGTCCGATCGCGAGACTGAGAGCGGGAGGTGGAACAACGGCTAAACTGTACAATCGATGTATTCATCATGTCATGATGCTTTGAGATCTAAGGTACTTAATTGGGGCGGAAGTTGCAGCAACCGTAAAATGGAACCACGGTGCGGGTGCAACCCGGCGAACAAACTGCGGGATTATGCCTGGTCCCGGTAACAACCCGGCCAAGGCACAGCGGGTCTGGATTTTGGCCCGGTCTCGAACAGAACAGAACTGAACTGCTGGTCACTACCCGGGCCGCTAGCCAGTTGACCGGACCCGTCGCCAATACTACCCATCACGGCACAAACGTTTCGCTACCACCACCGTCAGGACGTTGGAAAGGAGTCACCCTGGATGTTATCATGGACCTCCCTGAGTCAACCCCCTGAAGGTATACGGGAATCTCAGTAGTCGTCGATTGATTGACAACAATGGTGATCTACCCCCACTGCAGGAAGGATATCACGTCACCAGAGCTGGCACGAAGATTTTTCGAACACGTGATCTGTAAACCCGTCATACGAGATTACTTTGTTACTGATCACCGAAAGGAATTTACGAGAAGATTCTGGAATCAGGTTTGCTCTTGCCTGAGTAATAATCACCGGCTGTCGACCGCTTTCCATGCACAGACCGATGGCCACACAACGGGGCAAAACCAGACCATGGGACTGTACTTGCGGGCCTTCCCCATCTATGAGCGGCATAACTGTGCAGAACTGTTAACCTTAGCAGGGTTTGCTTACACAGTTCCGTTTATCACTCAAAGCAGATGACACCATTCTAGGCCAACCTCTACTACCTCCCGCTGATGCAGCTCTAGCTACCACACACGCCATGATACACGAGGTCAGAAATACTGGCGGACGCGACGGTGTCTACAATGGAAGAGACTCACTAGATTCTCTGTGACAACTTCTAGGAAGCCCAGGTACGGCAGCAAAAGTATGCCGGCAGAAAGGACGCAACCATCGCAGTTGGGAACATAGTGTGGTTATCCACTCGACACTTCCATATGAGTAGACTGTCAAAGAAACTAGACTACAAGATCACTGGACCGTAAACAGTAAGTATGATCATCAACAAGAATGCTTACCAACTCGCGTTGCTGCACACTATGCTGAATCACAAAGTCTTCCACATTTTGCAGCTCAATCACTATACACCGCCGGTGATATGATAACCATGCTCGGATCGAAATGCAGTGATAGTCGATGAAACGGAGGATTGGGAAATTGCTTGGTTTCGCAACACTATGCAGCGTTACCGGAAGCTGCACTACCATGTTCAGTGGGCCGGGTACAGCCACATACGCACAAGCTAAGAGTCTTCCGAAAACCTCGAGGATCCCTGTGAACCGTTCGACCACTTCCATGGAGATCACCGGAATATGCCGCCAAGAAGATGGAAGTCTGATGTTGGAAGTGGAGGAATTGATGGGAACGGAGATAAGGAGGTTTAGGTCTCTTGGGCATTTCTTTCTTTGTATTCCTTTGTTGAGACCCAGTGCAGTACAAATGGCGTTGGTACAGGTTTCACCTCCTCCAGAAATCTAGTCAATGGGAGGTGTAGTCTCCCCATGCGCCGGAAAATCACCCTAGACTGTCCTGTTCAGTCATAAGAGTGATGGAATTGTCCGAGCGCGTACGCAGGTTGTTTCTGTGTTTTCTACTTGTACCTAGCTGGCCAGCAGTTCTCCCATTTCAGAGGGGGATGATGTAACATCGTTGTCAAGTATGCGTGGTTAGAATTGCTGGGTGGTCATGTGAGGTGTCAAGCACCAGGGAACAGGCAACCTTGTATCGACATCGCGACGGAAACTTAACTCCACACCGAATTTCATACCACCGACTTCTTCACCTGATGTCACTCGCGATTGCGTGCAACCGTGTTCCTACCCCTGTAACGTGATACATCTGAGATCTGGTGTACCCGCCCCTACTCACCGATGCTAACACTACTTGTCCTGAACTGTAAAATCTCTTATGCACACAAAGTTAAGTCATCACTCTTAATCCCTTCATGCCTCGATCATGAGTTAATGCTGATCACAGTATACACCATGAACAGCATATACAGTGTGCTGAATTTTTCCAGCAACGACTTTCTCCTGCCCCAAGCCAGTCACTCATCTCTGCTTTCGTGCTGGAGGTTGTACTACAGATTTCACTACATTCCAACAATTCTGGGAAAACTATCGAATAGAGTCTTGGCTCCTGTTACGTCTCCTTCTCGAAATTCCAGCTTCTTATTAATTGACTCCATATTGACCATCTCAAAATACTCCCCCAATCTGCATTGATAATTTCTCCCAAGTGAATCTCCAATCTTGGTTGGTCATGGCCTCCCAATATACACAATCATGGCGTTCAGATGCATCTCTCGGTTCACACTAACGGAGTGTGGTGAAATGTCGTAGCTCCCATGGCATCCCAAGGCAGTCCATGGGTCGGCCGATAAGAACAAGGTTCGAGGGTGCGAACCAATAACCAGCTGTGAGGAACAACCCCAATGGAATGAATCTAGAAAATCTTGGAATGAGAGTGTGGCACCATGAGCTCGGAGAGAAAGACTGTGTATTGGGTATAATGAAATATCTATCAAGGCAAGAGTCACCCAAATGAATACTGGGTATCGCTTGGGTTAATGCAATTATTCCTGTCTCAGGCCACACCCTCCCTCCACCACGCATCGCTCATTCCGTCTCCCTTGTGGCTGTTTCCCTGTATGGCCCCCGCAGGCACTCACCTACCAAAGAGAATGGTGGTGGCAGTGAGAATCCGATTTTCTTGCCACAAGGGCCTCCAAGTCCGCCGCTGATTTCTCTCAATCGCTGTTTCCAGGTGCTCCTCTGTTCATTTTTAAGTTCTGTGGGCTGCCAGATCGAATATATGTATATACACCAAGAGACCAAGATAGTTCATGGCAAATTTTGACAGAGCAAATCTTGCAACTGTGATAAAGATGAATGTGATAGACAAAATGCCTAGCAGTTATAAATCTGTCATCACCATGGGGGGAATATGACACCAAGTGACATGATCTGCTGCGCAAAGGTCTGATGTGCTATAGAAGTGTGTTGGCGACCTGCACAGGAGTCCCAGGTGTGTTAAAATCTAAAAAACCTGGAATACAGATTTTGGTGCACCCTGAAAGCCAATCCATAATGTCAGGTGACTTCAGAAGTATCTGAAATTGCTCTGGCTGAGTCTGCGAGCACTGTTCTTAGCTCCGACGAGGTCTCGGATGATCTGGAAGTATTGAAAAGGAGTGTGCAGGTTGACAGGAGTGTCTAAGAAATTTTGGTGGGGCTTCATGACTAATTTTACATTTTGCTGATGTACAATCCATCATATCTGTACATGTATGCTCTATCAGACATTAGACCCATCACCCTGGTCCTGATACATGTCCTCATTCAGCCAGAAAACCCCATGCAAGGCTTCTATATGATACAAGACTCGAGATGATGCCAGGACTCATGATTCCAAGTGAATATTCTATTGTCTGCAGGACTATCTGGCCGAGTGATATCACAGCTAGTCGTAGAGAAATACCCCATAAGGAACATTGCTCTAGCTCTGCCCACAGGCCCTATGATCAACTGGCACTGGCTAAGCTGGGCAAATACATGCATCTCCATCCTTTCGCTGAAGAATTCTGTATTGAGAACCCACTTCAACATCCCATTGTCGTTTGATCCATCCCAACATATTCAGCACATCGAAGGTGCGACCCAGTGCCTTCGTTTGACATCGAATTCATTCAAATGTCTGAGTTTCCAGCTTGTGTACTATCATGTCATCTTCAAAGGTCTACCTTGTTCTCTTCCCACCGAGTACCGATTTGCCAGTTCTTGCACACAATGCGTTTGAGTTCTTTTTCACATGTCTGGGCTGGCTTCTTGCTTTCAGTTAGATCTTGTCACAGTAGGATTGCCTTCAACAGAACAAATACTACCAACCTCGACTGATTTCTGCCGGCAACTAGAACCTACAATCATATTCTGCATATGTCTCCGCCTGCTCCTCAGCTGCTGTTGCCTGCATTGATTCCACAGTTGAGGAGATACGGTATGGTTGTATAGGATGCCATGGCCACTCTGGTAAGTAACGTGCTGGAAGAAATGCTGGAAGCCTGCGATACAGAGATAGACAATAATGTTAAGGATCCAGTGACAATTAGGGAGTTTCCTAATAAATATTCCCAACAATGTGCAGGGCAGGTAAGATGTCATGTGAGGAGTAGTGTTCCTAAAGATCAACAGTGATAAAGAAGATTTTGTTTATATTGCAACTGAAAGAGTATTTGAAGCAACAACTGAGCACTGGATGCACAGTATACAATGAGGAATATATGGTATTTGTACTACTCAATAGCCTTTTTTTGGAATATCCTCCATTTACAACAAGCATCGCAGATACTGAGCCATTGATAATTATAGAAACATCATTGAGATTCATATTAGAGCATTAAAAGATTGCTGGGGACAAGACAGAATCCTCCTGATTACTTGTTTAATAGCTTCTTATAACAGGAATATTTTGATGGAAAATGAGGGGGAATTGAATATTGATTTATAAATATAAGATAAAGTATGAAATGTTTGATCTGTCAGAATTATGTCAATTAACAGAATATATTTGTGTACTGTAATTGAACCAATGAACTGGTTCGTTAATTTGTTCTCATATTTTGAACATTTTGGAGTATTCTTGTATTGGTCAAACTGAGACATCTTACCACCTGTATTTAAATGTCTAAGTGAGAAATGGAAAAATGCGTGAGATATTGGTATTCAGGTGACTACTGTTGCTAAGGATATATTGGTACATTCTGTCTTCACCATCGTTCAGGTGATTGTTATCTCAATGACATACATAGCATGGACTAGACTTGGCTGAAATGTATACGCCATGCACAGTGACATTGCGCTAGCTATAATCTGAACTATTGTATAGTTGCCTTTGTGAATTGAATCTTTATAACTGGTTGCCGAGCGCGTGCTGCATATTCTATGCTTAGCTGTAACTGACAATGGTCACTTATGAAATTTGACATGAGTTCAGCCTCTGTCTCAGCTGAATCTCTGAAACCTGTATTACTGTCTGCTAAATCTCCAATGGCGAATAATAAAAATACAGGTATTAATGGTATAATGAATTATGTTCGTTTTGCAGAAGATTTAACAGAAATTATTGTCCTTCAGAAGAATAAATATCTGATATTGTCTTTTTAATATGTTCAATATGGTTATAACCAAATGAAATCCCACTTTTAGTTAATATATTATAACTTGTGTGTAAAAGTCTATTGCCATCGGTGATGAAGACAAGGTCATTACTGATACATATACCCTTACGGTGGCTACTCGAAGCTTCCACAGGGGTGAGGTGAACGTCCCACCTGACATGTAAGGCACCGCCACATACAGAGTCATGAACAGTTGCCAATCTCTACATGATGACCCAGGATTCATCTCCTCGACCAAGGGGGTAATTGAACTGGCATCAAAGGCAGTGAAGAGTATTGGAGATTGCTCGCTAATGTAGAAAGGGATTTTTGTGGACTCATACTGATATTTTCATTCATCGCCTGCCATTCACCACTGTGGGCACCACTTTAACAACTCCTGTGAACTGCAAATCCCTGAGGTATATTGAGGCAAGCTTTCAACTATTAGACTGTTCAGTAGATAATCAATTGTGTATCATAGATAATTGAATTCCACTGTGATATCAAGAATCCGAGACAATACAGCAGACACTATCACGATATCCAGCGGAGGATGTACAGTATGAGATAAATATACCAAGTCAGATATTCAGCAGGAGATACCCAGTGCCAGATACCAGTGTAATGGAATCGGCAGTGGATTGTAGAGTCCAACAATCATCAGCAGACATACAGTGGCAGATAGAGCATCTGATATACAACTCAGCAGATACAGTGACAGATATCAAAGTAAGCAATAAATGCAGCTGCTACTAAAAGCACGAAAATTTTCATCAAAAAGTCTTTCATACCAGGGCTGCCTACCCGGGATATTCAAACAACTGATGGACGATGGTGCTTGCAAACTCAGTGGCCAGAAACAGTTGTGACTGGAGTGAGCTCACTACAACAGTAAATGCATATGACAGTATACTCCTGTTGTATTATGGCTCTTAGGCGTATGGACACTGTTAACTATGACAGACTTGTCTATCTCATGACGGATTTCTTGCAACTGTAGATTACAACAATATAGAACAGTTCGGTTAGTGTTTACTGTAACTAATCTCATGCGTTATCAGAAGCTAGCACAGAGAGTGATGGATTCTAGGTGTCACTGGGGATATAGTGAAAACGACAAGGTTGCAGAGTGTGGAGTATTAATGATTGCTGATAGGAATAAAAACTGAGTTTTGATTAGTTTCCAAAGGACAAATGCTAGGGAATGAGTGATTACGAAACAAAAACAATGAATTTTTTTTTTGTTTACAAAGCCCATATGACTAGGACCTCTAACTGAATTCATTGCATCTCTACATCAAATATTAGAAAAAAATTAATAAACTTAGATTTCAGTGTCAGTGGTTTGCGTCTTCATCTACCTCACCTCAGGGACAGTTCATTGTAAATGTGGGGCTAAATGATCAGTTAACATGTTATTGAACAACCATCAAAATTCACGGTATCACTTTGGTACTATTTCTCCAAAGGGACATTTTGTAAACTGGTTTGTCTCAGTGTTCGTATGATAATGTAGCAACATGACCTAGGAACAATTAATTTTGCCTTGTTATCTATCCAGAACATTGACAACGTGTTAAGCATGATGATGTTTCCTCAATAGTGTTCTGCCTTTTGGCCATCTACTGACTAGTACTATTTGAATCAGCATGTAGGAACAGGAGTCGTCTGTGTGATTGATTGTGGTGTGACCGAGATATTGTGGCAACGGGTGATTCACGGCTGCGGGAGCAATCTAACTCTACGCATTGCAAAAGGTAGTACAATATTGTCCAGCAACAATAATGAAAGTCCACAAAGTATTGAATAATCCCCTGTGTTTGTGAGAACTATCGTGATCGACTACTATAGGTCGTGATGAATCCTACCAATGTTGGCCATATTTATGAGGCCTCCTGGGTCTGTGTTTGTTCCATCAATGACTTCAACAAGTCTCCTCGTGTTGAGGCTTCAATAGTATATGATGATGACGAGCAAAGTTGTAATGCCCCAAAATCCTGTACTTGAACCCATGCAATGGAAAATACAAATTCATCTGTGTGTTTAACTGCGTTTTGCAAGGTCAATGACGATGTTATAACCTGATGTTCTTGTTCCATTGATTTTTTGAATATGCCCACCTTGTAGTGTTAGCAACGGGTACGGGTAACCCACCAGCGGTCTGGGTTTGGACCACAAAAACGGGTCGGTTCGGTTCTCAAGCCGGCCTAAAACCCCACCCGGTGACTCTTGGTGGGCCAAACCCGGACCCGTACCCGTCAATCCACGGGTTTCGCCGTGTTTGGCAAGACCCCTCGGGTCCAATCTCCGGTTCTGCATTTCGGGTTTCATATTTATGGTCGCATTCAGATATGCTACTTCTAATCGTAAAGTATTGACATTGGTATGTCACGGTTTATCTTCTGCGTATTAGCTGCCTCTATGTGCAAAACATGGATAATGACGCGCCCAACCATATCCTGAAAATGAGGGTCAACAGAGCGTCAACAGAGCGTCAACGATATTTGGTCTTGCATCTTCGGCCATATGAGTGGTGCGTGATCAAAAGCATCCATAAAGAAGGATATGGCAGCCTATATAGGCAGATATCAACGGGATATTCTAGCCACATCCTCCGGGACAATAACAGCTTATTTCATTTACAGAGCTACCACTAAGTATTCTTGAGTCTTTAAGCATATGATGACAGCCAAAACGATGTATATAGACAATAACCGCCACATCGTGCTGTGATTAACCATGATGGAAGGCCAACAATCGTTGACACTCAGTTGACGCTCATTTTGAAGATGGGGCAGGAAGCGTTTCACTTTCACTTTTGCCTATAAAGGCAGCCAATAATCAGTTTATGGCAATGTGCAACCTGTCGCCCCCCAGCTTACCCAGGATACATGATCAACGATCGTTGACGCTCCGTTGACGCTCATTATCATGATGGGGCATGGAGGGTATTGCAATCCGTTGTGCATATGAAGGGAGGCAAAAATTATTTTATGACTGGCAGCAGCCTATCGGATGTGTGATTTCCCAGTACACATGACCAAACATCGCTGCCGCTCCATTGGCGCTCATTTTCATAATGGGGCAGGGATGGTATTGCAATCTGTTTTGCGTATAAAGGCAGGCAAAAATTCCTGGATGACTGACTGCAGCCTATCGGAGGTGTGATGTCCCAGGACTCGTGACCAAAAATCGTTGATGCTCCGTTGACGCTCATTTTCATGATGGGGCAGGGAGGGTATTGCTATCTGTTTTGCCAATAATGGCTGCCAAAAATACCTTTATGACTGACTACAACCAATCAGAGGTGTGATTTCCCAGGACGCTTGACCACAAATCGTTGACGCTCCGTTGACGCTCATTTTCATGATTGGGCAGGGAGGGTATTACCATCTGTTTTGCATATACAGGCAGCCAAAAATACAATGATGAGTAACGACAACTTATCTGAGGTGTGATTCCCCAGGACGCATGACCAAAAATCGTTGACGCTCCGTTGACGCTCGCTTTGCCATGGCTGTATCCACAATATGCAATCATTGAATTTGGCACAGTTTATTATTCACGTTGTTTTGGCTGCCTTTCTTGTGTTTTCATTTACATTCTTCTTGATAACTACGTTGTTCTTCAATAACACATAGATATATATAATAAGAATCTCCAAAATCCCATCTTTCGGTCAATGCTCGTCATCAGTTGCGTGATCGCTCAATCCGCTGCTCTAGTCTTCAAAATGAATGTTAGCTGCATTACCATACAACAGAGAGTGTACTAACCTTCATCAGTCAGCATATCTGGGTCACAATCGGTATCGTGCTCTGTATCCTCATCATCATCAAATTATTCCGCACATTGAAGAGCTGTCTGGAAATACGTATATCGCGGCGGCAAATTGATGATTTCAGCATGTTCAGCTCCGGAAGTGTTACCAGTTTTGGGCGGGTGGCGTGCCTGGCGGAGGTGGAGTTGGCTCCAGATTCCGCTCTCTGCGTCGGGCAGGTGGAGGTGGACCTGTTCCTCTGCGTGTCCAGCGTGTCTGCGGATTCTTTGCGGTGACATTTTGGCAAGGAAGGCAGCCGGATGTTTGGTTTTGACGAAGCATTGCCGGGTGTCTGTGTATTGCAGCCTTCACCTTTTCGTGCCCAGGAAACTCGACTCAACTCGCTGTTTCTATTCTTCTCGGACCTTGGCACGTGGTTTGATTATGAGATATTTTGTTTCCTCAATAGTGGAGGGCGAAAAGCCTTCATTGCCCATTTTGGCCATATTCAATGCCAGGCGCATGTCGGACTGTTCCAGCTGTACCCGACCTCCTTGCCTTGCCATAGTTGCAGTCATGTTGAAAACCTGTAAGACATCAGTTGATGGGTCTAACAATGAAATTCGGCTGTTACCTCTACCATATACGCTTCTGTAGCCTCCTCTAAGGTGATTAAAGCCTGTTTTGTCCACTCACTGGGACTCTTATCAGGAAATTCATCTGCGAAAATCCCTGAGCTCACAACCACAAGATAATCGATTTCGCAGACTGTGCGGACAAATGCCTGTGTCGACCATGGTGGTTTCCTGTTACAGGCAGCGATGAATTCGTTACGTGGCTCTCTACGGACACCCGCTGGACTTGATACGGTTAATTGACCGTCGATTGCATCGATATGGATATACTCAGAACCCACCGCATGCTGCATCTTATGTCTCCTGCAGCCAGTCTCGTGGACAATTTTTAAATGTGCATCCAGGGTCCAATGTTGGGTGGCTGCATCAGCAGGGTCGCAGTGAACTAACTAGTGTCTGCGCTCTTGTTGTGTGCCGAGGATTTCCGTATTTGATGTAGCGCCCGCCAATTGGCCGGTATTTGATCTGCTCTCACCTGGAGGGGGTGGTTGTGTATCCATGATGTGCTGGTGTGGAATATGAGAGGAAGACGATAACGAGAGGAAGTGGGAAGCCCTGAGGACTATATACTTAGCATCTTGTCAGAATGAAATAAGTAGCGGCTAACATGACTGTTATGCTCACGATGAATCCTGCTGAGTATGGCTGCATCTTGCAGGGGTTTCCCACCGCCCCCCAATTAGCAATAATTCGGTCTGATGTTGTGTGTTTGGTAACAAGGATACACTGCAGTGTACGACCGCTGGAATCGCCTAATCGCGTGACATGAAAAGGATGTAGTTTGAGGGAAAGAACGTCTGCTGATGTTTGTCTCAAATACTCCCCGGGATATTACATGAAAATGACACTCACAATCAGGTCATGTTGTACGGTTAGCGTCACTATTCCTGATTTTTTGAATGTCAGGAGGAAGATTTTGCTTTGTTCATAATGAGTAAACGTACCAACTTTGACATGAATGACGCAGCTTGCCTCCATATTGTCCATAACTTGCAACATCCAACATCTCGCCTAACAACACAGTCCACCCAAACTACAATGGTCAATCTTCCAAAAAAGAACTTTTCGCCACTTCCGACTGGCAGAAAGAGGGAAATCGACACAGGGCTCAACCCAACAAGGTCAACAAGCGAATGAAGGCAAGAGCGGCTTCGCGGGAGAGAGAGTCCGAGCCGTTGGGACCTTGTGCAGATTGAGATCCAAAAAGAGGCTTGCGGCGGAGACACAATGAGAAACCCACTTTTTAATCAATGAAGAGAAAGAGAACTGGATTGTGAATTTTGTTGAAAGAGAGACCGCTGGGGCAAGAAAGCGAGTTGAAGACGCAGAGGCAGCGGTTCAACAAGAGCAGGACGATGTGACGCAGGCTGAACTCGCGGGATTGACGTCCAGATAGCCCGAAAAGATGTTTGAGGAGATGCTGGTTGCTATCGGAGATTGTCTGAGTGATCTTGCAAGTTCTGATGATTGGGAAGATGGGGAAGATGAGGATGATGAAGAGACTGTGCAGGGCAAGTTGAGCGAAGATGACGAACCCAGCTTGGTGATGGGAACGATCACCAAAATGGAACAGCATCGCAAGGAGAGGTTTCAGCAGAAGCAGATGAGGTTCGATGAATTGACTCCACCGGGATGGGAGGATGCAGCCGACTACTTCCATGAACGAGAGAAGAAGTACGGCACATCCGAAATGAGGCTTCCGGCAGTTGTTCAGAGGTGAACGAGTGACGAGGCTCAGCCGCACCCACCGACCACATTTGCAGAGCTCATGGACGGTCTTGACATTGTCCCCGCAATATCGGAAGGGACTTCCTGACCAGGCAGTAGTCATATCACGCTTGGTTCGGTGAAGTCGCAGTCAATTCGGGCAAACATATTGTTGATCAAGCTGCGGAGCCCGATTCGTGACCATTGCTGAAAGTGAAGCCAGCCGAACCAGTGAACTGTTACCCTGGCATATGGCCTCCAGCTAATTACCATATAGATATCGGATTCCGACGAAGAGATGGTGACGGCTCCTGCGTCTGCAGACGAATAGGTGTCAACACTGTAATTTTTGACCTCTGATCGCGGGGAAAAGCAAGATGTTAACCTATTTTGCTACGTGTCAGCTTTTTCTAGATTTCAGTGACCAAATCGTGAGACTTGATAATTCGTCTGTGTATGTGCAAGGGTCGAACGCACCATGTGAACGTTCTTGAACCCCAATCGCGCGGTAAGTTGGCCAAAACATTCAGTTTCATTCTGCAAGTCACCGTTAAGTGACAAAGTAACAGCAATATTAGTGACGAAATGAGCTAACAAATTTTAAGTGAGGGATGTCATATGTGTCATGGAAAGAGCAGTCAGTGCGCCTGACCAATTGATCTGAATGACAATCGTCATGCTGCATTCATCCATGTATCCAACTGCATAACTCTCCGCACAGACCTGGTGCACATGATTAAGATATTTGAAATTGCTTGTGGTACATCATGGAAATCGAGGAGAAGGAGCTGGATAAGGAATGGTGTGGAAGTCGAGCTATATTTACCGAAAACCAGTGACATCATCTACATGCCATCGATTGCCAGCCGAAACCGAGGGAATCTGATAGGCCCATGTCATTTCACACTCAGATAGCGTAGATAGCAGTTGATCAGAAAGTGAGATGTAACAAATCTCCTGGATGCAAACGATAATACATACAAACGCAATACTGAATCTCAAAAATGTGTATATGATTCGTTGCATACAATTATTTAGTGTACAAAGGCTGTTTCGATGTGATTAATGTGTGCGTCATCAGATTGTCAACAATTTCAAATCTTACACATTCAGCAATCAATGGGTTGCATTATCCCATCTTTCCAAAGCAAATATATAGGTCAGAGTTATTGCGAGAAAAGTAAATGACTCGGTCGTTGCCACATCGTAAAAATGAGCATGAACGGAGCGTCAACGAGTTCTGGCACTGCGTTGTGAAATATCCAGTAGGCTGCGAGGTTACAGTACGTCATAATCAGACTATCGGCCGCCTTTCTATTCAACAATGGTGCTGGCAATATTACTACTATATCCTAAAAATGAGTGTCAACAGAGCGTCAACGATTTTTGGCATTGCATCATGGACATTGCATGGGCTGTGCTCCGACGTTACGCCATAATCGTGCTATCGGCCGCCTTTCTAGTCAACATCTCATTAAACAACATCACTACTATGTCCTAAAAATGAGCGTCAACAGAGCGTCAACGACCTTGGGCCTTGTCTCATGGAAAATCCTAGTGTTGTACAGCGACATTAGGCCATAATCAGATTATTGGCTGCCTTTCTACGCAAAAACAGTAGCGACGACATCGCTACTATGTCCTAAAAATCAGCGTCAACGGAGCGTCAACGACTTTGGGCCTTGTATCATGGAAAATCCTAGTGTTGTGCAGCGACATTAGGCCATAATCAGATTATCGGCTGCCTTTCTAGGCAAAAACAGTAGCGACAACATCGCTACTATGTCCTAAAAATGAGCGTCAACGGAGCGTCAACAACTTTGGGCCTTGTATCTTCGAATATCGTAGGGCAGTGCGGCGACATCAAGCTATAATCAGATTATCTGCCGCCTTTCTAGGCTAAAACAGTTGAGACAATATCGCTACTATGTCCTAAAAATGAGCGTCAACAGAGCGTCAACGACTTTGGGTCTTGTCTGACGGAAAATCGTAGGGCTGTGCGGCGACATTAACTCATGATCAGATTATCGGCTGCCTTTCTAGGCAATAATGGTTGCGACGACATCGCCACTATATCCTAACAATGAGCGTCAACCCGGCGTCAATGACGTTTCGCAATGCATCTTGGATAATCCGGTGGGAGTGCAGTGACATTTAACACATAATCGTACTATCGGCTGTCGATCTATGCAAAAATGCTTTTTACGACATCGTTACTATACCCTGAAAATGAATGTCAACGCAGCGTCAACAATTTGAGGCCTTCTATCTTGGATAATGAATGGGCCATGCGACCACAGTGATCTACAATCGTACTATCGGCCACCTTTCTACGCAATTATGCCAACGAGAAGATCGTAACTATGTCCCAAAATGAGCGTCAAACGCAGCGTCAACGATTTGTGCGCTGGCATCTTGGATAACCTAACCGGAATGGAGCGGAGATGAACAACAATGAACCTATCAGCAGCCGTTGTGGTCAAAAATGCTACTGACGATATTGCGTAGGCCTCCTACAATTGAGCGCCTATGGTGCCTCCAGGCTCCCAATGCTACACAGCAATGAACTGCATTATGCTGTTCCCGAATTGAGTTTTACGCGGTCAGTCGTTGCAATCTGTCCTTGTATTCAACTTCACCAATATGCATGCAATGTCTTACTGATCTGATTATTTTCCTTGTAGCAGTAGAGTAAATATTTAAGATCCCAGATTCTGCATTGCTGAATCGTTATTTTTGGCAGTGTCTCGAGTCGGAATTCCTCGCTTTCCCATTTCTACCACTATGTCGGATACACAGTGTTTGAACACCTCATTGCTCAAGGTTATGATCTCTTTCAACAATGATCGTGTCTTTATTCATGATTTGAGCGACCTTACATTGGAAATCATCTTCGCTGCTTGGTGGGCTTCAATCAATGTAGGCTCGAAGCGGCCTATTACATGGAAGAATTCTAGGCATGCGCCATTGATGCGATTCTATTCGCACTGCGGAATTAAGGAGACTGGCAGACCTGGCATCATATGTATCGTGTGTCATCAAGTTCTTCGACATCCATCAGAACATGGGACCAGCTCAATGGGGAAACCCTTGCTGGCAAAAGCTCACATCGCAAAGTTAAACGAATTAACAGAGTCAGAGGTCACTGAATCGACCAGTTCGACCTTGGATGAAACAGCTTGAGCCATCCTGAAGAGACAAGGAAGTCGCGAATCACAATAGTAAGTGTGCCGAGAAACATGATATTTGATATCCAATTAAATCCATACTGACCGAAATGACAGACAAAACGTTCCAAACTGGCAGATAAGGATTTCGAAACTTCCGAATTTCCCCAAGACAAGTGGAATACGTAACTCATGTTAGGATTTGTTTCGGCACATATTCCATGGAATGCAATATCAAATCTCGAGCTAGGACGGTCATATAAGTCATTACGTGACGACCTAGTCCTACCGTCTGCTACCACCCTGAGTGACATTTGCCGGACGGAATATACAGTGAATGTGGATGCAATTAAGAAGCAATTGCCGATACGAAATAAAGTTTGTTAGGCCTTGGACAGATGGACATCAACGAACAAACTAGCCATACCGTCGGTCATTGCGTACAATATGGATCTAAATTGGGCATTGCGTGAAGTTCAACTCGCTGTTGATGAGGTAGATCGCCTGTTCGGTTCCCGTTTCGAAAGCTAATTAATGACGATAGGTCAAGGGCTATCATACTGGAGCAAAGCCAGCCGTACAGTTGAAGGACGTGCTTGATCATTCTGAGCTTACCGACGGCCGCTTGCTTGGTATTACAACTGATAATGCTACATCAAACTACTCAATGACACGCAAGCTGCAATCAACACTTGAGGCCTCTGGAATCGAGTGGCCAGCATTGAGTAACCACATACCATGCATGGCGTACGTCATATAGCTGGCTTTAGGTGCATTCCTGAGCAGTCTCGGTATAAAATGTTGCACCAAGTCTTGGGAAGCCCATGAGCGCGATCTGCAATTTGGAGCGAATGAAAGCATAGACACTGGGAAGAGTCGAAGACTTCGAAAAGACGGCAATGCTAGAATCAACAAGGTGGCGGCCATGAAACCAGGTTTAGCAAAGATAATTGAGAAAGTACGTATTTCATGATAATTTGAATGTCCTGAAGCTGACCTTCATATAGCAGAGAATGCTTGCTGTATTAATTACGCTGACACCTGGTCGCCGAAATGAGTTCATTGGCTGTCAAAAAGCCAAACTCCGCATTGCGGTACTTCCTATTATGGATGTGAGGACACGTTGAAACTCTACACTGGAGTTGGCTGAGCGCGCCTACCGCTGACCGGAATTCAACCGCAAGTGGCTTCAAATCCCGAAATACACTCAATATCGGCCATTAATCACAACTCAGGATGAATGGACGATTGTCAAGTATGTCATGGAAGTGTTGAGGCAATTGCAATATTGGACGCTTTGGATGTCGAAGAGGCATACAGTCACATTGCATCACGTTATCACAGTATACAATTACATGTTCGATCACATGGATGGCATGATGCCGGCTCTGGCCAGGAAGAAGACTCAATGGAAGGAGGACTTGTTCTTTGCTGTGAGGTTAGCTCGGCAGAAGCTTTCCAAATACTACGCTGATGTGACACCTACGATGGGCATGTTTCTGAAATCCGCACAAATCCTTGATCAGTTCCGGAAGTTGCGATCATTTAGAAAGAAGGACAAGGGAATGGATATCAATCCTGAGGACGAGACATCGTACACAACACAATACCAAGAGGCTTTTCCAAAGTATGTGGAAAATGAATACTGAGCTAAACAGCGACGTGCGGCAGTCAATACACTCGAAACAGTACTGAGCAGCAATCTCGTCCCCTACGGAACGGCATGAGGGTCCTCTCAATCATCCTTTGATCCATATGATTTGTCCAGGGATGACGAGGAATACTTAACGCCTAACAATGTGCCTGAGACGACACCAGGACGAAGCGCTCACGCAGACCGCTTATCAACCGTTGCCAGACTCTATTTGAATTCGCCGCCTGAAGGTCCAAAGAAATGGGGACAAATTAATACAAATCTCAATGATTACCACTCGGACCCATTGGAGATTAGCAGAACATTTTGGATACCGGACAGAACTGATTGGTGGCGCGATCCGGAGGAAACGCACCCAAAGTACACCGAACTCTCCAATGTGGCTAGCGACATAATCTCTATCATACCACCTAGTGTCGCACTGGAGGCCAGTTTTTCCCTTGGCCGGGATGTTATTGGGTGGAGGTAGTCAAAACCACAGGTGAGACCCTTCGCGAAAAAGTAGTTGTCAGGCAGTTTGCTCAAGCCAATACTGGGATATTGGCAGGCACTGACTGAGAATTGGATACCCCACACACAGAAAACGACTCGGAAATAAAGAAAGAGGCGGAGAAAAGGAAATTCCACACACTGGCCACGGTTCACGAGTTGTTGGAGATGTGGCTTGGCAGCCAAAACCTACGTGCTACCCAGACAGAATCTCGCACTGAAAACTAGCAGATGACGGCCGTAGGATACATTTCGGACACTGAAGAGAGTGTTGAAGCATCCTGGTCACTGTCTCAACATGATGTTGTGGATGCATTTAAATTGTCAGAAAGATCACCTTTCCCACCAGCTCTGTCTGCAAAGGACCTCCCTGGAGGACGAACTGAGATCGTAAATGTCCGCCGAACCCAGGCAATCAACCGTCATCCAGTCGAAAGCCAGGATGATAGCGCACCTGAATTCATTTCGGACACCGATGATTGGCTGATGTGGAATGGCGACTTGGATAATCAAAATAGCAGCCAAGATGATTGCGCAGCAGACGATGAATCTGATATAGGCCCCAACAATGGCATTAAGGATCTGCAATGCCCAAAGCTGCATGATGTGGGCGCTACGCCAAATGTGCCCGGATTGGTTCGGCAGACACGGAAGTCAAAGAAACAGGCTGAAAAGGTGTTGATGACGGTTAATGTAGTTGAAACGCGGAGAAACAAAGCAGGGAACAAAAAGTAGGACAGAATGCGTGAATGGTTCACTAGCTTAATGTAGCTTGACCGAATGTTTGACTTAGAGATATATTATGCGTGAATGGTAATAAGTAGATCGTGAATATAGGTTCTTAAATAGATGTATAGCAGGCGCAATGAATCTGTTGGCATGATACATCATTGTTAGTCGTGTGAGAGTGAACAGTCCAAGATTATTATGCCGCTCGGCTTTGCCACAAGGTTGAGTCTCAATCAGGCAGAATAACAGCCAATCAAGTCAAATCAGGATGAAATCAATTGTCGACAGCAGCGGAGGTTGAATGGACAATACATTAAAATGAGGGTCAACAGAGCGTCAACGACTTTTAGCCTTGCATCTTGGAAATTCCATGGGCTGTGCGGCGACGTTACGCCATAATCGTGCTATCGGCCACCTTTCTAGGCAAAACCTCTTGCAACAACATCGCTTCTATGTCCTAAAAATGAGCATCAACGGAGTGTCAACGACTTTGGGCCTTGTATCTTGGAAAATTCTAGTGTTGTGCGGTGACAATAGGCCATAATCAGATTATAGGCTGCCTTTCTAGGCAAAAACAGTAGCGACGACATCGCTACTATGTCCTAAAAATAAGCGTCACCAGGCAGTCAACGATTTTTAGCTTTGCATCTCCGGTAAGTTATGTTCCGTTTAGTTGTAGACACCCATTTATGGGATATTGGCAGCCTAAACAGGCAAAAACAACAGGGAGATGCTCCCTGCGGCATCCTGAAATGAGCGTCAACCCAGCGTCAACAGTTTAAGAACTTGCATATTTCGTAATCAGAGCATCGCGCAGATCTTCCCGTGTGTAACTGTAGCATCGACCGCCTTGGCAGGCAATAATAGCATATATCGAAGGTGAAATACAGATCCCAAATTAATCGATGTTACACACTCCTCAACAATCAAAAGCACATTGTTGGTTGCTGAAAACGCGATTTTGATAAGATATTATTAACACACTGCAAATCCAACAGCCTTATATGAATCTATAGATGGACCCGCTGGGCGACCCGCTGACTACCCGCCCGATTCTGACAGGTTGGGCGCTTAACATCGAGCCGTACCTGAGTGTGCAGTTCGGCTTGATTGACGACCCGGACCACCAATTTGGTAACGGTTCGGTTTGGACCCGGACCCGGACCCGATGTGATGGTCCAGAACCGTTGCCAACACTACCACCTTGTCTGTTGAATATCACGAAATACGAAAACATTTCAAGTGATTTTTATTACAACTTGTACTGTCAACCAAGACATTTTCTTTCTAAAATTGACATTCCCTTTTCGCTGATTCTTGGTACTCTTCTTCATCTCTACTCACTTAAAAACTGTTCCAACTGCCTCCAATAGCTGTACCCTGGTCTGCACTGCACCCTCTGCCGCCCTGTGGTTGAACCCCCCATGATACACACACCTACTGCTAGCAAACCAGGTACCAATACCCTCGCTAAAGGCCTCGTATTGTCTGCACTGCAATACATGTGTGGCGGACCTGTCTATTGAGCCATTCTGCATACCGGAGCTATCACAGTATCCCTGATAGATGATCGGTGTTCTGCCCATATGGGGTTACCTGTTGCCGACCCCAATATCTGAGCTGCCTGGCCAGCTCTGTTGAAGTTAATTTGATTATTTCTTCTCAGGAATTCGGCAGTGAACTTCATCACATCATCCTGTATGTCGATCGATTGCATGCTGTTCTTGATCTCTTCCGACCACCCTATTGGCTTGGTCATTCTGAGATCCCATGGCTTTCAATCCAGATTGTGCACATTTGGTTGGAACTCAGCATAGTACTGTCAGAAATCCCACTTCATTTATAGAGTTTCATGCATCTTTCATTCAGCAGTTGCCAGATTATGGGGGTCTCCAGAAGCCAGTTGAAAGAGGTACATAGCAACATGTAGGGCGGCTAGCCCTATGTTTTGGTCATCTACCCCATGCAGTGATATTTTCAAACGGGAAATCTCCAATATCCGACCCAATGCAGCCTGTATTGTCCACCATTCACCAAGGAACCATGAGGGCTTGTTCAGTATGACCATTGAGAGTTGTGTGATAAACCCACAGAGTTGGACTTGTTCCATCTGTGTAAACTCAGGGGAGTGGGGAAAGCTGCATGTACCTGTAAGGCCACATACACTCAAGTGTGACAATGTACGGCAAGAGATAATGAACAATTGCAAACCTTGGCTTGAGGCATCGTTTGGTATGATCAATATTATGGTTTTCAGTGGAGATATAAGCTCTTTACTGGTGACCAATATATATCGCGAGCGACCCGGCCCCAGGTCACCTGTCGCTGTTACACGGCATTCATCCACTGGCTGATTGGAAGCTGGGGCTTTCAGTACAGCTGAGTATGTGTCATCTGCTAACCACATTGTCACATTACGGACTTAGATTCATATTCACGATGCAATCCTGGTGATGCTGCCACATCTCATCAGCAGTACCACCGAGCATCAGAAATTTTGCAACAGATCACAAACAATTTGTAGGGTCTACTGTGATTGCGGATATGTTGTATCGGAGTAGTTCGCCAGGATAGATTGATCAGGCCGAAGCCATATTATCGGTCTCTCCAGTTTTGTTCTTTGTTCTGCACGGTTTTACAGCAAGTGGACTCCCGTGGTGTGTTCCAAGCACTGGGCCACATTGATCAACCAGTCATGTTTCTCACAGAACATTTCGCCCAGAACTACAAAGGCAATTTGGTTTTGACACTGTCAATCAATGCCAACCATATCGGTTGGTTTTCCGTGGTCACCAGCAACACACACAATTGCTGTGATCTTCGAATAGTAACATATCTGGTGTAACTACCAGTGCCAATTTCGATAATCGACTTCAGCCAGGGGTGGGGTTGGCGGTGATACTACAGGTCGTGGAACCTCTGCTTGGTATGCCATCGCAAAGTCCGGTACTGTGTGACCTTTTGAACACTGTGGATTTGTGCAGTCATATCCTTCACACTGACAGGTGGTTTTTGTATAACACGTACAAGATGGAATTGGCTCCCCAATGCCATATGCAACTATTTTCATACACTGATCATTAATCTCCAAGAGTCCTAAGTATGCGGCATCCTTATTCCAATATGAATTTTTACAGGAGGATGTATCTGAGTGCTTGCAACATGAGGACAGCAATGAAATGTTGATTAGTTCCCTCCACGAGAGTGCCTCAATTCATTGGAAGGCATACCGAGGAATTCATTCTCAAATGACACAATGAGATGACGTAAAATCAAACCAATTGATCCAACAATGACCGATGCTGCTTTGCATTTGCTGTCTGTATCGGGCTCAGTGTCAGTAGCTGCAGTTTTCGAATCCATTAAGTTGTGATCCGCAGCTGGTGCAATCATCTCACCATGTAACGGCACGGCTGCACATGAGGTGTCCAGGGCCGGAAAATGGGCATTCTATATAGTCGGCTCGCCACGCGCCTTAGATCTCTAGCGATAATCTTACACCTACATCTACACATCTACTTTTATAGTCACTGGAGTCCATGTCAGCAACTATATCCCTATGCAGCCGGACGCGGGCGTATGCGTCCTTACACAGCAATGGAACCAGTTGCAGCCGCCTCATATGTAATCCCAACCACAGAATCTAACCATTTCAGCCCAGCACGTTGAACTTTTATGAGGCTGTAAACACTTTGAAAGTGTCGGGGTCACCAATGCAGACATAGCAAATTGCAATGTAGCTGCCAATGAATTCATGATATTAACAATCTTGAGAGAACCTGGGGGGCAGTTAATGTTGGCAAAATATTAAATATCTCACCCATGGCAAAGATACTTGTGCTAGTGCAATAGGTGGGATTGGACAGAAGAGATGTTCAAGTCGGTCAGCTCAACTTGAGACTCATGTGGAGGCGATGCAACTGGAACAAAAGTCAAAATATTTTATGAAGTGGTCTATTTCTTTTGTATACCAGAGAATCAGTAAAGTGAATAGAAAAGGAAATCCTCCAATACCAAACATCCTTGAATGATAAAAATTTTGTCTGCCACCTGTTTTTGTTTTGTTTTAATCATACTGAATTCACTCTAATTATAGTATGACAGGACCTAATAACCCCTCCACCTCCGGGCGGGCCGGCTAGATGGTGGAGCTCTCCCCCCGCTACCCCTTGTCCCCGTTGAAAAATGAATGATATGATGCGAGAAAGACAAGAGGAAAGCAAGGAAAGAAAAAGGAGTCTAACCCTGTTAACGCCCCCGCCGCACCCGAGCCCTGCGCGCTGAGCTTGCTCCCTACCGCTTCTTCGATTTGGGCGGAAACTTCTCGATATTGGTGGCCGCCTTGAAGTCCATCTGCGGGTGGTCGCACTCTGTAATGGGAAACAGCTCGGAGACCAGCACATGTCGGCATCTACCTACATTCCAGCCAGTCCTCTTCCCCACGGCCTTCCACAGTTCTTTCTGGTGATGTCTCCACCGGCTGCAGTGGCAGAAGAGGTGCTCCCGCGTCTGGGACACTGTCCCTTCACAACACCAGCACTTGTCATCATCTCGGTGGCCGAACCATTTCAGGTAAACTCCAGTGCGCGCATGCCCGGACATTAGTTGGTAGAACCTAGTGGCCAGCGACTTTACACTTGTCATCAGGATAGGTCTCTTGTTCCCTGCCTTGCCCTTGAGTCTGTAGTCGAAGAGCTTGATGCACCAGTCAGCTTCCCACTTCACCTTGGCTGCTGATCTTGCCTCCGGAGATTTGTCTAGTCCTATTCGAGGCCGAGGTGAACGGTCCCTGTATCCCAGTTCTTCCGCCCGGGTCTCGGGGTAAGTTCACCAGACTGTCTGCATGTTTCATTTCCTGGGATGCCGGCGTGTCCCGCGACCCGGTGGATCTCGGTTGAGGTACCCTGGGCGAGGAGAATTCGCCGCGATGTGTCGATCCGCCTCGCCGGTTGGTGTCCTGGGCCCGGGGGCAGGTGTGCCGTTCATAGAATTGCGTCCTGTGAGTCACTGAAGACTGCCACCATCTTCACTCCATGTATCTGCAGTGTTTCTCTCTTCTGGAGTTCCACGTCAAGTGCGAGTCCGATCGCCCACAGTTTGGCGTCGAAGACCTCCTTATGCCTAGTGCCCAGAAAGCTGTAGCGAGACCTCGATTGATTTCCGTGTTTTCACACAGCTGCAGCTTCGACTTGGCCATCGTCTGGGCGCGATCCATCTGTACACGTCATCCAGACCCCTGCGCCAACTTTGGCTTCTTTGTCTCTTGCCCAGCATTGTGCGGCACATTTGGCTGCAGTGGTGTCGTCCAGTATGGTGGTCCTGACCACCGACTGTTCGCCCGGGGGCGGCCAATCGGTGCCTTCAGTTGTCCGGCCATGCTCATGCTCCTCCCCGATTGTTTTGAATATCGGTGTTACGGGTTCTCCCTTAACAGCGATAATGGTACTTGCAATAGTTCTAGGAATACGTATCACGGAGTTACTCTCGGTCTAGTCACGTGATATGCACAGCACCTATTCTTGACGTTGCATGTAAGCCAGTGTTATGATCTGCAGCGCGAATATATAAGAGTCCCGCATTCATTGAATAAGCAAGGTATCTTTGCCTAGTGGATTCATTGAAAGAATATCTGGAATGATTCTGATTTGATGATGCAACAATGTTGCCAGATCGAAAGGAGATGTCTCCTGCCGAGCGCATTGTTGTCAACCATGTTCAGATCCTAGACACTAGCGGGATAGTTCGACTGGACTGGAGATTACTCCGACACATGAACACAGTAGTTGATAGTCAATATGTGATTATGTAGGACCTGTAGCTTATCGCCTCAGGCGATAAGAACAACTACGGTACTCTCCGGCCAAAGCTAATGATCTCAGCCTAAGCATCACGTAACTGACGGGAATATGACGTAGGCTGAAGATATGAGGACTGAAGCAACCCTGCTCATTGGTTCGAGTTAGTATTGATTGCAATGTAGTCTCATATCATAATATATGACTTGATGAGTCAAGTTCTACGTTGTCATAGTGTCGGTTGGTCGCCGACCGAATCTATGACACTAGCCAATCAGCCATTATGGTGACATATCAATGTGCGATAGAGCACTATCAACTATTTTGTTGGCAGATGTTCCAACTACTGTCTCAAAACAGGGAGTAACATGTCGAAGTTGAAGTTATGATCTGATATGTCACATCGCGCGATGGATGGCCTGCTTCTTATCAGGAACGTAATGCTTTGAAACCACATTGCAAGAATACGATTACCTTGGGGAACTCATTGCAACTTAGTGCTAACGGCATTCATTTACAATGTAAGATGCAAAGTATATCGCTATCAAAATCATGGAAGACAAAGTATGGCTGCGCATGCTTATACACCTGAGAAGCTTCTATATAAGAGATCATCTTGTCCCGACAATGAAAAGAATAAGCTCTAGCAGCAAGACAAAGAGCATTACCTACCAGCGGAAGAAAACCGTTATTTATTATTGAGTTTTTATGATACCTATATCTACCTAGTATTTTATATACAATCTATTAGCTTTGTGTAGCGGCAGCCCCGCACCTTTGAAGTATTCTCCCAACGAAATGACATTCACCTTCGAAAACAACAACGACATTATAATATACGCATTGGAGAAGATCATCGATTACGCCAAAAACATTCGATATATCTTGGTGGTGCAGAGTGTTTGGTGGATCGCTTCCATTATAGGACGGGAGAAGGATTTAGCCACATTTATCTATATGCTATACGAATCATCAGAAGCACCAGTTAAGGAATTAGCCAGATTGTCATTATTGCTCGGGTATTATCTCAAAAGGATCACATAATTTATCAAAATAGGATGATTCAAATAAGTGATTTGCAAGCGGTGTTGCATACTGATAGCGACACCACGTTAGAATCACGCTGCAATAGAGTGTTGAAAAGAGCAGATCATTTCTTAAACGAATCAAAGAAGCAACGAGAGCAAGGTTCGATAGATCTGTTGTGACACACTCAGACAGGCCATCAACTTCCTGCTAAATTAACAAATAGCGAACTATGGCGATTAGATCAATTCACAGCGACATCTCCGGATCAGTTCAGGAGAGTGCTAGGAAATTGGGGTGATTACGCGTAAGGTGTGATATTGCCGATAGTATCTGAACACCAGATTTATCAAGAAAGAATTGCTATATGACGATTGTGAAGATACATGGCAATTTGGAGTGCACTATCAACAGGCATAATATTAGTGACAATATATCATTCACCGAGATTAATTATACGAGTTATATGTATTGCGACTATTGCATTACACCATGATACATTGTAGTTGCTACACATCTGATAGCATCGGACATGATAATACATATTTGTCCTTTCTGCGTATACGATCTTTATAGACTTCCGATTCATTTTGTCTGGAGATACGCAAAAGGATTGTTTATAAGATCTACGGTCGTATAACCAGTACTTACTTAGAAGTATCCTAGGCAAATATTAAGTACAGTGACTTAGGTGGAAGCATCCCCGTAACAGTATAATGAATAAGGACCATTCGCTCCTGGGGATTATACATGTAAGAAGAAGAGCTCAAGGCTCACGAAGGATGGAAAAAGCAAGGAGCAGTCTTGCTCAAATCTTGAAAACACAGAAGAATTCTATTTTCGACAAACTTACCAAATCTTACGATTACGTTACGATTCACAATACCGGTCACCGCTTGCGATTATCTGAATAGGGAACACTGTATTCCTGAATATTATAAAGGACCTAATATTCAAGAACAACAGAAAAAATATTATCAACAGGACTCCATTAGCAAGCAGCTATCGGAAGTTATACTATTCAGAAGGAATCAGGTGAATGACAATTAATATTTTTGATTTAGCACGATATACGCCCAATTTATTCGAATCAGAACCTCTTAATATATTTAGATCAATAGCTACGATATGATCCGAAGTACCGGATAATGATTGCGAAAATCCAATCATTCACGTAGAACCCGAGACGCCAAAGCCTTGGGTAGAATATTATCGACAATCGGCAACTAACATAGAATTACTTACGATTGACGATATTGTGTTCAAAAACCACTGGAAAGAATATCATGTGGGAAGATGCGTGGAATTGGGACTGCAAAGAGGGAGATTACACTGAGTGGTGTTATTATGTCGACAATAAATCATCAGTAAAATGCAGCCAGTGGTAGACCTTACTTGTCCTCCAATGGAGCGACTTTATGAAATATTGATCATTATTGCACTGTCAATAATAATGAATCAATTTCGAAATTTTATTGAGCAGATGATGCTCATGGAATATTATCAGTTATAGGAACATATCTGCGTATTTCATTGACCGGAATGGATAGTTCATTTCGAGGAATCTATTCAAACCGCATACGCAAAATTTGTTAAGTATACACCTCGCGATTGGAGGATGTATAACGAAAGAAAAGATAGTGGCTATACCTACTGTTATAACCAAGGGCTATTGGAAGGGCACGATAATGGCTGGGATAGAGCCAAAGAATCATCGCGAGAAATACTCGAAAGAGACATTCGTGAAGCCAAACACCAATGGCAGGAAAATGCTGCTAATGAGTATTCTGAGGATATAGTAGAGTAATAAGAGGAGCCAGAAATAGAAGATGAATGGTCCTCTTATCGACAAAAAAGAGACTCCAAGCAAGTGGAGTCAAGCAAATGGTTTGAGGATTTGGCCGAAAATGAGCTTAGGAATGCCATCGGGCTTAATCATTAGCCCGATATTGATCGAGCGACTGCCGTTCTAATGCATACTATGAGATAATTGGTCTAGAGGTCTAGGATGTCACCTCTATGAAGTTATAAATGATCATCATTGGACGTTAAAGACTATAGTGTGAAGCAATATTCATACTAATATCCCCAGTTCCACGGAAATATCTGTATCTTCCATACTTCTTCCGCGATATTACCGTCACATATTACTTCGGTAATGTCTCTTATCGTCCATATGGTTTCGTCGATATTACCTACATCTATCCCTTCGCAAATTTCTTTTATCTTCGATATTACTTTGTCGATATTACCTTCATTCATTACTTCGGTAATTGGTTTTATCTTGGATAGTACTTCGTCGATATTCCCTTCATACAATAATCCGGTAATTGCTTCTATCTTGGATATTACTTCGTCGATATTACCTTCATATAATACTTCGGTAATTTATTGTATCTTCGATATTACTTCGTCGATATTACCATTGCATATGGCTTCATGTTAGGATAAATTATTCTGGGAAACGAGTGGTGTTTAATGATTGCGATGTAATAGTGACACGTGACCCGAGGCCGGGTGAGTGCCAGTGTATATACGTAGCCGCTACGGCACTTAGATCGGTATCGAATATCGTACCACTATACTCTGCCTCTCTACTCACTCGCTCCCGTGTGCAACCGTATACCATATCACACATCTGCGGTCAAGCGTAGGCGTATGTCCCTTTACATTATATTAGATCTTTCAGTTATGGGATACATTTCGGTCACGTGGATACATGAGTTTTACCCCTATTGTCAAAAAACGACAAAACCGCCAGAAAACAAACAGCTTGCCAGCCAATGTTACCGTCAATCATCTACCGTGGCTCCTAAGCAGGTGCCAGAGATCAATTGCGCTTGGATACTACACATTCGAGCACAGAAAACCAACTATCTCCTGGATCGAGAAACCCCTATAGCCACAGCAGACAAGAGTCTTGGCGAAACAGAAACAGCGCGATAAGTCGACAACATCGACAGCAAATAGAAAACGGACGGCGGCAATCGATTCTAGACGTCTAATTGACCCCGGAGCGAGCGTCCCAGCAACAGCGGGACCGCAGAAGGAGGGCGCGCACAGGATTCCACCATACGGAGTGGGTCCGTGTAGAGGCTTGGTGAAAAACGCGACTGACGCGATACGTCGGCCAATGAGCAAGGGACCACGACTAAGAGGCTTGCCTGGCAGAAGTGATAACCAAATTCAAAGTGAGCGGGAAGAGTGACCACGATGCGGGAGTAGCTGAAAATGGGAGGAGCGACCAGCCTATGGATGTGACAATGGGGATGGTGACTGCGGCAGCCATCGCCGAAGAGACTGCGGGCGCAGGCATATTTGAGCCGATGGAGAGAAACGAGAACTGAAAACGGAGAAGGATGAGCGAGGCCCCGGCGGCCCCCAGAGACAGGAGGAGCCGCAATGAGAGGACGATACGACAGCAGGCACAGGAACTGACGCAGCTGCACCAAACAGTTGGACATCTTGCAAACTTCGTGGAAGCCTGGGCAGCCTGCGAGATGGCACAGCGGCTGCCAAGGATGACGTGGATCCGGGAAAAAGAGCAGAAGTGGAACACTCGCTATGAGGATGCCAAGGTGTGGGTGGCGGGCATCACGAACAGGATCTCAATGACCATGAACGGGGTAGCACAAGGCCAGCGGAGAGAGGGAGAGAAAGAGAAGTGACTGCGAGGACGGACGGTGGGGGGCTGGAGGCATCCCAACATGCAGACACGACGCGAGAAGACGGACCAGAAGAGCGCCAGCAGCCGCAGCAGCATCTGTAGCCGAAGCCCAAACTACAGCTTAAACTGCAGCCTAAAGAGCAGCCCGCTCCCAAACCAAAGAGAGCACCCGCACCCACTAGACGGTGGGAGACCGTCCCACCCCGAGCCAAGATTCAGAGGGCACCCATCGGCCCAGGCCCCACCCCGACGGCTGGATCAAGTATGGCAGAGAGACCCCTGATATTGAGAAGAGACGAGAGTGTGCCGCTCTCAAATAAAATGGACCAGGAAATCGCATCAGCGATCAACAGAGCGCTCTTCCACCGGAAGGCACCGGCCCACATTAGGATGATGAACGGCAAACGGAATACCCAGGACGCGATCACTGCGATCACCACCCAGATGCGACAGCCGAGATGGCTATGCAGTACAGCGACATCATCACCACGGCAGCAAGGACGTTCGACAAAGGAGTTGTGGATGTCGAAGAAGACCGTACATGGCACAGGCTGAAGATCCATGCAGTAACCCTCGTGTGGTACATCAGACAAGGCACAGAAGGCCTGCAGAAGATGCCAGAGGAATTTGAAGCGGAGAACAAAGGCATAAAAGTCCCCACCCAAGTGCAGTGGCTGGCGAACCCCCGCACAATCAATGAGGGGAGGCAGAACGGAGAGATTACCACATCATCGGTTGTCTTTGTTGTGAAGTGGAGCAAGGCGGCGCAGATTTGGATAAGAAGGACATCAAGGCGGCAGGAGTGTGGTACCGAGTCGAACCGTACACAAACGAGGGCCCTGACAGCAGATGTGAGGTCTGCTGTAGATGGCGTCAAATCGAGAACAAGTGCCACAACAAGCCCACGCACGGCTACTACTGAGCCTATCACTGGACAAGCGTCCACAAGTGCAACGTGGTGGGATGCACGGGAAGCAGCAATCACTCTGCGGTCACACTCTCGAGATATGCCCCAACTGCACAGGAAAGCACATTGCATTCAGCAATAGATGCACGAAGAAGGCCGATGCCACCAGGGCGGCGCGTGCGAGTAGGAAGATAGGGCAGCGGGCTGTCATGAACGCAGCCACTGATGTGGCATCGCGGACAAATAGAGTGGTGTTTGGTCCTCGACCCAAGGGATCTGCAGAAGAAGGGGGCGGGGGGGGGAAGCGAGGTGGAGATTGAGGACGTGGGGGAAACAGAGGCCACAAGTGAACCGGAAGACATTAGGATGTCCGAGATGCCGAATACGACCGCGACTGAGATTGAGATTGGAGCTGAGACTGAAATGGGAGCCCTGGCAACCAATGATTAAAGCGTTCCAGCACAACTGGGCTAGGTCGTACGAGTGGACCATTGGGGCGCTGGAGACGGGAGTCGAACGTAAGGCGGACGTAGTGTGCCTGCAGGAGCCACCGAGAGCAAGAGGAGGTTGTGGGATCGGCCGTTCAGCATATGAAATAAGAAAAAGAAAAAGATTGTGGACGGCGATAGGAAAGGGGTGCGGCGTGGTGGTTGATGAGCGGACAGATTTAAGCAGGGTAGCGCACGACAATGTTATTATCACTAATGTCGCGATAGGAGGGGAGAAGATAACGAGGATTGAAAATGTTTACGATCGGGGAGACACGCAGCCGGGATTGAGCAAGGCACACAAAGTGATCTGGCAGAGCGTCATTCTGCAGGGCGGAACTGTGCTTGTGGGAGACTCCACTGCCAACAGCAGTTGATGGGACATAAGGTGCCGCGCCGAGCGGAATGCCGCCTTCTGGGAAGGAGTGATTGACGGGAATGGACTAGAAATTGGAAATGAAGGCTGATCCACACACTACTGAACAAGAGAGGTCCACGAAAGAGAGCCGGTCATGGACTTAACTTTGGTGAACCGCCTGATAATGAAATGGACCATACTGGCGGATGACCATGCCACCGGATCCGACCACGAGGATATAGAATGGGAGGTGGATGGGGACGGGCAGGAGGTGGTGGATCACGAGAGGGTAGTAGGGTGAAACTTAGCTGGAATGACACAGGAGGACTTGGAAGCAGCAGAGACGTTATGGAGGGCATAGGCGAAGCAGAGGGCTCACCTGAGTGCAGAGTGCGCAGCAGACAAGGTGGAGCACGAGGCCGCATGGTGACAGGATGCAATGAGCAGCGTCCTCAACGCCACAGCTAAGAAGATCAGAATCTGCGCCAGATCAAAGAAGTGGTGGAAAGCTGACATCAAAGAAAGACGATAAGAGGTCGGAAGAGAAGAAAGGAGACGGAAATCGGGGGAGGCCGCCACGGCGAAGGCAAAACTCCAGAAGTCGAATCAGCAATCGAAGAGCGAAATGTGGAGTGACTACTTGCAGACCCTCAGGGGAGCCGAGGTGTGGAGAGAAGCACGATACGCCGACCCTCACGCCTGTATGACCGTGGAGGCCCCAACAGACAAAGAATCCAAGCAGGCAAATACAGCCAGGGAGAAGGAGGAGATGCTGAGGCGCAAGTCTTTCCCCCCGAACGACGACTATCAGTACTACGAGTCACCACCAGGGGGGAGTGCACATATGCGGGTCACCGAGTCACCAGTTGAGCGAGCCTTACACTCTCAATCAGTCAAAAAAGCACTGGGCTCAGACAAGCAGTCATTTGGCACCAGACAGCTACTCTGGAAGTGGGACAAAGAGAAGATCGTGAGGCTGAGAAGGGCGGCCATTAGAATGGGGAGACACCCAGCGGTATTGAAGCGGGCAAGCGGGATGGTGATTCGCAAGCCTGGCAAAGACGACTATACACAGCTGAAGGCCTACCGCTCCATATCACTGCTTAGCTGCATGGTAAAAGTGGTCGAACAAGTAGTCGCTGAGCTGCTGTCAGAAGAGGCTGAGTGAAGAGGGCTACTTAGCGACAGCCAATTCAGAAGCAGGAAGGGGCGGTCAGCCATGGATGCAGCGGCCATCATGGTCGACTGAGCTCATGCAGCCTGGACGAACGGCCATATAACAGGCATGCTTCTCATGGACATTAAGACAGCCTTACCAAGCGTGGCAAAAGGAAGGCTAGTCAACTTAATGAAGGTCAGGCAAATGGATGGAGACCTTAGATGATAGACGGAGAGCGTTCTCTCAGAATGAGCGGTTGAGATGATAATCGAAAGGCAATGCCATGGAAAGACACCCAATGGAAGCAGGTGTTTTGCAGGGCTCACCTGTGTCACCGATCCGCATTGAAATCTATCCCTCAGGACTGATCAAATAGATCGAAGAGTATGTATCAGGAGCCGAAGGGCTATCCCTCGTGGACGACCTCAGCTGGGAGGCGACTGGAAGCGATGTCAACTCGGTCGTCATGACGCTTGAGCGATACGCAGCGAATAGCATACCGTGTGCAGGCTGACGAGGGCTACAGTTCTACACCGCAAAAACTGACGCGGCATTATTCACACACAGACAAGGGCACAAAAATCACCTCCGGCCCAAACTGACAGCAAAGATAAAGGTCGGCGACGGGTTCATACGGTTCCACAGGCAGGCGACAGGCTGGCTCGGCGTCTGAATTGGCCTCGCACCTGACGCTGAAGGAGCACCACAACCGATGGGTGAAGAAATCTAGGGCAGCGGATGCTAGACTCCGAACCCTCACAAAGACGAACGGGGTAGTATCAGAGAGTGTAATGGCCATCCAGGTAGCAGGCGTCCAGGGTGTCGCGCTATAAGGGAGCGATCTCTGGAGGGATCCCAGTGATGCAGGCAGGCAAGACGACCTCCAGCTTCTCCTCAATCGACAGGCCAGATGTATCCTGGGCGCCCTACTCACGACTCCACCGGGGGCACTAATGCCAGACTCAGGCCTTACACCCGCCCCAGTAATCTTAGAGTCCAGACAGCAGCGTTTTGCAGTGAGGCTAGCAAACGCGTGTAGCAACAAACAAAGGAAACTATACCAAAACCCGACTCCTGGGATGCAGGTATGCTGAGTAGTGAAAAAAGAGCACGACCATGGCCGGACGACCGAAGGCATGAGCTGGCCCGCCCTGGGCCAAGTGTCTGTGGTCAGAACCGTCATACTGGACGATGCCACCACAGCCAAGAGCGCCGCGCAGCGCTGGGCAAGAGAAAAACAGGCGAAAGTAGGAGTGGGAGTCTGGATGTGGTGGACAGATGGATCGCGCTCAGATGATGGCCAAGTGGGAGCCGCAGCAGTATGCACGCACAGAGACAAGCGGAGGTCCCGCCGCAGCTATCTGGGCACCCGACGAATGGAGGTCTTTGAAGCGGAAGTGTGGGCCATCGGACTCGCGCTCGAGGTGACGATCGAGAAGAGCCTAACACCCCAAAGACAGGGGGTGAAGATGGTGGCACTCTGTAGCAATTCACAAGCCGCCAGTCGGCAGATTGCACATCTTCAGTCAGACCCGGGATTGCGGCTGGCAAGACGGATCAATCCAAAGGGCACAGGCTCTCCTCACCCACGGCATCAAAACGAAGAACCACTGGGTCACAAGACACTCAGGTAACCCCGGAAACGGAGAAGTGGACCGCCAGGCGAACGTAGCCCACGCGGCAAGTGTGGAGACTGAGATAGAGCGGCCATACACCTCGGCTTCGAACATGGCCAGACAGATCTCTGAGGGAATGTCACTAGCCAAAGCGGAGTGGGAAGCGGACAAGTGCAGCAAGTACTTCGGCTATAGACTCAAGGGCAAGACGGGGGTCAAGAGATCTATCCCAATGACAAGCTCGAAATCGCTGGGCGCCAGGTTCTACAGACTATAGTCCGGGCATTCACGCACCGGAGTCCACCTAAAACTGTTTGGCCATCGAGAGGACGACAAATGCTGAGGGTGCGGCCGCGGTGGGAGGACGGCTGCCCAGACGCGGGAACACCTCTTCCGCCACTGCAGCCGGTGGAGAGACCAGCATAAAATGCTATGGAAGGCGGTAGGAAAGGCGACGGGCTGGAAAGCGGGCAGAAGCTGACACGTGCAGATCTCTGAGCTGTTTTCTAGGGATGACTGTGATCAAGCGGTGATGGACTTCCTGGCGGCTACTGAAGTCGGTAAGTTCCCGCCATAGTGTATCGGGGGATGGAGCGGGCAAGGAGGCGGACTGAGGTGCGGGGAGCGGCAGCTGCGGGCATATATCCTTTCTTTTCTTTTCCTTTTTCTTCTTGTCTTTCTGTTCTGGTCTTTCTTTGAGATTTCATTTGTCAGCGGGGATGAAGGGTAGCGGAGGAGAGCTCCGCCATCTTGCCGGCTAGCCCGGAGGCGGAGGGGAGATCAGGTCCTGTCATACTCTATTAAGAGTGCATACAGTATGAAAAAACAACAACAACAACCCCTATTCTCACCCGATGAGTCTCCGTACTGCAGGAGGATGAAATCTACCGCGAGAGTGTCCGAATTTTACCCCTATTCGACGCGTCGCATACGAGTTCGCCAGAAATTACTCTGAATTGCACCAAGTCGAGAGAATCAGTTGCGTATGGTTGATCGAGACGAGAAATACCGACAGCTAGATTGAGCACCCATTGTCGAAGTCTATACGATCGCCGTACCCTAAACGCGTCAATTCACGGTCGACAGAGACGAGTTCAAATACCGACAGCTAGATTGAGAACCCATTGTCGCAGTCTACACGATCGCCGCACCCCTAAACGCGTCAGTCAATTCAGGGTGGAAGTCCAGATAAATCAAGAAATTGATATACGAGGCAACAAAGCTACGTTCCACGATCAGGTCCACTTAGGATCGCAAACTTTCGACACGCCTACCGAAGAGACGAAAAGTTAAAGCCTATTCAGGAGGAGCTGGCATTTCTCATGAAGGACTGCAATGTGCTCACAGACTCCCGGTCATCCTACCGGAGGTAGTTGTCGTTCCGGCCAAGGACTTCTCTACTATAAACACAGCCGCGGTTGACGAACTCGATGTGCTGCAGCCGTTTGGGTTGACGAACCTGATATGCTGAATGATTGGGTCCCGGTCTCAGATCGGAGGTGAAGGCCACACTTATAAAGAGCCCCTCTAAGCAGATGTAACATAATATCTGGGGCTATGTATATCCCGTAATTCGGAGGTCGACTTGGCAACTGCAGGTCGTCTAATCTCTACAGGCACGAAGGTCAAGTAATGACGAAAGTGCAGCACGGAGGTCACATGTTGACGACAGTGCAGCACAAAGGCCACCAGATGGCGACAGTGCATCGGTGGCAGCAGACGCACCACCGAGGACACCCACGTATGTCGCAAGCGGCCTCGTGGAGTGCGGTGAGGTCATTTCCTCCTCCGAGACTTATCGGTATACCGCATATGAAGGACAACTGAAAGCATGCAAGAGGTTGTTCTGACATTCTCTCAACGAATGAGGAATGCAGTGGCTGCTGGGAGCGACTATGGAGGTCTCCACTTTGGAAGATCCAGGTTATGTACCTACTGATGATGGAGGTCGTATCCCCGTGAGATACAAGGACTATGTGGACGTATTCAGCAAAGATATGGGGACTCTCGCACCGCACCTTTTATGGCATCCAAAGGGAATTTGAGAGGAAGAGCGGTTCTGGCTCGAGGAGCGTAGGCAGAGGGTGAGAGGATATGACAGTGTACCCGGCCGTGAGGAACCACACAAATTGCGTGGATGTACGAAATCTCGGAAAGAAAGAAGGACGGCGAACTGCGGCTGTGTGTGGACTATCGAGCTCTCAATAAAGCCCCGGTGAAGAACCGATATCCTCTCCCACTGATCTCGGAGATGCTCGACAGGACCTCAGTAATGCCTATCACCTCATCCAAATCAAGGAAGGCGACGAGTACTACCAAGCGACAATGCCAATTAGAGGAGATAAGTCGTCGGCAGAGCAACGACCTTTAAAGAGAGGGATGACCCTACCGGAGGTGCCGGAATGAAGGACCAGAGTGCACTTAACGACAGAGAAGTCCAGCAGCGATAATGCACCCAGAAAGCGGGGATAAGCGAACCAGAAGAATCAACATACGCACCTAGCATCCGGAAGATGATAAGCCCACCTAGAGAATTCACGGCCAAAGCCCGAAGAGACGACGAGAACAGACCAAGCGAAGTCAACAATGGCGAACAGAAGTCTAAGGGTCAATGATGAAGCAAGTCGAAACACGAAGCTAGTCGAAACACGAAGCAAGTCGAAACACCAAGCTGGTCAATGACCAAAGCGAGTCAAAAAGAAAGCCTAAAGCGAATGGGAAAATGAGTCGAGAGCAAGTGCAAAAATGAGACAAGCAAGTCGACCAAGACCAGCCGAAAGACAAGTGAAGTCGAAGACCTCCGAAATCCAGAGACGAAGGCTGCCAAAAGACGCATCGGTCAACAAAGAACACCAAAAGTCTACGGTACCGAAGTTCATAAGTCTACCGAGCCACGAGGGCAATCAACAATCGATTTGAGTCTAAGTCGTCGGCGGAGCAACGAACTTCAAAAAGGGGGGATGACCATGTCGAAAATGCGTCCTACCGACAATTAGACAAGCCCACCGGGATGCAGTCTACCGAGACACGCACCGAGAAGTCGACCGAGAAGTCTACCAAGAAGTCGACCAAGATTCTACTGAAGCCGCCGATCGAGAGCGGAACTATGAAGTCGACCGGATGGTCACCGAAGCGGTCTTCCAAAGACGATTACCTAGCCAAGCAGCGTCTACGAGTCAATGCCACTACCGGCTGCAAGATATACTCTACAGAGCATGCGGAAGCACTGCACAGAGCTCAGACAGCGCTAGCGCGCTTGAACTTGGTAAGTATAACCATCTTAGAGAACTTACGTGTTAGGTGTCTACGAATGAGACTACACGCAATTGACGTATACGATCGATGATTACCGAAGGCTACGAACGATGCCGGCAGCGGAAGCTCCCATCGATGCCGAGTCACGAGAAGCTCCCCTCGATGCCAAGTCATGAGCGGAAGCTCTCTACCACCCTGATGATTCAGACAATGACCTACGCCGAGATATACGAGCTACGGGTATGGATGGTCGGTGGAGTATGAGTTCGGAAGTGGGGTGCGGAGGATATGGAAGCAGTCCAGACGTTTCCTTTTGTTCCTTTGTTTCCTTCTCTTCTCTTCTCTTCTCTTCTCTTTTCTTCATCTCTTCTTTGGATTTCGGCCCAGTACAAATGGCGTCGGCACGGGTTTTTACCACCTGCCAATGGAGGTGGGATTTCCCCGTGCACCGGATCCGCCGAAAGGTCGCCATTGAGCTGTACCGATCGGTTGTGGGACTTATGGGTTCGTACGATTGCGTACGTAGGATGATTGTTTCATTCCTTGTTTCCCTTTTCTTCTCTTCTCTTATACTGGCTTTGGCAGCCCAGGAGGTCTGCGCCTAAAGAGGGGGATAATGTAACGGCGACACGTGACCCGAGGCCGGGTAAGCGCCAGTGTATATAGGTCGCCGCTACGGCACTTAGATCTGTATCGAATATCTTACCACTATACTCTCCGTATATACTCCCCCGCTCTCGTGTGCAACCGTATTACCATACTATACGTCTGCGGACAAGCGTAGGCGTACGTCCCTTTACATGCGACCTGAGATTCGCAATAAAAAGATTGGGGTAAAAAAGTACTAGTTGGTACTTAGGTTGAAAGATATTACTTGATGGTATTATCAGCTATTCTCACTTCAATTCGATTAACTTGAACAAAGCGAAACGATAATAAGTTATGGTATTATCAGGTATTCTCACTTCGATTTGATTACCTGCAACAAAGAGACACGATAATACTTTAAGGTTTCATCAGGTATTCTTACTTCGATTCGATTACCTTCAACAAAGTGAAACGATAATACGTGATGGTATTATCAGGTATTCTGACTTCAACTTGATTACCTGCAACAATGAGAAACGATAATACGTTATGGTATTATCAGGTATTCTCACTGCGATTCGAATACCTCCAACAAAGAGAAACGATAATACATAATGGTATTATAAGGTATTCTCACTTCGATTTGAGCACCTGCAACAACGAGACTCGATAATACGTTGATGTTTGATCAGGTATCCGCACTCAGATTCGATTTTTTTCAACCAAGAGAAACGATAATACGTTATGGTATTATCAGGTATTCTCACTTCGATGCGATTACCTTCAATAAAGAGGAACGATAATACGTTACGGAATTATCAGGTATTCTCACTTCGATTTGATTACCTTCAACCAAGAGAAACCATAAAACGTTATGGTATTATCAGGTATTCTCACTTCGAATCGATAACTTTGCGACATAAGAAATGAGGATGTGTGTTACGTCGCCAATAACAGTTCAGTACTACCTATCTTTATTACGAATTTGATTACAGCTATGATTGTATTACTCTTTACTATATAGAGACAGACATCTACAAAGTTATGTCCAGGTACTCTCCCATACGAGGACTTGAGATATCTGTTATCATATTCAACATAGTTGATCGAGTATTAAGCGATGATCAGATAAGGGCTTATGCTTGTTACCTTTGAATTATGTTCAATAGGCTCGAGTACGGCTTTGGTCGAGTTATCAATTACTAGGAGTGACAGTATTGGTCGAAACTTTAAGAGTCATAGTTGAATGATTTTCGGGCATGTTCCATGATTGACCTATCTGACCCTCTTGCACGTGATTCTGTCAAGGCGAGGATAGTTGATCATTATGGGATGTTTCTTGAAACATTTGAGTGTATCCCCAAAAGAGTATTAGAGATGAATATATATCATTGGAGTAGACAAAGCACTTGTAGTAAGGCCGTATCCGTATATGGCCGCGTACGTGAGTATATGGAAAGATACGGTTGCACACGTGGATGTGGTAATATAATAGAGTAGTGGATAGGTAAGAT
>Ga0307512_10001128_pt1 | contig 38807 bp, 30 predicted proteins | sample 14_EM_MG_FD_200267 | JGI IMG/M metagenome (GOLD analysis project Ga0307512, IMG submission 200267) | Populus trichocarpa ectomycorrhiza microbial communities from riparian zone in the Pacific Northwest, United States - 14_EM | ecosystem: Host-associated > Plants > Roots > Unclassified | place...
CTGAGTTGCATATAAATAGCAGTACTTTGGAGATTGTGAGAGTACCATCCTTCAGCCCAGCGGCAACCACCTTCCCACTTCCCATCTACCACACCACAACAACCATGAGCAGAGAAGCCCTCAGACCGCGGAACCTTAATGTCAACTACCTACCCCCACCACTCATACTCTCATCTCCACCATCCTCACCAAAAAATGTCAAAAAACAAAGTGCCAAGCTTCGCATCATGGACAATCACTCTGGTCCACAGCGCACCTCCTCCCAACCACCACCACCACCTACAGTGGTACAGCATCGACCTGTCATTATACCTGATGTGTCTTCACTCACTAGTGAAGCTCCACTTGCAATGGTCAACCTTGACGATAATTATAGCTCCTCAGATGAGGCATATATTGAGCCAGCTGGGTCGATCACTGCTGGTCACTCGGCCAAGCGGCGCAAGAAAATGTTGAAATACTGATTGCTAGAAGCTTGTATATACTAAAGTACAGGTACATTCATGGACTTATATATGCGGTAGTCGGAGTATGTCTTTGTATGTCTTGTACGCATGCATGCACACTCAGCTGGCATCTCCAGCTGAGTGGCATCTCCAGCTGAGTATGGAATGACCATCATCTTAGAGGGATTGTGCATCAGCCCAACTGAAGCCATACGACAGGAGATAAACCATATATGCAACAGAAAATCCTCAAAAAACCGATCCACAATTTGCCAGATCTTCCTAAGCTTCCCACATTGGACCCTTGACAACCAGTTGTCCCTCCTCACACAGCATGGAACTGATTGCCCATCTCATTCTCCGAGCTGGCTGCCATTACTCCAATTCAAATCTTCAATCTCTTTCTTACTAACTCCATTATGGGACAGGTTGTAGCCAACACCAATTCCTATTCCCAGCAGCAGCTGCTTGGGCCAGAGAAGGAGCGGCAGCGTTCCTGGCAGCCAGTTACTGCTCAGGATCTTTATCTCTGGCTGGCAATTCAAACTCATATGGGTCTGATTGGAGTTCCTCCTGAGAGGTACTGGATGAAGGATGGAGTTTACCTTCCCAAGGATGGATAACCACCAGCTGCCTACCTTGGCAAGACTCGCTTTCAGGAGATCCACTGCTTCTTTCATGTTTCTCCATACAATTCACCAACTGAAACACCTGAAGGCCTACCTTGTTGGCATTCAAAGGTGGATATTCTACTGGAGCAACTGCGGCTTTACTCACAGCAGTACCGAGTACCTGGCAGCAATGTTACTATTGATGAAGCCATGATTGTATTCACTGGCAGGTCAATTCACATTACGAAGATGCCAAACAAGCCAATCAGTCAGGGATATAAGTTTTTCTGCATGGCAGAGAAGGGCTATGGCTGGGAGTTCCACCTATCATTGAGTGCAGTTGGAGGGGATCCTGTTGATGTAGAATTCCGTCTGTTACAGCTTACAGACACTGGAAAGAAGGTTCACCACTCGATTAGACATTTGCACCAGAGGCATCGAAAGCTCTCCTTCAATGCATACATGGACAACTTCTTCACAACACAACCTCTGCTGGCAGAGCTTCGTCAGATGGGGATTGGAGCATGTGGCGCATGCAGGCAGCAGTTTCGAGGATTTCCCAAGGAGCTAATGGTTGGGAAGAATGCCAAATTGCCATATCATTTTCGAAGTGGAGCTGTTAATGATGGGGTTGCAACTCAGGTATGGATGGACAGTTCGCCTGTTACCATGATGTCTACAATCCACCCTCTAAGTGGTGAGGATTCACTGGTACTGAGAATGAGAAAGCATCCAGGCAACAAGAGTACCAATGCAAGTGGAGCAAATTCCACATTTCTTCCTGGAGAACGCCAGAAAGAACTTGATATACCTGTTATTGTTGATGCCTACAACTAGCACAAGGTGGGAGTGGATGTAGCTGACCAGTATTGAACCAATTTTGATACACAGCTCATATCCAGACGCAATTGGTACCCACTTTTCAATTGGATTCTGCGGACAGCCCTTATCTACAGCCTTATAATCTATCGAGATCTGACAGCAAACAAAGAGCGCGCTGTGGATCACTTTGACTTCTGTCTCTCCATTGTGCGTGACCTTCTGCAAGCTGGAAGTCCATCAACAATGAAATGTTCCTCTGGCATTCCGGCTTCACAGAAAATCACTCGGTCGGCTCCCCCCACACAATCTGCCCTGCCCCCACTGCCAACCAGGCAAGTTACCAAGCACACCCCCCTGCCCCTCTGCTGGAAGGTACCAGGAATGCATTCCCTGCTTTGGATGGAGAGTAGAGTAGATTGTTTCCTTTGCAGGTGGAGAAGAAGTCAGGGTGGTAGTGGAGAAGACATGAAAACCAGCATAAAGTGTGAGGACTGCAATGAGGCTTTATGTTTCACACCCAAACAAAATTGTTTTCATGTATTTCACCATATGTAGAGTATATCTATTTATTCTGGGGGCATTTGGCTGCATTGTGGTTGTGTGATGTGTATTTTAAAAGCTGGCCCATCTGTGGGCCCAAACCCAGTTACCGGCAAAGGGATAGTATAAAATACTTATATTCTACAGTTAAGATTCTTGCTTTGCCAGTTGTAAAGTCAATTGTTATGCAAAATTTCAGGCTCAGTAATCATTTACCAAAAATAGTGTGAAAACATGGTTTCTATATTCTTATAATAACATCAAGTAAGTTGAATGTTCCACCAAGTACTGAATAATGGGAGTATATGATATATTTATCAGTGGTTGACTTAACAATTAACGCATATATTATACAGGAGTTGAACAGATTGAACTTGCTATTGATTGGCATTGAAATGTACTCGGACTCAAATTTGTATTGTATAAATAAAATGGAGTATACGAACAAGATACAATTCTTGGTGGTATCTGAGGAATCGTTTGTTATACTGCAAATCTTATTATTGATGTATATTTAGCAGTTTATATTAATATTCAAGAATACTATCCCAAATTGTATCATATAAATTTGAATTCAACCTGCATGTAACTATAATAAAGGAACATGTGCCAGATCAAGCAGTCAGAAAATGAATTTTGCAATGGATGTAACTTGCCAACTAACAGACTTGACCTCTCACCCAATACCAATTGCGTCAGGAAAAGCTTTGGTGTTACCGTAACCGAGATTTGTTATGGCCATTAGTGCAGTTCTATGATATGTTATAGATACTACCGCCTTGCCATTGCACATTACAGGATTATTACCATGAGTTACAGGATTTCATGGTATGTTTGGTTACATTTTTACGGTTTGCAACATATCATGGCATCTCATGTGTGAGAGTCTCCATGTTGTTACACGATTCAAGATACCGATTTGGACACCGACAAGGTGCTGTTCACACATACAAACAATAAGTCACAATTACGAGTTATATCAGCGCAATCAAGTCATTGATCATGATAGATGCTATGTTTTTGGTGTAGAATTCAATTTACTAAGTATATACATTAAGCTCGACTCGTCAACCACTCCCACAAGAGCTCTCGCCTATCCAGCCAAGCAATCATGAACGTCAACTGTGTGACAATGTCCAAGGCCAGTGTTTCAATTGGAACACATGTTGGGTGTGAGAGTAGTGGACCCTCGACACATGCTTATCAACTAATGGCAATGTGCACATACCAAAGATAACTTGGTGTGACTTGTGTATCTGCAGTATATGACCTTAATGAGACGATCGATATCTTGCGCATGAGATCCGTACAGCAACAACTACCTGATATTCATCAAAACTATACTGTGACAAGTGCGGCTTTGATATGGTCTCTGACAGTCATGGTCTGATTAATGTGGCTCTGACATGGTCCCTGATAATCCCGGCTATGAATGTGCACTCTGACATAGTCTTTGACATTTCTTGCTATCATAAATGTGGCCGTGACAAGTGTGGCCCGGACAAGTGTGGCTCTGATGAATGCAGCTTTGACATGATCTGTGACACAGTCTCTGACAATCCTGGCTCTGAAAAACAGTCCTCTGAACAGTGTGTACAGAGTTGAGCTGACAATCCCTGTCGCAATAAATGGATTCCCGCACTGTTGGGCTGTGAAGGAGATGGAGTTGAACCTACCTCTCCTTCAGAGCCTCCATGATTGAATCTTAGATATAACAAATCTTTGATGTTGTGGATCAAAGAGTATATGATATGACTAAGTGAATTGGCACTAACAAGTGTGGCTCTGACATGTGTTGCTTTGACAAGTGTGGCACTGACAAGTGCAGCTCTGACATGGTATCTGACAAGGTCGCTGACAAGGTCTCTCACAATCCCGGCTCTGATAAAGTCAGCTCTGGCGAGTGCACTCTGACAAGATCTGACAGTTCCGGCTGCGATAAATGTGACTGACAAGTGCGACTATGACATGGACTGTGACTCTGAGTGCCTCTGGCTAGTGTTGGCAGCGGTTCTGGACCGTTGGTTCCGGACCCGGTCCAGGTCGGAAGTGAACCATTGCCCTATTGGTGGTCCGGGTTGTCAATACACACGAATCCTCAATTTAGGTACTATTCGATGGCAATCTCCCAACCCATCTGATTTTGGCGGGATAGCAGTGGGTTACCCAGCCGGTCCATCTGTAGATTCATATATTGCTCTCGTGTTTGCTGTTTGATAATAGTATCTTATCAAAATCGTGTATTCAACAGCCAATAATTTGTTTTTGCATGTTTGGCAGTTTGCAATATCAATTATTTTGGAATCTGTGTTTTTCCTGTAATATATTGTTTTTTTGCCTATAAAACGGATCAATAGCTCAGTTATGAACACATATATCTGCGTGATGCCATGCATACCGAATATGCAACATCCACAATTGTGGACGCTCCATTGATGCTCATTTTCATGATGGGGTAACATATATGTTCTGCGCGGTTTCGGTTGAAAAGGCCACCATTGCTTTGTATATGAATTATTGCCACACAGCGACACTTAGAATGGCCATGATGCAAGACCAAAAATTGTTGAAGTTCCATTGACGCTCATGCTCAGGATAGGGCAGGGAATGTGTCACTACTGTATTTGCTGCTGAAGGTAGTGAATACTTCATTCATGATTGTTTACGACCCATCGCCAGTTAGATTACCCAGGATGTATGAACAGAAATTGTTGATGAACTGTTCATGCCCAGTTTCAGGATGGGGCAGGGAGCACATCACGATTGTTTTTGCTTCGAAAAGCAGTCAACACCTGACTGATGGATGTTTCCAACCAATCGCCAGTTAGATTACCCAAGATGCAAGACTGAAAATTGTTGATACTCAGTTGTCGCTCATTTTCAGGATATGGCAAGGAGCCTGTCGCTATTAATTCTGAATTTTGAGGTAGTCAGTGCCTCATTTATGGACGATTGCAACCAATCGCCACTTAGGATACCCAAGATGCAAAGCCAAAAATAGTTGACTCTCTGTTGACACTCATTTTCTGAATGGAGCAGTTACCATGTCACTTTCTCTTTTGCCTATAAATGCTGCCAATACAATGGTTATGCATAACAGCAACCAAATCACTTTTCAATTACTGTACTTACAAGACTACAAATTGTTCAGGCTCAGTTGATGCTCACCTTCATGGGTTGTCCGTTCAAAATCTGCTGCCAATGATAATTGGATTCATAATTATTCGACCATCTTGGTTGACATTCTGCCACCAAGAAGCCGCGGATTGGGTTTTTGGACTGTTCTGGAACCGAACCAAACCGTTTTTCCAGTCTAAACCTGGACAGCTGGCGGGTTACCCGGACCTGTTGCTAACACTAGCGGGGATGACCTTCGCTGGTCCAATGAAGTGCTTGGCAATCTCCTTTTTTGTAGCTCTCTTACTTTCAACTAAAAATATTTTCGGATTGTGTCCAGGTTTCAACTTGAAAGCATTTGAAAGGCCACAGTTGTAAGAAATCTGGCCACATATGGGGTCCATTCTCATTTGCCCATTTGTATATGATTCCATATACTCTTTATCTCATTCAGCCTGCTCGGAGGTGCACTTGAACATCGATGTCATAATGTATGGCTCTTTCGGGCCTCTGTTTTCGTCAATGAAATCAATCAGCTCCTCCCAGTGCCTCAAATCTGTATACGAAGCTTGGAGTCATTTGGTGGTTAGCACCATATCCTTGCGATTTGACACGGAGCGAAACGCATCCATGAATGCTGAATTTGGCAACTCGGGGAGGGTACTTGTCGCCTGTTTGCTCGCGCGCATGCCCAAATCGATCGCTGGTGACTTGCTGCCTCGCCTTACCTTTTTCCTTTCCTCCCGAATGTCGCTTGAACATTTCTTCAAAAACATCTCCATCCACTGCCGGCGATTCGATTCAGCATTATCGAAATTAAACAACGGCGGCCAGTTCCCGAATGTCTTCAAAAAATCTGCAACCACTGTCTCCCAATGCAGGGGTCCCTCTCAACCCTTTTTCAAACGGTTCTGCCCCCTGATAATGGACCGATGCTTCTTCTCCAGAAACCCAGCCACCCATACTTTCTTCCACTTGTTGAACGCACTATAGTTGGCCTGCCCCATCCTTTTGTCAAACTACTTCAAACAGAATTCCGTTTGCTTCAGGCTGATTGGCGGTTTGCCTTCTGCACCGCCCAAGGCTGATGAATCGTCACTCTCATCATCCAGATCATAATTGTCGTAGGACATCTCTGGCAATGGAGGCAACTCTGCAATAATTGCGACATCTGTTTTCAGCGGTTCCGCTGGCGGCTGGAATCTTTTGGTTGGATGGCTAATCGGGGGTCTCCTAGCTGCACAGGAAGGAGGTTCGGGTGCAGGATTCAGGCTCGAAGATGTTAGCCGATTCTGTGCATGGTATTCTGGGGGTCCTGGAGGCACTCTCGGTCCAAGTGGAGATGACACCCCTTGTCCTGGAATCTGCGGAGGGGGGAACATTTGAGACCCACCATAACCACCTTGGTGGAGGTCATATCCTTGCCACTGTGGCCCATAAGTTGGATATCCTTGGCTTGCGCTGGTGGTTGGTTGCAAACTGTGTGTCATGTTGAATGGAGAGTGCTGATAAAACTGTGGAGCACCTGGAAATGGCTGCTGTGTATGCGGATAACCATATCCATGTGGCAGATGATATTGATTGGTTTGTTTCCCGAACCGACTGTCTTTGTCAGTGGCATTTCGTGAACTATTTTCTGGTGATTGTGCATTGTCTTCAAGGGGTTGTTGCATGCCAAATAGGCCACCCGGAGAAGCCATATTCACTGTCTTTGGTGGAGATCCGTACATCGACCCGTCCAGTGAACAAAGATGGTGGCAAACAACTATATGATGTGAGAAGTGATATAGAATTAATTGGACTATGGTTGAGTATAGTGGAGGTAGCAGTGACCTTCGGCAGAATGATGGGCTGCGTATATCCCATTCTGATGTCACAATCTGTGGTGTTTCACTCCACCATGGATCCATGAAACCAACCCGGCTGAGAAAAAGAAACATTAATCACACACATCACACCTTTCTTTGGTATAATGCTCGAATCGATATACTAGGATATTGGATAAGAGCTCACCTTCATACGCTTCCATGACTTTACAGGTCCTCGAAGGGATATGATATGATATCTCTAGGAACCCAACTCAAACTATATCCAGTATGAAGGTTAGCACAACTAGAAATATTACACATTAGTTGATGGTATACAACCTTGCAACATCATTCTATAGGAGGCCTGTGAGTCGAGCAGCAACAGTGCTTGCTTCCTATTGACCTCCATGTCTAAACATCATTGTTCTCCTTGGATCCATGCTCCAGTCAAGAATTGTTACTGAAGCAACCATCCTATCAGTTCTCGATGATCATTGCTCGGGCATACCGCAAGCTAGAAAGCTCACCTTTTCATGGTATTAAAATGATCTACGTTCATTATCAGCTGCTCGGAGGCTCAGGTGGACGTATAAACTCACAGTGCCGTAATGACATAGCATATATTAAGGCCCATCATGGCAGTTGCAGTGATGACAAAACAAACCTTCTCTTCTCTACTAAAGACTTTCAGCAGACGACGTCGATGATTGTTGTGTGGGATATGATATATATATCCTGCTCTGCAAAGAAAGCTGATCATGAGGTGACTTTATTTTACCCCGCATGTGGCGGAATGGAATGCGGCTGTAATACACTAACTTGAGTTAGCTCACATTCAAACTATTATCCCTGGGGCTTTACATCACCCCCAAAATCATCATCAACATTCATCCGAATATATCTTCACTGACTGTTAGTCGAATATGGACAGCACTCACCGGAAACATGTCAAGTGCCTTATCTGCAACAAGACATTCTTCGACGGGAACAGACTCGAGGCTCATGATCAACAATGTCACTCCATATCGATGAATGAATGGCTATTACCTGACGGGATTTCACTTCCGGCAGGCTGGGATCAACCCGACCCATCATGGTTCGACTTCAGTCGGTGCACCTGTGAATGGCCATTGATGAGTTGGTCAACTGATCGTCTAACCTTACACAATGTACCTGGTGCGCCACCACCTTAAGATACTCCTGACGAAGAAACTATAGACCCCTAGAAGTCTGATCTGACATGTACTCCTGATCCAACACAGACAAAGGCTTATAGTCAGGTGGTTGCAGTGGAAAATGCGAGGGGAAAGCATATGGCAAAGCAACTGGATTGTACAACAAGCATCGCAAGTACTCAGAACAATGGAATCCATGGCATACATCTTGGTCAGCACACAACTTTCAACAGGCTCAATCATTTAGCCACCAAATGAAAATGTGAATAGATCAACATCTGAGGCATGGACTGGACAACTTCAAAATCGAATCATTCCCTTCAGCAGATGCCCTGCGAAAGCTCCTCTCTCCACTGGATTTCAGGCTTGGCAATGATAGTTGGATTGAAGATTATTCACATATCTTTGGCACATTATACTATAGGGATATTTTCTAATGTATACAGGTCGTGTGGGCCCATCTCCCATTTCAGGCACACCACGATTTTGAACCTGTGTGCCTTGCAGACTTGGACAGTTGCCAAATATACAGCAAGACGAAAATGGGTAATTGGTGGTGGGATACGCAAGCTCGGCCTCCTGCCAGGGTGACGTTTGTGCCAGTCATTTGTGCATCCGACATAACTCACTTGACCTATTCTTCGGCCGTTCCACCTGCCTGGCCACTGTATCTCACAATTGTCAATACTCGAAGACATACCTGGCAGACATCTAAGAAGCGCGCCTGTATTCTCGTTGGGCTGATCCCATGTCCCCTGAAAGGTGCCAAAAATACTGATGAGCCATGGCATTCCACGGTTGAAACTGTGGTGTCCCCACTGTGGAATCTTGTCATTACTGGTCCCAGCTCGAAATAGAATTGTGTTGATCGATCCTAGAGACCATGTCATCCTCTTCTGGCGGCCTGGGTCAGGGATCATCCGGAACACGTCATTGTTGCTCAAGTCTTATATGGCTCATGCCTGATGTGTGAAATTCCTGAAGGTGTGCCGATGGGGCATTCCACTTTTTGACAACTCGATAACTCAAGCGAACAACATGTTCACTCGCAGCTTCTGGATGAACCGAATATTGATAATCTGTACAATCTTGTTGTTCATCCAATCCGAAACCAGTTCTGGCGATACCCTCTTTGCAATGTCTATCGCCATTGGCAGCCTGATGAATTGCATCAGCTGCTCTAGGGTTCTGTTAAAAAGTTATTGCACTGGCTTCTCAAATACCTGGAAGCAAGAAATGTCGAGGATCAATTTGACAATCTATTCACATCGGTTCCACGATATCCAGGCCTCCAGCCTTTCTCTAAGCCATTCGATTCGATGAAAAGCATATCCTGGCAGGGAAAAGAGATCCGGGGCATGATCTGAACACTGGCAGTGAATTGCGCTCCGATTCTTGACTGCTCCAAGGATGACGGGAGAACTGCGGCGGAAAAAACCTCTGATGAAATGGTAATGGGAACAGTGCAGGCATTATGTGAATTCTCCCTACTTGTTAGTTAGCAAAATCACTCTGATGTATCCCTGAAAGCACTAGATGATACACTGAAGCGATTCTACAGGAAGAAGGGTGCTTTTCGAGAGCAGAAAATGTCATAGTCTGCAAAGGCCAAACTGGATGAACAGTTGGCAAGAGAATCCAATCAGTTACGGGAACAAAAGATTCAAAAAATCCGCCCTGCGATGGAGGTTCAGTTGTACAGGGCTGGAAAGGTTACAACAACAAGGGAAAAGCAATTTCAGGGGCGCCTGAATAGAGCCCGACAAGTGGCAACCATATCGTCAGATGCTGATTGGCAGAGTGCAATAGAGCAGTTGGAGCGGGAAATGCATCAAGTGACACCTGCTAAATGCAACCTTTTCGATAAATTATCCCAACATGATCAGCGACAACTATTGCAACAAGTTGCAACGAAGGCAGCTGGTCTCAGACGTATATTCGCCAAAATTCTTGCTCAAACGAAGACTGCTGCAGAACAAGAGGGTTATGGAGTGGCAAACATGACCGCCGACAATCGTGTGGCATTTCAGGTCCATCTAACCGATGATCAGACTAAAGCTACCACCTGGAGTATTGCTGATACGGACCGGGTTGCCAATCAGGTGGAGTGAGAGATTTATGGTATCACTTCGAATGGGCAGATGCGGTTCAAGAAGGAATTGTCCATCCGCATGATCGCGTTTGGATCTTGGTGGAAGGCAATTGGCGTTCAGGAGCTTGCCAAAACCATCGAACAGTGTGTAATACATTCCGGATATCCAAAGATGCATCTTGTGAGCCATATATCAGAGTCAATTCGGCAAATGGGTTCTGGCGACAATATCACGACCGATATTTCTGATCAGCTACACATCAGCAATGTGAATGGTGCATCCCAATCTACAACTAAAGTCAATTGCATTCTACAGATGCTCAAACACAATGACCGGTCTACTGGTCTTGACTATATGGAGGAGACAGTGTCTCATCTTCCATTCAAGGCTGGTACGAGATTGGCTCCACAAATGTTTTCACCCTACTATCCGCTACCGATAAACAGCGAAATACTCGTAGAGCACATCTTCTACGCGTCCAGCATTGTCAGGATGAGCCATTTTTCTGCCCCATATCACAACAGGTACATCATTTGAGACAAACCCGTATCTGCGGAGTGTGCAGAATCATCAAAATAACATCACTCAGATATGTGTCAGAAGATTTTGGAATGCCCAACTTTGGACACCAATTCCGTGCACAAATTGAAGAGGACTGGGGACACCAAGTTTGTGGACTGGTGGTTGGATATGATCAGAATGCACTCAAATACAGTATAGTTATTAAACTTCAGAATGGGCTGGTGTACTACTATCAACCATTTCACTGCCATACATCTGTTGAGCGTCTGGGACTTGATTGCAAGGTAGAATATTCCAATGCCAACCAAGGGATCATGTCAGAATCTCATAACATCTGGGTCCAATATACGGACAGTGACCTTGATAACACCTTCCACGGCCATGTTCCTTCATTTGGTGTAATATATGTTAGCTGGACTCCACCGAATCAGATCCTGAAATTTCAGGAACACCTACCCGCCCGAAGAACGATATCGACCTTCTCTAAGAGGTGCCAGAAGACTCAACAATGGATATTTCATCCTCAAGCTCAAGAATATCTGTTGGTGAATCCAACAAAGTACAAAGATCGGCATGTTTGGGCTGATTGTGTTCACAGGTTCATCGGGGTTGTCAAACAGACTGATAAGATGCATATTGTATCTGTCGGAGCAATTGTTGGACCGGCACAATTGGTGGGAGACAATGCTGCATCAGACAGAATCGATAGCTTATGGCTTGTAAATAATCATGTGGATTTCAATACCTACTGGACTGTAAATTAAGTTACAATGCATGAATCAAGGTGTGCAGGAGGAAGATTGTTAATTGAAGTGTACTATTTGACATAACCATTATAATAATCACTCCTGGAGAGTATGGCTCCATGTTTGAAGTGCACCAGAATAGTTTTGGAGATGCGGCCAATACTCCCAATAGCTCCGAAATTTGCACATTCTAATATTTTGATTTTGTAGCATTTTGAAGACAACTATACACTCTTCAGGATATTCTTGTTTTCAGTTCCACAACTTCCGGAACATTGAGGAGCACTGGAGAAGTAGTCTCGGACTACCTGGAAGCACATCGCTTTGCATTCAGCCTATCTGGGAGCATCTGGAAGGGTTAGTGTGGCTGTTCAGAGTGGCCGAGTTGTTCAGTTATGACTTCCGAACCATGCTACATTTTGCTGATGACATCTGAAGTGCATTGATTTATTGGTGTAGTAGGAGGGACCAGGGGGAGGTCTAATGAAGGAGCTGATGTGATCGATGGCGTGGAGTATGATGCAGCATATGGCATTACGGCAGTGCTTGTTGCCATCTCTGACTTTCTTACTGGGCTTGGTGGGGCTTTGTTGGTTGTGGTGGTGGCCCTTCAGGTGACTCCTCTTTGTAAGCATTAGATCAGTCTTTGCATTGTATGGACATCATCATCATTCAGTGTTGCATCCAGTGTAATTCCCAGGATATCTCAAGCGTTATCAACAAGTGTCTTGCAACCAGCAGTAAACTTTTATTTTTCAGGTCAATGTCCGTGGATGTCAAACACTCAACGTCCAACACTCAATGTCAGAGACTCCATACCAGAGACCCAATGTCAGAGACTCAATGTCAGAGTCAGATTGACTATCCTGGTCATGCAGCTTTGCCACACCTCATACCTTGGTGAACAAATTGATATTGGTGTAAGATGGGATAGTGGATTTTTTGTGTTTAGTTTTCCATCCCTGGACTGCTGCAAGGCCTTCAGTGAATGCAGACCAGCTACTCACAGCATCCATGTCCTGGGTCATATTCTTTGGAACAGAGACACGGATTACTTTGCTCTGGTTCGATACGCTGACTGGCCACTTCCGTGAACTTGTGGTGGTGCCATATTGATGGTTATTTGGCAGATTTACAGGTCGCTGAGTGGACATTAGGGTCGCTGAGTGGATATGACAGTCATCAAGTTGACATTGATTGATCCGACTGAATAGGTGTGGGTTGTATTCGATATGTACCAACTTGGACTGTATGCACTCTGACCCACGCTTGACGGGATAACCATTGTGATAGACATTGTTACTGCGATGCGAATATGCAAGTCGGTCCAGTTGAGAAAGCACTGCAGGTTGAAGTGAGGAAAGTCTGAAGAAACAAAATGCTAGTGAGTTGACACATGTCGGAATAGGTAGATGCAGAAATGTCAGTTGTTTTTTGGAAGGTCAAACACAACGAGGTGCAGAAGGAAGTGAGGAGTTGTGGTGATGAAATGCTGATTTGTGTGCAGCCAAAACATCAACTCACACTGTTCCATTTAGGGAAGCCGAAAACGGTGCTTGGAAGCAGAAATTCCCAGCATTCCAGCCAAGGCAACAAAGAGGGCTAAAGATAGTATACTTGAAGCCTAAAGATAGCGTGTGGTACACCAATATCATGAGGCTAGGCTACCATCCCAGTCTGTTTAGGGTAGGTTGAATAAAGAGCATTAGGAGATATGATAGGAGCCTCACTACTATCGATTTCCAGGGGGCACTCAATCGCAAACTTTTCACCTTCAACAATGCAGTTCTTCATGTGCATTTTGTGTGGCAGGGTCTTTTCCTGGCAGAGTGGTCTCACTCGTCACTGCCGTTCATCACATGCGCATCTTCAGAGAAATTCTAGCAGTCATTCGGCGTCAAATAGGCTAGACTCCATACTAGCAGATGACATTCCCCAATATGATGATGACAGACTCAACCAGTCCCCTGAGACGGAGATATTCCCCAAAGCAGGAACCCCATTCGATGACAACATACTAGTTCAGTCTTTTGAGCATGATGACTGGGACCCCCTTGCTCCGTTTGCTATATCCAACAATGGCAGCTTTCTTGTTCTATTGGGGAGACCAATCGAGGTGAAATGAAACTCAACAACCTCCTCAACCGAAGACTTATTGTACCCGATGCCAATGCCCAAAACCCTTACCTGCTCTCTCAACACATCGCAGACATGGCAGAAACGGACAGACTGGTATGAGGATGGGAGCAGAGTTCTGTTGATCCTAAAGAAAAAGCTACACTGTTCTGGTATCGGAACCCTATTGCAGCAGTACAATTTGGCCTAAGACATCCCCCATTTCGAGACCATCTTCTGCATGCGCCAGTGAAATCAATGGAGTCCCCTGGCGAACACATTTAGGCTGAAATGTGGACTGCAGATTGGGGGTCAGAAAATGAGGCGGGTTTCTTTGTATTACGAGGGATATTGTTTCTTGTCAGATTTTTGTTGGGTTTGGCTGAGTTAGAGTGTCAGAGAGAACATCTCAGAAAGATCATGTCAGAGAGATTGTGTCAGAGACATCATGTCAGAGAGAGCATGTCACAGAGAGCATGTCAGAGAGAGCATGTCAGAGAGATTGTGTCTGAGAGAACGTATCAGAGTGAACGTTTATGAGAGAACATGCCACTCGGCATGTCAGAGCCCCTGTCAGAGTGAGTCAGAGTGATATTGTCAGAGAGAGCTTGTCAGAGAGTGTGTCAGAGATAGTGTGTCAGTTTCATAGTGTCAGAGCAGGTAGCGAGTCAAGAGTGTCAGCTGCAGTGTTGACCAGATTTGTGTAGATATTAGAATCTCATTACTTATTGCTATCACATCCTAGGAATCATTGCCAGAGGGATCTACAGTTGTCCCCGTTATACTCAGCAGTGACAAAACTTTGCTCTCTTTGCTAAGTGTCAACAAAACGGCTTTGCTGGAATATCTCAGTATCGGTAATGTCTCTAAGGTGAACAGATGATCTGTGAAAAAAAACAGATTAATCCAAATTAGTTTTTGACTGAAATATCCAAACAGACCAAAAGCCCATACCAATTGGTTTGCCGATCATGAATCTATTGAAACAATATTTGGTGCACTAGTTGAGCTGGAGAAGGGCAGAATAGCAGTTCAGTGTGCAGACGGTTGTACTCATAACACATTTCCCCGAATTGCGACAGTCCTAGCAGACTACCCAGACCAGTGCACCATATGTATGATGAAATATGTGTGGTGCCCTCGATGCGAGATATGCCCTGATGACAGGCCCGGTTTTGCCTGCAGGTCCACGCTCAGCCATCCACAACAATACCTTCATTTCTCCATGGTGGCTGGTGAGGAGGTGAGGCTGTGGTAGTTTGCTGACTTTCCAAATTTCGCTGATGCCCATGGAGGTTGTAATATATTTAATTCCATGAATGTAGACCAGCTGCACCAGATACTGAAGGGCTTATTTAAAGATCACACCTGGGAATGGATTGTTGGTTTTCTGAAAGGAATTTATTGCCAGGAAAAGGGTTGGGACCTGATAAATGAACGATTTTCCATAATTCCTCGCTTCTGTAACATCTGCCGGTTTGGTCTCAGACATACCTGCTAGAAACAATGTATTGGTGCCAAGTACAAGGACATGGGGAAGGTCTGGTTTGCAGCACATTCCCCTGTTCTTAAAGAGCATCCCAACCGCTGTAAGTTCATCAAATCTGTTACCGACTTCATGTTGATTGCCATCTACCACTCCCACACTGAAACCACGCTCAAATTCCGAAAGGATGCACTTAGTGGCATCAGCAGCAACATCCACCTCTTTCCACCATACCGCTAGAGCCACAGTATGAGGAAGATACCCAGAATGGATTTCCTTCTGCACTGTATTGTATGTATTAGGGAAATGGGCTCTGGCAATAGCAGTGACACCGAAATGTCTGAAGCTGCCCACAAAAACCTCCTCAAGTATGCCTACCATTCATCTAACAAGGTTAGCTATATTCCACAGATGTTTTGATGGGAATCACTCCTCTTTCAGATCAGGTTGAGAGTCTGTATTCTACTGCATATCGTGAAATCAGATCCCCTCTCGCCAAAGGCAGAGAGATGCAGAAAGCATCTTGTGGGGGATTCTCAGGGATCCGACACATTATCGCATACTTTCATCCCTCGCATGAATGGTGTGATGAGCAAATGCAACACGATTGCATCTCTGACATTTCCAGAGGGTATCAGCTTATCACAGATTATTGATTCACTGACATCATATGGTTTGGCATTTCAAGCAAATATGAGTACCAGTCTAGACCAATGGACCTGTGGATCCCGTGAATCGTGGTTTCTTTGTCACAGGATATGCCAAGCAAATGGTGTCACAGTGCCTATACAGCAGCACAATATTCCTAATACAGTTGTAGTTCACAAGGCAAGGTGTGTGGAGAAGTGGTGCGGACAAGGCAATCGATTTGACAATATTATAATTCAAGGAGATCGAACACCAAGAATCAGTAGTTGGCTACGTCAACAAGGATATTACCCTGCCTCACTGTTATATGTGTTTTGTTGTAGCTATAGGATCAATTGAGGGGAAGCTAATGATGGTGGAGGTGTACTATGGTGGACGGTACATCACGATCTATTGTTTGTAGAGGATTTGGAGTATCAATTGTCTGTGATGCCAAACAGACACCTTGGAATGATAATCTGTCACGATGTGCCACAAAGAGTACAACGCATTGTAGTTGATTCGTCGGTTCTTACACCTTTGCAACAGGCTCCAAGCAGCGAAGATACCCAATACCTACTCAACCATTGTGCAACTTTGAAATTGTATAACATCAAATACTAGATTCATCGGATAGGATGATCTCAACAGGGATTCCTGTTATCCAGTGCCGCCTTTGGCGCCTTGTCAGAGCCACTCAAAGCCAGATTCAATGTCAGAGTCGCACTTATCAGTCACATTTATCGCAGCCTGGATTGTCAGATCATATCAGAGTGCACATTTCAGAGCCATGTGTATCAGAGCTGGGATTGTCAGAGACCTTGTCAGAGACCTTGTCAGAGACCATGTCAGAGCTGCACTTGTCAGAGCCACACTTGTCAAAGCCACACTTGTCAGAGCCACACTTGTCAGGGCCAATTTACTTAGCCATATAATATACTCTTTAATCCACAAAATAAAAGGTTTGTTACATCTAAAATTCAATTGTGGAGGCTCTGAAGGAGAGGTAGGTTCAACCTACTCTGCTTCAGAGCCCAACAGAGCCAGAATTCATTTATCACAGCTGGGATTGTCAGATCATGTCAAAGCGCACTTTTTAGAGCCATGTTTATCAGAGCTGGGATTATCAGAGACCATGTCAGGGAACATGTCAAATCTGCACTTGTCAGAGCCACACTCGTCAGGGCCACACTTGTCAGAACCACATTTATCAGAGCCAGAATTGTCAGAGACTACGTCAGGGTGCACATTCCTAGCTGGGAATATCAGGGACTATGTCAGAGCCACATTAATCACACCATGATGGTCACAGACTATATCAGAGCCACACTTGTCACAATAGCGCGGTGATGAATACCAGGTAGTCGTTACAGTACCAAACTCATGAGAAGATATCGATCGTCTCAGGAAGGTAACAGATTACGGATATACAACTCAAACAGAGTGATCTTCAGTATGTGCACATTACCATTTGTTGATAGTCATGTGTCGCGTGTCGGCTACTCTCACACCCAACATGTTGTCCAATTTACACGGTGACCATCAACCGTGGTATACAGTTGATGTTTGTGATTGCTACGCAGCAGTGGCGAGAGCTACAATGGGTGTGGTGGAAGAGTCCAGCATTGTGTATATATTTAGCGAAATGAATTATACACCAAAAAAGTAGCATATTTCTTGATTAATGACATGATTGCTCTGATATAATGTGTAATTGTGGCTTATCATTATTGGATGCGAATACCAACTTGTTGGTATCCAAATCGGTATTATGAATCATGTGAGTGAGTTGAGACTCTCAAACATGAGATGCCATACTATCTTGCAAACAGTAAAACTGTAAGTGATCGTACCATACAATTCTGTAACTCATGGTATTAAACCCGTAATGTGCCATGGCACAGCAGCAAGATCAATAAAATATCTTACTACCGCACTAACAGCCGAAATAAATCTCGGTTTCAGTAGTGCCAAAGCTTTTCCAGACCTTCAGCATTCTATCGTATACTGTGAACAAGCTGACAGGTCTCAGTGTATAAAAGTATTGGTTAGTAAAGAATTTGAAGCCTGTAGAACTATTACTTAGCAGAAAGTGCTAAGGTACTGAATGCATTGATATTGAAGTTGCTGTCAGCAACCAGCAAATCTATATACTCTCAGTATTATGAACATTGCAATTCCCATTGCCATCACCAATACCAATACCATTACTATCATCATTACCATTACCATTACCGTTGTCATTGTCATCACTGTTACCACATCTATTCCCAATATCATCTCCATTAGCCCAAAATGGAATTTTATTGTGTACATATTCCATTAATGAATGAAGACTGCATATCTCACTGGCAAATCTGAATTGGCAATCTGCTCTCTCCAAAACTTAATTGTTTATCATTGTGACAAAATTTAAAACTGTAATCATCAGCAACATTACTATAAAATATTGTCAGATTCTATCAAAGTGAATATACTAAAGAGAATATCCAGACTATGATATCAACTAATATAATTATTTTGGCTATAATATTATATCTGCTACATACTACATGCTATCAGCTATTTACTATACCATACCTCTTTCTTCATATATATTCACTATAGTATTCACAACCTCCAATTTCCTAATCAATCATTCTCTACATCCTTGGAGCGTTGATATGCCCCTCCATTGAATGGATTTAAGTGTATTCTTCCTACTATAGTTTTAAGTATATTCTGAAATTTAATGGCAAATATACTTGAAGTGTGCAATCAAGTAGAATCAAAGATTTAGGTGAAAGTATAAAGGTGGGCCTACTCAGAGTGCACAATCAATTGCCATTAGATGGGTACTGCAGAGAATCATGACAGTGTACTTCGTAGCATACTGTTAAACCAATGTGAAATGCACCTTTCAGTTGACTTCAGGTTATATCTTGAGGCACCCTGAGTATTCATCTAGCAATATACATAGCAATTTGTAACAATGCATATGGAATCAGATAGTAGGTAGTAGTTCATTTGCTATAAAGTACATGTATCCACCTTTGGAGTTTACTCCACAGTACAGGTATACCAACATACTGAAATATCTACAATATAAGTCAAACTTCTGGACAAGTTGACAAGTTATTAGTATTATTGAAATTAAACATAATCAGTAAATACAGCTCTGAATTGTATAATACACTTACTACTGTAATACTTTTACTTCTTGCTTAGCACAAGGGGTATTATAGAACTGCTGATGATTTGTTGAATATTACATCACTTAAATTCCTACACTTATTGTTGATAACTGTTGGCAAGTTATTCTTTGCACACTTAGATTTGCTTTGAGTATCTTTATACTTGTTCCACATATTATTGCTTAGCCACTTCCACTTAATGCCAAAGTATGTTGTATAAAATAGTGTACTATTATTGAAATATTGTTGTTGCTTAAATAAAGCAACCTTTCAGTAGCTTAGTAAATATAATGATATTTGTCTTCCCTTTAGATACCAATGTCTATACTTGAATGTACACGGTAATGATAAATAGTGGTCAGATGGGAGAACAGGGAGATTTTCGGATTGAATGCAAAGTTCAGAGTAAAAAATGATCCAAAATATGCTATTTTGTTTTCTGGATACTCTCTAGAATCCAGTATTTATATTCTTGAGAATTTAAATATATAATCAATGTTAGTAAGTGTTGGCCTATGTTTGATATTTGCATACACAATATACTTATTGTAATGGCATTTTCTCTGACCATCTTTATTATCACAAAGTGATACAACATTTTCCCTAAATGTAACTGACAAGCTTCCAAAGATGTATATTTTTAACCTACTATATTATAAAGGTTGGAATACAAAAGGGTTACACTGTCATTGAACAAGACTTCCAAGTAGCAACGTCAAATCCAATCATTGCTGATTAATTTCTTCTGTATAACACCAAGTCTCACTGTGTATTATTTGACACCATAGTATAATACTCTGCTCTATGTAAATATCAAGAATCAATTGGACATACATGTGTGTACAAAAGTCTAAGCTACACTGTTGAGTTTGAATTGCGGTTCTAATCACCTCAATACTGCATTCCACAGCATACTTTCTGTCTTTGCAAAGTTATTTCTGCAATTGTACTTTTCATCAATTGTACATGAATATTATTTCTAGTCAACGAACTGTATCTGGAATGTAGCATGAAACTCTTTTGTTATTCAGAAATTTTCAATTACTCCGCTCTAGTTAATTCTACGACTCCCTCCATAATCTTTACAAGATTTCAACTCCAATGTCAATGTCAACTTATACTGGCTGCAAAATCTATCCGATTAAATATCTAACTACTGTATGAAAAGAAAAAATATTACTATTATTACATAATACTTTCTTCCTAACAATTTTGTAAAATTGACAACATCCAAATGATTTATTGCTTCCACTTAATACCTAATAGCTTGGTGTAATGAGTATGTAGTTTTCTGATTGGTTGATTTATGTCAGAAAAATTGAATATGCAGGTACATTACATATAATTATCAATTAGCCAACTCTAATGAAACCAAAATCTGACTATAGAAGTACTTCACTAACTGATTGTAATATATACAGTTACAGATTTATCTACAATTATATTGTAAGTTATAAAAGCTAGTAATAACACTGATACATAAATCATTTAAAAAATGTAACCAATACTGTTCAAATTCTCATATACTTTTATATCTCTAATACTTTTCTAATTCTCAATAATTTATTCTATTGACCATCTTAATAACTATACTATCAACTCTGTCACAACTTACACCAATACCAGGTGATATTTAGCTTTCAATAGTTACCATCTGCAAGATATTGTGGATATGTATTAATTGTATAACAGTATGGAACATTAAAATATAGGAGGAAGTAGCTATTAATGTATAATACATCACTTGCAGAATATTAATTCAAATGTTACCAATCCAACCGATACCTATATTTTGAATTTGTTGAATATATCAATAATTGACATTTAAAAGTTTCTAAATATTGTAAGATTCTGTCTTCCACTTCATATCTTCTGATATAATTATTAGAAAGTTCAGATATGATATACACACTATATATCTCACCAAGGGACTGATGGATCCACTTATATATTGCAGTCAATGTATAACATACCACTTTATACAGTGCTCTTAACATTGCACTACTTTTAATTGAGATTAATATAACAGATTCTTACAATTCAACTAACAACAATACTCTACAACTCTATTATCATAAATCTCAAATCTCCATCTTTGTTACTGAAATTATCCACTTCTTGAATCTTTACTACTGTGTTTACATTATAGCACTTTCAGTTATTATAGCTGGTAATTTGAAGAAAATTGATTAATTGAATTTGTTCCATGCAATATACAGTAGTTATTGTATATTGATATTTGTAACATGGATCACTTACTTCCATCTACACTATTTCAGTGCTTAACAAATTTGAAATATGCCAGTATAATATTAGATTAAGTGGTGGAGTAAATAATAAACATACTATATTGGGTATTTTGATGTTGAAATGAAATAATAATTATTAATATTTCCAATGTAACCAGATGACACCACAACAACCCAAGGCAACATAAGAATCACATAACCAAATATTTATTGAAGATGGGTATTATATTAACAATGTTTCTTGTATATGGTAGGCTCTATGTATTAATATGTATTGAAAACACATTGTAAAAACAATTGATCATTGACATTCAAATTAGAAATAGTATACATCATTAAACTTGATCCATATTCGTACCGACATATTCTCCCACTGCAGTAGGATATTGAGAATACAAGTTTGTATTTGTGATAACTGAGTTATATAATATGATATTATTTGGTATATATTACAACTTTAAGGTTTATGAATATGATAGTATTTTGCATATATGGTAAAATATTTGCATCTAATAATACTGTGTATTTGGTGAATAATATATCAGTAAATTTTCAAGAAGGTATATCATAAACTTTTCAAATACCTATTAATGTGATGTGGATACTATATTACTGTCATTTTTGTACTGAGTATCTGTATTGTATTTACTTTAATAATAATATGTTGACTTTGAACAAGTATATATAAGAGAAAGCAGCTGTTTTAGACACTTGTATAATGATAATTGATATAGTTATTGAGTAGTATATTAGTGGTAATATTGCAGAATACTGCTCTAAGTAAACAGTCACATTGTAAATACTGTATTTGTTAACAGTTACCATAATATAATAGTATATAGTATAATTAGCAGTGAATCTATTATGTAGTATAAATACTATAACAACCTTAATGTATTAAATTACCTATAGATACTATATTAAGATCACACTGTAGCTATTCTCCAGTACTATTTTGCTTCTTTGATACTTTCCAACATACAATACAATATTTGGTAGTAACTGTATCATAGTGCGTATACATACTCTATATCAGATAGTGGTTTTTATTTGCTACTAGTGGATTCAATTATGTCCAGAGATAGTAAGAATAGAATTTGCACCTTAATTGTATTGATTACTGGCAGTAATTACAGTTTATCAAGTAATACTTGATAAATTTTCTCTATAAAGTGATGGGTTGACTATTAAGAAATTACATTGTATGTGTGATCCAAATATATTTGTTCCAGTAATTGGTCCGCAGTTCTTGATTAAACAAAGATGTGAATTATATATTCCTTTGCAATTTTGAGACCAGTAATATGCAGATGTGACTAAATATATTCATTGGTACAGTATACAATACACAATTCAATGGAGTTTCTGTGAAGCTTATAGTAAACACTGATAATTCATAACAGTAATGCCAATCAAGATTGTATCAAGGAATGTTCCTATTTCTAAGACATACTTTCTTATCATTTACTCTTTGGGTTGTCCAAAATGATTTACACTACTTATTTTCACAATGTACTTACTATTTATTCAGTCCAATGCTCTATCAACTGCAATATACCAAAGTAACTACCTTTGCCCTCTCTGTATTGTTCTTTTCAGATTTCACATTACACATATCCAATATTGCTCTTTGTACCTAAATAAGAAAATTGAAATAAACATCTCCATTCATTCTGCTGAATCTTACTGTTTAGTGGCTCTATTATTAATCCCCCATCTAGTAAAATATTAATATCTTTTATCATACTCCAACATGTAACAATCCAGTTTCTTCAAATCTTTTTATCCATATATCAAACTAATACTACTCCCACAACCACAACAAATACCCATGCCACAGCCTCTGTTACAGCCTGTCCAAGAGTCCTTGCCAATGCAATTATAAAAAAATTTAAAAATAGTCATGTGGATAATACTACAATATATCTGAATAATATTAGATGGTACTGCACAATCTGATATTAGGGATTGTAACAACAGTTGTTGGCAAGGAATACAAAGAGCAAATAAGTGGAAAGTAATGAATATAATTATATCTAATTACCTTACAAGCAACAAATATACATGAAATATGATTATTTTCAAAGTTAATGGAAACTTTGAATACAATATCATTAAAGATGAAATTATTTATTGAAGTGATTTGCAAATTCTATACAGTAGTATACAGGGTAATATCTGAAGATAGAGTCAATTGACAATACATTTTGCTGGTTTTAGTAATAATTTTATGTTAGAGTCTATAGTTTGGGTCTTGCTATGAACTAAAATATATTCTAATTGGTGGTACAGTATGCTGTTAAAAGTGAAAAGTATTTGATCATCCAAATTTACAATTTATTTTGTACTAGCAGATAAGGTGGATTTATTGCAGAGTTACCCAGCAAGTTCCATTATCTATCTATATCAAGTATTTAGTATACAAATTTGACTATTGCACTGGTAATAGATAATTACCAGTATTAAATATATACTATTGCTACATGGTTTCTGTTTGCCCATTTCTGATATACTTGGATTAATAAAGAGAGAAAATTATTGCGAGATATGTTTCAAAAAGAATATTTCATCATTATGACTACTTTCATAGTAGAATATATAGTTGCAATTCAAGCAATATATACCACAATTTTCAATTAATTCTAGTTCCACAGATGTATACATGTTGTATGTTGCCAGAATCACTAGAGTAGCTGCCAATAATATCCTTTCTATACTTAGTAGGATATTTAACAGTAATCTGTTGTGGCTAATATCTCAACTCTATCACATCTGGAACATGTTTATAATACACCAATAGTGTCTGATAATAGTCAACTACATGCTTACATTTCAAATTTCTTTATATTTTCCCCCATATTAGAACAATTTGGGTTTACATTAACATTCTCCATAGCATGATATCTCTGATACAAAATATTTACCCTTATATAAATGCTTTTGCTCTTTACCTTGAATTCATATTAACAGGCTACAAGTCAGTAATTGGAAGCTTAACTGTTTGTTGATTTGCATACAGACTAGATTATAATTGGAATATTACAAGTGGCAGTCACTGGTGGATACTCAGTCTTATTCATCATACTGCTATCTACATGAAACTCAATATCAGATATACTATATTGATTTTGATGATGTTTATTCGTTAGATGATCAAAATCACTCTTCGATAATTGTCTGAAGGTGGTGATTAATATTTTCTCAACCCTACCATAATTATTATGTTGGATTGCCACCTGATTGTGGCTACAGATTACATAATTATGAAGTATTCAAATCTTACCACTTGTTCGTCCAACTAGTGATAGAAATAATAGAAATATCATAAGATTAGTTAATATAAATACAATCATACTAGTATGTCTGAAGTTTTATGATGTACTCTCAACTATTGACTTCATAGCTTCAATCAATATATAAGTGTTAGTTACTTATTTGTATACAAAAAACTTTCTTAGTTGTTTTGAGTTTATAACTCTGTTCACACACTACCATATGATAATGAACTTATACCATACCAGTCAGTAATTTCTCTGCAGGCGCATATTCGATTTCAAGATAATTTTCATGAAGTTTGGAAGCAGTCTGGTTTTCATTGTTTGCCAGCAGCCTTTCTTAAGAATGTGAGAGCAACCACGCCACATGTTTTGAAAGAATTTCGCCAGTAAATTTCGAATACTTTCACTACTGACATTACAGTTAAAGAAACCTATTGCCTTTACTTCAACCCCATGCAAATCAACTGGAAATCTATCTAGTCGCATATTACCATTATCGGGAATACAGTGTAAGTTTCCTCCTGTTGACTCTTCTTGCCTATGACATGAGGTATCCAAAATAAACCACCACTCAGAATTCCATTGCTGTTTAGGTTACTTCGTTTATAAATACCTTGTCCTCAGATAGTTGGAAATTCTGGTAGTTAATAACAATGGAACATAATCATTGGGCCAGGTAGCAGTTTTGACTATATTTAGAGGCAGTTAGAACTCATTTTAACAGAACTAAGTATATATATCATATGCATACCAACCCTGTCCAAAGAATATAAATGTACTTGAGTTCACAAACCTGGATGGTATTTTGGGTCTATTGTAAGGTATAGAATATATTTATATATAGTACTCACAATTCACATCCATTACAAAACTATGATAGTAATGGGCAATAAAGACATAATCTGAGTAACCATAATGATCAATATGCTTAGTCTATGTCCAGAGTAGCAATAATTTCCAGATCACATCAATTATTTGCCATACAATTCAAAGTGTATTGATTGCTATCGTGACATGGAAGTTGTATTTTGACAAGTTTTCGTGTGCAAAATTCAATACACAATACATATTCTATTCCCACTAATTTCACTCACTTGTCAACACCTATAAAGCTTCATTTCTCTCAAAGTATATGATATTGTAATCTATTATTATATAGTAAACAATAGCAGTGTCCCTTTCCAATCTCCAATGTATTAATTATCTTAACAGTTATAGCTCCACCATAATATGTTAAGATTTCCAGCCAGTGTAGTTTGGATTGTGTGATTGATCGCTGATGTAAACAAATGATATATCAGCTCGATCAGTAGTAGCAAATTTGAATTCCACCTGCTTCTGATATCCCAGATAGACGATATGAATAGTATGCTTGCAATTATAAGAAGTTGATAAATGTATTTCACTAACAGGCAGATTGAATTCATATGCCCGTAAATCTTTATTGCTAGATGCAAAGTTAAATTGGTGTAAAACATAGTTGATGCAGACAATACCTTTTGAATAATATTAACCAGATTATACTTGATTGTAAGTTTCTTAAAAATGGAAGTATTGATGGCTGCTTAAAATTTCATCATCTTTGATACACAGCACTTTGATATTCCCCTGGTTGCTTATTACTATCATATGCTTCGTATTATGTCATGCGGTCTGTAACCTGTAAACAATCGAGAAATTGAGCTACTCACTACAAATTGCTATAAAGCGTGAAAGATTTATGGTGATACAGTGTAGACCACTCTATTCTTGGGGAGTGAATTGTAGTTTCAAGGTTACAGAGTCATTGGATGATCCAATATCTGAGGTAGTTGCAAGTATATAATAGTTATTAAAATCAAAATATTCAAGAATCTCTTTTTAATACTCAGTCAACTACACTCCATTGTACTTGCCATTTATCTAATTTGTATTGTCTGGATAGATAAGAGTATTTAGATTAGTTATAAACTTTATCCAAGGCAGACTGAACTTCATGGAGAAACCAGTTGCACTCTATGTAGTAGTTTATACCCCAAGTGTAGATCTGGTTATGTATTCATATTCATTTATCGTGCATTATACTTTGATTTTTTTAAGTTAATCAATGTTATTCTACAATGTCAATTATTGAGAAATTGTTTCCACTGTATGTATAATTGATTGTACTGGAATAGGTAAGAAAATTTTCATGACATAACTTTCAAGAACCACTAAAATTGCAGATTGGAAATAATATGAAAAATATATATAAAGGAACAAATTCTAGCATTCAGTGCAAATTCCTGATTTTCTGGCGAAATGTGATATTGGAGATGTTAGTATTACAAATTTCGGCAATGTTGGTCTGTCACAACTATTTGTAAAACTTCGTAACAATCCCAAATTATACTCTCCATTGTACTGGATTGCCAGGATTAGTTCTTTCCTCTCTTTCATTGTAGACTCAACTAGAGTTCAATTATTTTGAGCAGTATGTATTAATAACATAATATCTATTATTGTTAGTTTGTTCAAGTATCTTTCACATAATCTGATTGCAACTTGTTTCCCAATGGTACTTGCCCAATTTCCAAAACAATGAGTAACAACTAAATTTCAAATACTGCATATACTACCATGGCAACAATAGTTACAGTTTGTATGGTGTTTCAATAATATCAATGTGAGTGTATACAGAGAGCTCTCCTAAACAACATGCTAATTTATTATCTCATTTATTGCTGTTAACAAATTATCAACAGCTGGTTGCAGTTTGTTATTAGTCTAGTGACAGACAATAATTCAATTATACTTTAGTGTGTATAAAACTGCCAATGCAGATAGACTTAGAACCGTTGAAGTTGCAATGAAAAGTATATATGTGTCAGCATCACTTAAGAGTAGTAACTGTATCATATTGCCTAAAGTGTTTCCATGTATAGATACTGTAAAATCTCAGAGGAATCCAATTTGTTACTAACACTCATGGCTCTTTCATTACTCATGTCATACAGTCGTCCCATTCTATTTTAGAATACTGCATAGATACTAATTCTTTCCAAAATTGACATGTACCATCTAGCTGCATTTGAAATTCCCATGCAGCAAATTGTTGACACTTGGTTGATCTATATTTGGAGATGCCATAGTATACAGGTACCATACTGAATAGTCAATATAGGTTGGCAATATATATTGTGAAGAATGACTTAAAGCAGTGATTCTCCAGTTGATGTATGCAAAAAAGTATTTATCCTCTGTTGAAACTAATAAAGATATAGTGTAGTCAATGTACCATACTGATTAGTCAAGAACAGCAGATACAACTAATTAAACATCATAGGTGAGGACAATAGCTTTTCTAGTTATAAGTTGTTGGAAATGAAGAGTATTAATGTTTAATTAATACTGACATTAATAAACTATATTACACTTATGCTATACTAATAAGATGATAAATGCTGGAAATATTGATTATATAGTAGCACAAATGGTGTTATATTAGAGTTGATTGGTATCTTGAAGCAAAATGAGATAACGTTTCGATACATTATACATACAGGTTCTTTCCCCAGTAGTTTCACAATGCAAGCAATACGCATTGTTATATATAAACCATTATAGTGGCCCCTCTGGGGTTGAGTTTCTGATATTGAAATGGGTTGATACTTCTTCAATATTAAAATTTATAGACAGTATTTCAAAATTTACCATATTGACAAGCAAATGAGAGTGGGCTATATACATTATACATTAATGGCCAACTCAGAAATTCCAACATTGATGGGGTTATTGAACAGAAAACCCTTAATCTTGTCACAGTATAGATTTGATTAGCTGTATGCACCAGCTGATAAAGGAAAGTAAAACTGATCATACACTTCTACTTTATATAGTGGTATACAAAGTGAAAACTTTGACAGGAAAAATCCTGTTGAAAGTATATTGCCACTGACTGAAATAGACAGTATTTGTAGATATTCGTTGCATTATGCTATATAGTTTGGCAACTGTAAGTATACTTTGTAAACCAATGCAGCAACCCTTCTAATGACAAATTTCTTGTGGAGAAAAGTTACTACATTGATACCAACTTAGATATGCCATATTGTTAAAGTTCAGTGATATTTGGAAGATAAATGCTACCAATCACAATCTTAGATAGTAATTGGATACATAATGCTCTTGTTGAAGACAATTATATATAGTATCAAATTGAATTTCATTTGATGCTCAACTTACAAGTGGCATTGTAACTTTACCATTCAAATCATACTATACAGGTTTACTACATTATCCACCTGCTATTTCCTTATCTAGCAATCTAGCTGCCAATACATATCCTCTATACAAAAGGTTAATACTTGGCTGACATTTGCATAGTACAGTTGACACCTCACAAAAGTACTAACAAATAAAGCAGTTACCTTAGATTTCTTGCTTCTGTCACCTATGACTTGGCTGTGAATCGCTTTGCAATATCAAATATTTATCAAGCTACTGGATAGTAATATACAGAAGTGAAAGTATGTTATTCCCATCATAATTACCATCTAAAACGTTGCCAATGGTGAGTATAACTGACATGTGATTAATAGATTATTTGTTAGTTCAGACTTCTCATGCAGTTATGAATCCAAAATCAGTTACTTTATAAAATTCTTATATTTCAGTATTTTGGAAAAGTATAATACTAACAAAATACTATTGATATTTATACATTCCAACAATGAGATTTCAAGGTTGAACAAATACTTCTCTGTGACTAATATTTTCAACTATTAGTTGTTAATATTGCTGCAGCTTTAGCTAGCTGAATGTGGTATACAGTATATGGTGTCAGTTTTACACATAGTAGAATACAAGTATAATTGAGTATCTTCTTCATACAATTGGTATTGTATCTTACTAACTTTTGATATTTGGCTATAGGCATATGAAATTTGCGCCGATTGTGATGCTGCTATGTGATAGGATGAATATTACCATTTAGCAGTATGTGATACTTATTTAGACTACAAATGAAGAAACAAATACAATGTATAAATTGTAGTAATTTGAAGGCAGATTACATTCTAAGTCATGGTATCTATTATGGCTTAATTGTATTTACCCTCACTTTATGCTGTTCATTGGCGCTTTATTTGTACAATATGGTTTATATAACTTGTATATATCCTGTTCTACATTCGAAGGTATAAAGAGAATATTACTGGATTTTCATATATTGTAACTGACATAATGAAAACTCATACATATAAGACTGGTTGCAAATGATGATATTAGAAGCTACCTAGGCTGAAATTCATATACAGCTGTTTAGTCCACTAGAAATGCATATACCACCTCGATTTCATCATTGAATTACTTTAGGGTGCATGATATTGCACTGGAGTCAATCATCTGGATCATTTAGCTCATTAACTAAATGTACTGGAATTATAACCTGGTAGATGATTCAGATATATTCACAGTCGATACAGATCATAAGTACTTTATTTCACATTGCCCTATATGAGTGCCTGCTGAGTTTAATAGTGGTGATGGTTATGTTGAAATTGCTGGCATTGGGGTAATGGATTCTACAAATTCAGCAAAGTTGTAGCAGTAGTAGCTATGTATACTCATTTTGGAATACCAACTGCCAGAACATGGAAATTGGCCATAAATCACCTGGTGTTGCCGTCTCCAAAGTTGTTGGCTGTATTATCCGGCACCAGCAAAATGTATTCATGTCACCATGGGCCTCTGGCAGTGTACTTGAGTTATCAGACCAGAATTGGATGATGATCAAATTTCGAAATTAATTGAATACATACAGTGCCAATGAAGATACCGGGAAAAATAACCTTACACATCACGTAACTCATACAGACGCTGCTTTTGGAATGGTATTTCATAGCATATTGGCTGTGTGGCACAATGAGGTCCTATGGGCCTACAGGATGACTGGAGCAGGCTGGCCCTGTGGCACACCAGTACTCCTCAGTATTTCCAGATTCTCCCAAGCCCCCCTGGTACTAAGACAAGTGCGCTCAGATGCTGCTGGAGCATTCCAAGGTGCTTCTGAAAGCACCTGCAAAGATGGAGGTGCATTCAAGATACGATGGTATCTGACTTACAGGAGAGTCATGGTTTGGAGAACGTGAGAGACCTGAACAGGTCTGCGGGACTCTACAAGAGAAGCTGAGACCTCTGAACAGTTGGGTGGGAGACTTCACTCTTGGTGTCATATTCTCACCACAGTGGTTCTTGGGGTCCCATGGGCATAAGCCATTTCTTCAATCATAGTCATCTTTGTTACAATCCCATGAACATTTTATTACATTCTAATATGAAATGTATTATTGATCTAATGTTATGTATACATACATATGATCAATTTGGCCGCTGGTGGTACTCGAGCAGAGTTGGAGGAGCATCTTCAGATGGCAACTGAGTAAACTTCGCAATGAACTTGGAGGCTGTGATCATGCTAGAGGGGAGATGTACTTGGTGGGAGGCCATGATCAAGTAAACTCAAAAATTCACTTGCTGTGTGTAATTCAGTGAACTCAGAGATGCACTCGGAGGCTCTAATGCAGCGAATTTGGATATGAACTGGGAAGCCCCAAGCATGCGAACTTGGAGGGTGCAATTGAGTGTGTTTAGAGATATGCTTGAAGGATGTGATTGAGTAAACTCAGAGATTTACTGGATGCTGTGGTTGAGTTAGATTGGAGATGTACTTGCTTTGGATGATTGAGTGGGCTCAGAGATGCACTGGGAGATATTGATTGTACCCACTAGGAAGCCATGATCGAGTGAATTTAGAGATGCACTTTGATACCATGATCGTGTGAACTTGGAGGCCATAATTATGTGAACATAGGGGCCATGAATGTGCAAATACAAAGAATGTGATTAAGCCAGTTTGGAGATACGGTAGTAGGCCATGTTTGTGCAAACATGGAGGCTATGATCAAGGAAGTAAGGAGATGCACATGTAGGCTGAGATAGTGTAAACACTGTCATGCACCTGGGGGCAGCAATGGTACCAATTTGGTGGTGTACTGGGAGGTAATGGACCAGGAGGGGGTAGATTGGGAGGGAGGCCCAATCTGCGCAGTGTCTCCATTCATTCAGTGTGTTGTAATTGTGGGAATGTAGACATTAGCAAAAACTAAATTTCCTTCAGTAAATTTATTTATTTGATTGTACCCACAAACTCAGAAAAATGAAATCGAGGTTTCCCCGGAATATGCCATTGGTTCAACGTTCCTGAGTGTACTTTGAGTTGGTAGGATGCTATTATCAAGCATTACGACCATTGTACCCTATTTTGCGAATGTGACAACAGGCTCTTGACGAATGGTTAGCAATTCCTTTGTCAATGTCATCAATTGTCTCTCAGCAAACTCTTATGTTGCGCAATTCGATCTGTCCTCACAATGATCATAGTACTCGCTTCGTATCTTCAATGAACCATGTAGTACCTGTATTTAATGATCACTGAAGACTCAATTTGACCATTGATAGTTAGCATGCAGAAGTGATTCACGATATGTCATTTGTTAATACAGGATTGTGCTGTAGCTTGCAGTTTTTCAACTGTCGTGGAAGGGATATGCATCATTGCGAATATGATTTCACGCAATTGTGACCAGACTATAGTAAACCTCCAGAACCATTACATTTACTACTATTATAATATATCGATGAAACCTACAATAGAATGGCACACAATGGAAATCTTCAATCCAATCACTGACACCATTTCAAACCTCGAAGCGACATCACACCCTCCGCAATCGTATTTCCATCAACTAATCCCGTATTCTCAACACTGGTGATGTTGGCAATGTTGTTACTGTTGTTGTTCCTGCAGGGGATAGGCTGGCTGCTGCTGGCAATGGCAGACCTGCCCATAGGCAGAACAGCTGAGAATTGCATGAAAGCTTCAGTAGCTGCAACAAAGCTGCTGAGACGATTAAAAGCAGTGTCAGGATCCTTTATCTGCGCCTCTGGGAAGTAATCAAGAATGTCCTCATCAAAGCTGCCCTGATCATTGGGAGGTTATGCCAGTGCTGGGTCCATACCAGCTGGGGGGATTCTTTGGGGAATCATGCAATGGATCCTGTCAATCATTCTGGCTTGAACATCATGCGAGGTATAACGAAAATCTGCGTCGCAACGATGCAATCCATCTGTGCATGCATCATTCACTGCGTGATCAATGTTTCGTGCATGGCACTGACGTTGTCCTCCACCTCTTGGAGCAATCTCTGGTGGGACCCTAAAGTCGCCTGTTTTCCAGGCCGACAGACAATGGTGGATGGCCATCGCAGTGAGGGCAATCAATGTCAGGTTGATTACATGAGTCAATGATCTATTTTTCATTGCCATGTGTCATATACCATAAAAGTATGTCCAGTAAATAAGATCCACAATTTCAATCGGTGCAAATTGCAATTTGCACTCCTAAATTAATCGTCAAGATAATAATTACACAAGGAGGGAACTTTGAACTTACCTTACAAACATTTGTGCGGCATGTACACATGTCCTTGGTCAACAGCCAGGCTACCATTTTCCTAATCTCTTTCATTGACCATATTCGAAATTAATGAATACAGTCAATCGGAGTCTTGCAGCGGCTTTCCACTGCCACACGAGGGCAAGGAATCTGGGCGAGAACCTGGTGCACAATGTAAGCGATGAAAACAATTGTTGAGATGGTTGATTTACCACTGAAATATAGACACGTGGATGGTCTGAGTTTCTTTGGGCTAGATCAATCCTGGCAGTTTCCTCATGCCATAAATAACGAATCTGGGCAGTCTTCGCCGCATTCATGGCAAAGGGATTGACAAACATCGTATGAGTAATGGCTCTAGGCTTCGGATGTGCTATGACCGGCCAGAACACCTGAAATTGTCATCGGGGCATTATTTTCAGCGCTGACGATGAGACCTATCATGTCATCAATACTGGGCTCATTCAACCTCTCATTTCCAGCTTTCCATGAAATCATTTGCTCACTGGCTTTGTTTGAATCCTTCCTCTAGTAAATATATACAGTAGCGGGCAAATTCAATCATTTAAACACTTTATCTACTACCTACTTGGATACCAGCAGCGCAGGTTCTGATTTATCGTCTGCTTCCAAGACAAGATAGACCTCCTGACGCTGTGGATGTAGAGGTCGTGCCGACATAGGAGTTGATTGCGTTACGGCGACTTGTTTTCCCAGTGTTGACGAGAACGAATCTTTTGATGGCCGCTTTGCCTTTGCCTTCCTTGATCATCGTCGAAGAGGCTTGTCATTGAACTCTGAACCGACATCTCAATACTCATTGTGATTGTTGGGTATCATGCTTAGATCCTCATCGAGATCCACATCATTCATGCATTGTGTGCATCGCCTAGTGGTGGATGGAGAAGGAGCAGGAGAAGAAGCGCAGCACGTTCGTGGTATCATTTAGAATCGCGGTGAGTGATATGTATTAAAAAATTAAATGAGTGACTAATGGAAGTATAAATGAATCTATAGTAAATTAATTACAGTGTTGTCTAAAGGAAAGAAAGCGTAGATATGATTAAGAGCATCCTTGAGATGCATCTTTTTATCCTGTTGACAATTCTAGGATCTTGGCTTGTCCTTCCACCCAGGCTTCCAACTCCTTGGATGGACAAGAACTCGGAACTATGAATGGCAGGTGATACGCATCCAGCAAAGTTGTTAATTGGCTCTGGTTGATAAAAATTGTAATCACAATCAGCTAAAATGAATTCATGTTTCAGTATTCATTATGGCTAACATCTTCTGCACAAATATACGGAACTATCAATTACATGACAGCCATATATGGAGTCCTATCACTGCCACTGTACCTGTCCCAAATACAAGCGTCTGAATGATCAATCCCAATATTGTGAACTGTTAACACAGCCCTTCGCGCATGAATATGTCCGATGTAATAATCAAATCAACTCAACTCCCAAATGAGACTCAAAATCTCTCAAAATAACTCCAAACTATCGCCCATCCATCCACCCTCCAAAGTGCCAGAACAATACTCACCCACTATGCAAATCCTTGAACAACCATCCTGCCTGTGCATTCCATCCGCACAACCACAATTTTGCAGCTGGGCGGCTGCATGTACACTTCCATTTGGACAAACAGCCCACAGAGGGAGGATTCACAATGTGATCTTGCTTGAGTAGCCAAGCCACAACAACATCAGAACCACGCTTTGTTTGTATTTGGCAAATGGACCAAGAGCACTATTTCTGATGACTACAAGGTATTGCTGCTACCCAATGATCCTCCTTTGAAGCTGGGTTTCAAACTGTTTGAAACATGTTTTCGTAGTCCAGAAGCTCCACGGATCTGGGCGCCTCATCTCGGCATGATCATCCAATATCCTTCGTAATGTCGTCAATCATATCCTCAGCTGGACATGGGAGGATGTCATCTAGAGCAAGGTAGCTGTGGCCTCCACACCTATGAATGTGGGCGCCAGATGTGCTGTTGGCTTGTTGGCCACAATGAACCACACACAAATGTGTTGGGTTGTTTAATATCATCGCCACCATTACCCATCTGGCAGCAGAATTTTTACTGAAGATGGGGGTAGCATTACAGGCATGCGGACAACCATCTCTATTAGGCTCCTCCCGGCAGCCCCAAAGCTCTCAGATGTCCCTGCTGGAGTCTTGCAGACCGCCAATTGCAGGACTGACAATTTACAAAATGGTCATATCAATGGTTGATATGACCATCAGAAGTATCGATTCATCATCCCCAGGCCAGTGCCATGACAATAGCTGAGTATTGCTTTCACCGACCCTCTTCCCGGTAATGTCGGGATCCATATAGGTGGTGGTATAGCCAAATAGCTTGACAAGGAAATCAGTCAAGGAGTCGCAATGCTCTATTATCTGGAATTACCTGTAACCCAAGGTTACTTCCTCGTCCTCTTCTGTATCTACTCACCATCAGGAACAGCAAAAGAAGCATTGGGGCGATGAAATTCACACCAACATGGATGAATTATCTCTTCTTTATTGGGGTTACATTGATGCTATTCTTCCTTCAGCCAAGGCCCACCACTGGGACCTCATCAAGTGCTGCGTTCAGTTTCTGACGATTTTTGGATGATCTTGTATGCCATGTACCATGTGCAAAGAGGTCGGTTAGATGCCAGGTCACGGATTTAAGTTACACAATGATCGATTGGGTGATCCCATTGCTCGGGGCTGGCACTGAGCTTGTTCCTGATGCTCATGGACTGGTGAATCTCCCAGAAGCACTCCCTCCCTTTATTATCTTTCCATTGAATTGTCAAGCCACCCTTCTCCTGCCAAATCTACAGGGTTTCTGCTGCCCATTGGCAGACTCCAACAGCAGCGTTCCCGGCCCAGGGGTGGACTTGTTGAGTCGGCATCTGGATTGTATTAGCATCTGGGACAACTGATATTGGCAAGCAGCAGGCATCACATTACATTTAAGGTTCTCAACAGTGCTCAGTGAGTGGGTGGTGGACATCAAAAGCTCGTTACTCTAAACAACCATTGGGAGTGTTGAATATATCATCATGGGTGATGGAATGTGGTAGCAGAGGTGAATTGGGTGTGTCGAAGGTACTGGAGATTGAAAGTAAGGTGGGCAGGCAAGGCAAATATATAAGTGGGCTTGGAGGGGTTATCTTGATCCTGCAACATCATCTTGGCTGCTAGTCCACTACGAAACAATTTGCTTATCATCGTCTAAGTACCCAGGTTCATCGACTGAACACTTAAATTCATCACAAAGACAACTAACGCATGCTCTTCAGTCATATCTCACTCGATTGTCCTTGCTCTAGTTATTGTACCCTGCGATGATGTCACTGGGACGGTATCTAAGGACAATGCATTGTTCAGGTAAGGTATGAACTTAACAAAAAGTGACAAACATACGTCTGACAATGGGTGTAGGAGGGTATTGTAAGGGTGAAAAACAATCGGTGCAACATGTTGAATGCAGATGCGGTAAGCTTTTCCAGATTGAAGTAATGCTGAAAATGAGAGAGCGACTGAACACATCGCAAATGTGTGAAGGTGGATGTGTGAAATCCTACCAGGGTAGAAGGACCCCTTTTTGGAAAACATAAATTGAGGTGCGGCTTTTTCCAAGAACTGGCCAGCTTACAATGGTATAAGTAGCTCAAAAGCCGTCAGCACGCTTCATAACATTATTGGGACGTTTGATTTCACTAAAGCAACATGGACGTTTGTCAACAGTATTTGTATTGCTGAAGGACGTACACCTACATCGGCACTTACATCACTCACCACTGTTGCGGCCACAGACATACAATTGTATACATTCGAGCTGAACAACTGCCAGATTAAAGTTTTCCGATCCAGCACAATAGTATTCCACTTCAATTGCTTCATGAACCTCTTTGCAACGCTTTGCTTCATGCTTCCAGTGACGATTCTAGCTATACTGAAGCCGACAGCAAAAATGCGTTCCTTGATCCAGTGCAACCTGCAGCTCAGACATATGTTTATGGTACTCCACAATGTGACATCCGTCTAGCTGGCAAGCCTATTAGGGACAAGTATTTTTAAATCTTTTGCGATGAAATAGATCTATGGTCACGGTTTTCTAGCAAGGAGGAGTATCGATTTGTGCACTGGTGTTTCAAGCACAACTTGGGCAGAGCTGTTCTCAACAAGCTGTTTAGGCACCCTACAATGGCCACCGTCAGCACCTTCACGTTGTGATACAGGTTATTCAAAAGGTTGGACAAAATGTCCTATGCAATTCGCATCGTCTAGTGTTAGCAACAGTCCCGTACCATCGCTTCGGGTCTAGCTATGGTTAGAGACTGAATTGTTAACAAAGTGGGGGTCCAGGTTGGCAATACACTGGAACTGTCAATTTGGGTATGATTCGATGGAACTCTCCCAACCCATCTCAATGGGGCACGTAGTCAGTGGGTCACCCCGTGGGTCCATCTGCAGATTCATATAAGGCTCTTGTTTCTGCTGTTTGATAATAATATCTTATCAAAATCACTTATTAAACATTCAGTAATCTCTTTTTGCATGTTTTGCATTTTGAAATATTGATTATTTTGGAATACCTGTTTTTCCAATTGAATTGTGTATTTTTGCCTATAAAGGCATTCAACAGTTCTGTTATGAGTTGACATATCTGCTCAATGCCTTGATTACCCAATATGCAAGACCAAAAATCATTGATGCTCTGTTGATGCACATTTCCATGATACAATAGAGTCAATGTCCTTCACAGTTTCGCCTGACAACACTGCCATTCCATTGTAATTGAATCATTGCCACAAAGCGACCCTCAGATTACCCAAGATACAAGACCAAAAATCGTTGACCCTCCAGTGACAGTGATTTTGAGGAACAGGCAGGGAGTGTGTCACTGTTGTTTTTGACCCTGTAGCCAGCCAATACCTCATTTATAGATGTCTGCAACCAATCGCCACTTAGATTACGCTAGATGTAAAACCAATGATTGTTGATGAGCTGTGGACGAACATTTTCAGAATGGGGCAGTGAACATATTGCTTGCACTTTGGCCTATGAAGGGTGCCAATACGTTGGTTATGCATAACAGCGACCAAATCACCATTCAATTACCTTACTTACAAGGTTAAAAATCATGGACAAACATTTTCACGATGGGGCAGGAAGCGTGTTGCTTTTGTTTCTGCGTGTAAAGGCGACTATTACCTCATTTATGGATGGCTGTGACCAATCACCACCTAGATTACCCAAGATTCAAAGCCAAAACTCATTGAGGCTTTGTTGACACCCCATCAGCAAAATGTAAAATGGTTCGGAAGTCATAACTCGATGACTCAGCTGTTCTGAACAGCCACGCCGATCCTTCCAGAAGCTCCCGGAAGCTCCCGAACAGGCTGAATGCAAAACGATGTGCCTCTCAGGTGCTCTGAGAGTACTTTCAGGTGCTCCTCAACACTCCTGACGTAGCGGAACGGAATACAAGAATATTCTAAAGAGTATGAAG
>Ga0307512_10001129_pt1 | contig 38805 bp, 46 predicted proteins | sample 14_EM_MG_FD_200267 | JGI IMG/M metagenome (GOLD analysis project Ga0307512, IMG submission 200267) | Populus trichocarpa ectomycorrhiza microbial communities from riparian zone in the Pacific Northwest, United States - 14_EM | ecosystem: Host-associated > Plants > Roots > Unclassified | place...
TGTATCTGTGAGAGAGATTCTATACTGTCCGATTGTCAGGCTTATCGCCACATGATGCATAGGTCCTTTCAGTTCCCAGTTCACAGACCATCCATCTTATGCTATCCGCATACCTTCATAATCTGCGTCTTCATCATAATCACAGATTACTTCAAGAAAATAGCTCAGACTACCCCTCCGGGCCCTCGAATTATACAAACTATTGTCACGGGCAGGGCGGAGACAACGTCAGAGGTCAGGCCGGGTGTTTGTATCTCCAAATACAACACAAGTGTCAGAGTCAGAGCAGTTATGTATCACCAGAATTATATGTCATTGGGAGTGGTTTGAGGTATAAAATCTGCCAGATCTAGCTTTGAATTACAACGCTCACGTACAAAATGCATAGGGCACGAATATTCTGCATAGGGATTGCTCACCTTTCCTTTACAACGCAACTTCCCTTGGTCAGTTCAAACCTGTGCCTATAGCACTACATGTCATCGCTCCTCTATATCACGAAAAAAATAGGTCATTTACAGCGTGTATCTTCAATATTTTCTGTCAGGTCCTCGGACCGTTGTCTCCGCCCTGCCCGTGACAGTACCCTTGTTTTCAAATTATTATACAGACTACCCTCCGTGCACAGACCATGATTTTCAATCAGGTAGTCTACCCCTTTCTTATCATGATATTGAAGTTCTTTCTCTAACTCCGAATCCACTGTCAAAATCATCACCACCACCCTCGCTTCTACCAAATTCACTACCATGAACGCCCTAGGTCCATGTGGTGCCATTGATGCAATTGTACCAATTTCAGTTGGGCAGGAGTTTGACTGTTTCCAGGATTTCAAGGCTACAGTATACGAATGGGCCATGAACAGTGATTTTCCTCTATGGCTAGAAAAGTCAGACCGGTTGCGCAATGTCTTTTGTTGCAAAACTGCAGCAGATTGTGAATTCAAAGTGCAGGCGATTTGGAAGGCCAATGAAGAAAGGTAGCTAGAAGATGCAAATCAAACCTGGTTGGCCTACTGACAGCAGACATTGGAATATTTTCATTTTGGAGATATTAATAATAGCAGCTTTAATTTTTGGCAGAGGTAGTATTTTGTCACGGAGGGTAGTCGTATAATAATTTAAAAACGAGGGTAGTTTGTATCCCCTACGCGCTCGGTTTTTGTAGATTGGTTTACAGAAGTCAGGTGGCGGATAAGAGTATCGCTGATTGGTTCAGACGCCGATCTATGGCAAACCAGCGCTCTTTCATTGGTCACTTCAGCTGATTGACAAGTCCAATTGCCAGAAAGAAGTTTACAACCAATCTACAAAACCGAGCGTGTAGGGGATAATATCAGAGTCCGGGGGAGTAGTCTGTATAATCGTTTATTTAAGCCTCAGTTCCTCAAAACCTACTGGCTGAGCGTCAGAAGCCTATCCCGATGAGAAGTAAGAAATCACTGGCGGCCAGGTACTATCGACTGAAGTGTGGACATGCACCGATGGTTACGTACCTTAAACGCTATTGACACCGAGATGACGAGCGGGAGGGTGGCCCAGACGCGGGAACACCTCTTTCACCATTGTAGGCGGTGGAAAAATGAGCAGCAGGAGCTTTGGAAAGCTGTCGGGCGGGCGACGGGCTGGAAAACGGGCAAATATCGACACATGCAGATATCTGAGCTGTTTTCTATGGAGATATGCGATCAAGCGGTGATGGACTTCCTCGCGGCCACGTAGGTGGGGAAGTTCCCACGCCGCTAAGCAGCGTATATTTAGCAGTTGTCTTTCTTTTTCCGTTCTTTCTTTGGTGTGGGGCTGTTCACGATCATTCACTTTGCTTTCGTTTGTTAAAGGGGAAGGAGGGTAGAAGGAGGGGATCTCCCCTACCTAGCGGGCTCTACCATACTCTGGATAGAGTAAACGCAGTATGATTAAAACAAACAAACAAACCTGCTGGCTGACGGACAATCCCGTAGGCAAACATCGCTGCGCACTTTCGCCAAGGATCTGCAAACTCACACCTCTCATGTGCATCTTTCACTCTTAGGTTTAGGTTTAGGCGCTCCCTCGCCACCAAAATCAAGGCTGAAATGCGGTGCAAATCCGCGGAGACCTCAGCACTTGCTATATCACGTGGTTGTGGAATGGGATTGGTGCGTCAGTGGGGATCTCGAGCAGGTACATACCGTTTGTTTACCAGATGCCGCCCTCTGAGGAAACTAGAGCAGCTCTATGAGGTTGGTTTGGTGAATGGTGGGAGAGGCGCTCTGGCTGCTAAGAGCTATAGGATTACTGGGTATGCGGGGTATGCGGGGCTTGGTTCATACTTGGCAAAGTGAATTAGGTGGAAGGTTGGCAGTTGGGGATCGGGGAGATGTACTATTACGGGTTATATGATCGAGATAATTGGACTGGGAACGGGTCTATACCTACAATAGAGTAGTAAATTTATAGTTCTGCAGGGCTGAATAACTCAGCCTTAACGAATTCGTTCAGGCGCCTTATTTTCGACATTGTTAGCCTTTATCGCCCAAGGGTTGACGAAGAGAGAATCCTTTCCTACCAGATTCCCTCTCGTTAAACATACGGATATACGTGATGGAGAAGTCTTTTTGAGAGGGAGTCGAATATCTATATTGGTACTCCGTTGACTGGGAACTCGAGATAGCCCGAGGAATCTGGAATCACCCTTGGACAAGCTGTGATACCTATATCCTTGCGTGCGAACTACCACCGTTTCCAGCCACTGCCGGGCGGCATCGCCAACGTGGATGTTTAGTATATTCATACTGTACTGGGCAATGAGGATTGATATGTCAGGTGTCAGACGGGGTGCTCATATCTGCAAATAAAACACAAGTATCGGTGTCAGAATGGATCTGTATGAAGAAAAAAAATGTCAGGTCACGATTTAGCGATGCTCAGAGGGGGTTCCTACCATACACATATCAACTTCTGGTATAAATCATATTAACTGGCTATGGAATTTTGGGGATTTCTCACAGCAACAGGTTAAAGATACTGGTCAGAGTATATGTTCCATAATTTGGATCTGTCATATCAGATTCGTATTGTCGAAATTTGCTGTTAGGTCAAACAGGGTATCATCCCCACTATCTAGTACAGTGGAGCAAAGATGAATTGAGATAAGACTGAGTGTAATCTCTGTAGTTCGAATGACTACGTAGCGGACATAGTGAACGTTTTTTTTATTTCCTTTACGAACACGCGCAAATGCAGCTTACTTGATCCAGGAGGTTATAATCCCTAATTCAATCCTTACCGATCACTAATTCGCACTCATCAACCACCCCACACACTAACCCTGAGCCCTAGTCTATGTGCCGGTAATCAGCATCGAAACCCGCCAGTCTTTGTTATGTATCCTCATTCCTTGCCCCGATGCCATGATACACAAGAAGCCGACATGCAGAATGGCTGGAAATTGCTCACAGCATCGCAATATCGCAGGGCACTTAGTACAGGGATATTTCTCACGGAATACTGTGAGGATTGGACCAACTAGGCTGTGGGCGTGTGTTAATGGAATATCGACCAGGGGCGGAGGAGGGCGAGGTTGTGAAGGATCATCGCCGGGGGGAGGGGGGGTGCGTGCGGCGGGTCAGTCGTGTATGCCGGTGCTTTCTGCTGAAGTTATGAGTTCCCACCCGTCGTGGTTGCGGTCAAAGTTTTGATCTTCTCACACAAGTTTGCAAGCCAGTCCCCGTCTCCTGGCGCCACCCATCCAAGTTCATCATTTCTGTTCCGAGTGACCTTCCCATGTCCACGTCATCGGGGTTGGGTTTTGTTTCATTCACTGAAACATCGAATATCGTTCGTTGATAGAAGCAGAGGGATGTTGTGTAGAGAGAAAGACCCAGGGCACATCCGCAAGTCCATGTCTAACCACAGCACGCAAAGGAAAAGCTATAAATTTATATTGTCCCCTCTCACAACTCCCTTTCCTACTAAAGTAGAAAATAATAGTATCCTTTGAACACACATGAACCCAGTAATAAAAGCCAAAACCAAACACCCCAGATCATCCACCACATAAAGCCCTTTCCCCAAATCCAAATTGATATAACAGAAAACAAAATCGCGATTTAGTATATGTACGCTACCCCCAATGCAAGCAAGCAAAGTTACAGAAACAAAAAGGTATCAAAACACTAATAAATCTCCAACCCTTCAAACTCAACGACCAACTCCTCCAACGGGCCACCGCTTACAAAGTTCGCCGGTCTGGACGCATACACACCAATCCTCACATTCTTCTCGTCCACGCCATAAAAGAACCAAGTAACCTCTCGAAGTTTTTTCCACTCGCACCCATCATCGAACCAAACCCACAGCGCCTGATCCACGCGCTCAAACCTCACCTTCAACTCGTTCACCCCCATCGGCAGCTCCATCAAACTCCAGTCTGCACCGTCTGAGCTCGCTGATACAGACGATGCCGTCGTTCGCCCGTCGTAGTATTCAATCCCCGCCTTCACCCATTTCCCTGCGGGGGGCTGGTCATATACCGGGAGCGCAGTGGCGGAAGTGGTGACGGGTGGTGGGCCAGCAAAGATCACGAGCCCGCCTTGGTCCCATTCGAATGCGGAGGTGAGCCGGATGTGGACGGTGACTTCGGCGCGGAAGAAGTGGTTAGGCGAGGAGGTGTAGAGGACAGGGGCTGTGAAGGTGTCGCGCGCAGGTTTTCGCCAGAGATCAGTCCCGCAACTAAAATCCCGAGTTAGTGGGAGCGGAAGTCATAGCGAGATGATCAATAGGGTATGGTACGTACTGTGCTTTCAAGACAAAGTTGCCTAACCAAGGGGGTATCGGCGTGTTGGCCGGAGTGTTGAAATAACGAAAGTTGGTGCTGTCTGGAGGCATATTTCTTGACGAAGGTTGGGAGGAGAGGGTTGCAGTTTCAACTCAATGTAGGCAAGTGGGATAGATGTAGGTTCAAGGGCAGTGGCTGCAGCCAATTACTTTTGGGCCGGTATCTTGAATATTTGGTGGCTGGATGCTGTCTTAGCTGAAACAATATCTAAGACGGCGATCTTCGTCCTAACTTCTGCACAGGTAAATGCGTTGACAGAAAGTGAGAAATCGCGGACGGCGACAGATACGAGAAAGCCTATCCTGCAAGTCAACAAAGGTTCAGAAAATGAGAGTAAGGAGGTTTTGGACGGCGTGACCGACAAGATCTGCTCATAATCCGGCCCGCGGTGAAGTGGGTGCGAGAAATTTGTGGAAACGACAGAATGTCTGCTTTGTAGCTGTTCCGAAGGACAAGTTTGAGCTGACCGAGGGCCCGGGATATTTGTGTCCAAACTTGGGAAATTCGTTAGTTGATGCAATTTCCAGAATATTGGAGGTATTCAAAGGGAGAAAAAAATAACAACAAAACATATCTGTCGGGAATCCAGCTGCTCCCACGCCTGGACCTCTGCTTTGTTGGCAGACGGATTCGGTATCAAATCAAGATACTGCTCGTTAGGAGGCGAGAACCCCACACCATAAATCCGGGGAATTCAACATAAGCTGTCTTCCCGCCTTGTCCTGGGTTCTCTTCAAGTGGATTTCATTTAATTCATCAGAGCGAGATACCACCCCGATCGAGACGACGGAGAAACGCACACGACAGGTTTCCGTCGTGGTGCAACACCGGACCCAAAAATAATAGATTGAATTCTGCAGTTGATATGTAAAGGGAGCTGCACACACCTTTTCGTGCAGCAAAATCATGCACAAGATACTCTGGCAATTGTCGACCTCGTTTTTATTCTTGATTTACCTCCGTTCTTTCCTTCTCCCAAAACTCAAAACAATCTCTACCAGCGTCCTCAGACAGAGTGCCGCACTAGCGAGGGAGCCGACACCAGCAACTTCGAAGCTGAGTACGAGCTGGGTAATCTACAGATGCGTTGTTGTCTCTTCCGAAGCGGGAGAAGATGCAGACGGTGGTAGTTGAAGAGATGTAAGTCGCCTGCACTGACGTGGCACTATCCGGAAGCCGGAGTTGTGCAGCGAGGACGATACTCACTGGCTGGAGTCTAAGTAGAAGCTCTGGGGGAGTGGAGTGCAGACGAGGACAAGTAAGGAGGCGAGAGGTATTGTGGGGAAGGTAGTATTGGGGGAGGATTCAGGGAGCAAGATGAGGAGTGGCAAATACTAAGTTAAGTAGTAAGTACCTCATTATATGTGGCTTGGCGTCAGCTGCAGCTAGGGGGTCAACACCAACCTAACACAACCTCAGCTGAGCTAAACACTATTCAGTCTCAACGGCAGCTCTGCCTTCCTCATCAAAAGAGCCTTCAGAGTACAACCATCGATCCGCACGTCTGTCTGCCTATCTACCGCACGTCTTCAAACTCGCAGCACCACCACCAGTACACCCAATTGGCCAATCAATTACTAAGAAGTATCACAGCAACTGCACATGCAAGACACCGTCCACGAGGACACGGCGAAACTCGCGCCTCCGAAAACCCGAAGTTCAAGGGAGCCTACTTGTATTCAATACTTCGCTACACAGTCAGGCAAGGATGAGGGATGCGAAATGAACCCCAGATTGTTCCGGGATCATCCGCCAGCAGTTGCAGCCTTCTTCGCACCACACATGCATTTCGCGTATCTAACGCATGTACATGGCACTCGATATCGATACGATACCTCCAAGATGGTGAAACCGCGTTCACGCCGCTCATATTTGCCGCTTCAATCGCAGCTTACTTTACTCATGTTGCCCGCTCCACAGAGATCTCCATGATTCACGCGGAAAAAGGTTCCAGCGCTTCGCCCTTGATAGGTATGCCGTTCATCGGAAATATAAATACTTAGGATGCAGAAGGGTTACACCGCAGCATATGCAAACCCTGTTTCGGCGTGGTTGTTGGCTGACAGGCCGGCCGCATGGAGGGATGGATATATTTCATTTTGCAGGTTAATTGGGAGTTGTTACAGAAGAGTCCCCAGGTGGAATATACAGTCCGATATTCTACTACTTTTCACAGAGACACTCGCAACAAAGTTGTTTTTAGGCTCGAAGTTTGAGGCATTCACCATGTCCCTGGATAGTTACTACATGCTTGAAATGCATTATAAATTTCTGGTTAACGGCAAGTATATGCCAGCTCTGGTAGCTCAGGGGTTAGAGCGGTCGATTGCAGATCGACAGGTCCCTCGTTCAAATCGGGGTCAGAGCTCATTTTTTTGCCAGCCACACATCCATCCGTGCATCTCCATTTGCCCGGGTCGGTCACCGCCACTGCCACCCCATCCTCAACGTAAGCCTACCTTATCGGCATCGCGGGAGCTAACAGATACGCAGAACCCTTGATAAACTCGACAGACTGACGGCACTCAGCAGCTTCGGATCAAGTGGTGTGTATACTAGACTCGTACTCGCACTATCGTCGACCAGCGCATGAACACAGCACGCTGTGCAGTTAGTTGTTCAAGTGCAATATTAAAACGAGATGCCGCTCCTCGTCTCCGTGCCCTACCTCGCTCCTCGTCTCAGCAGAGACACTCCCATGCCTTCGGTCCTACTCTTCGCCGCTGCCGCACCACGACGATCCCCTCGTGTCCAGAGTGTCGGTAAGAGATAAGTCAGACACTGAGTGAGGAGGGAGGAGGGAGGAGGGAGGAGCCTGCTATTCCTGACGCGGGGCCACGGTCATAAGCAGCAGCAAGCAGCAGCAATGTGGGGTAGTTTCTATTCTTAGCGCAGGCGCTTGGAGGGGTGTGGACCGTGCTCAGTGGTTGGGTAAACTTCACACTCTACACATTTCTAAACACGTTTCTGCCATCGAGACGACAATGTTTACTCCTCTGGCCTCCCCTTTGTTCTTGCGTGAGCGGGGGGATCGACAACTTTAAAGACAAACAGCATCCTCAATTGTTGCTGTCGCACAATTCGACCCATCCAACCTATTGAAATATGCGACCACCACCTCCTCCTCCGCCGCAGCAACCGATCCCGCTGCTGCTCCTCCCCGCCGATCTCCTCCTCTCCATTACCACCCACCTCTCACCGAGCTCCATCCTCTCTCTGATCCTAACTAGCCGCCACCTCCACCGCTTCCTCCTCCCGACCTACCACCGCATCTCAGCTGCCTACCCCTCCGCACTCCTCCACGCCGCCTCCTGTCCATCGCCACAACTCCTCACCACCCTCCTCGCCCACGGTGCAAACCCCAATACTTCCGACGCCCACGGGCTCTCCCCACTAGACCACGCCTCGCGCCTCGGCCACAGCGGAATCATCACCCAGCTCCTCTCCGCCCGCGCAACACTCGACATCCAAAAAGGCGGGCGACAGCCCTACCCCCTCTTCTCGCCTCTCGACCTCGCTGCAAAAGCCGGAAACGTCGAAACCCTCGCCCTACTCCTCGCCGAACTCCGCAAGCGCTACACCCCCGACAAAGTCTCCGACGCGATTGGCCGTGCGCTTCTCCACGCTGTGCAAGAGCGCCGCGGATCCGCCGTGCAATGGATCCTGGAGCATACCACGCCGCCGCGGGAACGGCTCCAAGAAGCGCTTACAAAAGCCGTCACCCTCAACTCCCCACCAATAGCCCGCATCCTCCTTGACCACGGCGGCGCAGACCCAAACTCCCTCACCCCCGACCAGCCGACAACTCTCCTCCACCGCGCCGCAGAACGTAATCGCGTCGCGCTCGTTGAGCTGCTACTGGAATACGGCGCTGCGGTGGATGTACGCGATGGCGTCGGGCTGATGCCGCTACACTACGCGGTGAAGGGGTGTGCGGGGGATGCGCTCGAGGCGCTGCTGGAGGCTGGTGCGGACTTAGATCAAGGAAGCGGGCTTGGCACGCCATTTTCTGGGGCGTTAAGGCGCGGGTGGGTCGGTGGTGTTGAGATCATGGTTGCATGGGGACTACAGATTGGCTGGGACGTGCGCGAGAAGTGGAGTCTAGTTAAGCAGCGGAGGATGAAGGCGGTTGAGGAAGGGTTTTTGAGAGCCGTTACGGAGGTGATGGGGGAACAGGCTGCGATAGAACTGACCCAACAACAGTCGGAGAGGTATGGTTGATCGTTCACCCCTTGTGTTGTGGAATGGCGCGCTGATGACAAGAAGCGCGGGGGTCGATAATGGTGCGAAGAGAGATATTGCGTACCCAAGTAACGTGGCGACGCCCGCGTATGTTCCGAGTTTACACAGGGATGCGAAATCACCAGTCAATCCGAGCAGGCTGTGTCGGATATTTACGGGCGACGGATGAGCTGGAGGACGCGCGTTGTAAATAGCCGAGAGGCGTACGTGCACATACTATTTCTACATATTTGTCTGGGGAAACGGTACATACACCAACAAAAAGTTGGAGATGACCATATGAGCAAGAAGGATCCAGCCCAATATAGAACTGTGCAAAGAGGCAAGTTCTATGCCGGATATTTTAAAGATTGGGTACTCCAAGTGGGTATACATGATCCTCACGTGACTTGAACCTCAGCAAACAATATCACAACCTCCTGACTCAACCCATCCCACCCGAGATTTCTCACAACTCCAAAAATGGTAGCAGATCCCCAGACCGCCATTTCTGTTCTCAATTGGTCCGTTAGATTTGTTCAGGGCACCCACCAACCAGCACCCCGATATCCAATAGTTCCTTCCGGACCCCAACTCCGGCGGTGGGTGTTTGTATTCAAGATCCCCATGTATCTTACGCAGGCGTCAAGAAAACGAGAAGTACTCAGTATAAGTCTTTGGAGTGGTAATAATCAAGTATCTTTTGGTGGTTGTTACTGTAAAAGGCACATGCTGTTATCACCCCAAAGGCCTATGAGCACCAGGTAAACCAAGTCAACTTCTACGAGCTCGTAGATCTAACTTGGTACGTCTTTCCCTCTCGGTGCTGCAGAGACTGGAACCTCAATTGCTCCGTTCCCATTGCATGGGAATATCCTAAGCTTCTTGGCTCTTTACCGCCGCAGGTTTACAGCATGCACTGCTATCTGGGTTGGCTGGGGCGTTTGTGGGCGTTGGGGTGGCTCTTGAAAAACGAGTTTGTTGCTTGACGCATGCAATAGTACCCAGAAAAACGAGTTGATGTTGTTTAGAGGGGGGGTTGAGATGAAAATCGGGGGAGAAGGCGGTCCGATAAGCGCTGGTCTGTGCCGTGAAGGCGCAGGATTTGGAATTGGCAAAGTTGTATAGAGTACTTCACTATATCGTTCACCACGGGCCAAGTTTCTGTGCCCCATCTCTACTCGAGTGAATTATTCTTGCAGGCTTGAGCTGAAATTGGTTTCAGGCCAGAGGTGAGATCCCGCCGCCGGGAGGGTTTTATCTGTCCGGGTTGCATCTTCAAAGTTGTTAGTAGCATCGGCTTAGAGATATGCAATTACGCTGCCTAATACTATGCATATCTTCTATATCGGTATCTCTTGGTTAAATGCTCCCAGGGTAAGAGTTGAAGACTACAGGGAAGTGCTACCAAAAACGATTCTGCTAGAAGCAAAAACACGAGCTCTGACCCCGATTTGAACGAGGGACCTGTCGATCTGCAATCGACCGCTCTAACCCCTGAGCTACCAGAGCTGGTTGATGGTGGCACATAACATTAAGTCATTATACCAAGGCTATAATGTATGAATTTAGTCCTACTGTAGTCGGTTGCCAAAGCTTTGGAATACATCTAGCATAGAGTAAGTAGTGCGAAGAGGTAGAAGGCAGATGGAAGTCAGCGATTACTTGTGTACGAGTCTGTACGAGCGTCGCTGGAAGCTCTGCCAAGCCCTCCCCCCCAAAACATCTCGCGTTGTGCGAGCACAACACCGATTGGCACAAGTCACTCCATCACCGCTCCAGATCCTCAAACATCTTCGTCCCTAGCCAGATAAGAGAGAGCAATCGTGACCACTGTTAACACTGTCTCCGCCTGTGCACTCGACGCCTCGTGCACCTCATGACGTGTATCCACTGGAATATATCGTCATTCAGATCTACGCTATACTGGTACCGTTCAATGGACAACTTGATTTCAGATCGCCAGGGACTTCAACGTTGTATGCACTATAGTCGGACCTTGCTGACGGATCCTTGATATAAGTCGATCAATCAACCAATGTTCCAAAGCAGCCAGTTCAGCTGCCGGGGACCGGTCAAATATATCGTAAAATCTGGATGTATCCAGTTTATTGGTAGCGCCGCACGTGGAATATCTAACCCTAATGGCGGCCTTTTATTCGTCCTGAGAGTTGGGGAGCTATATGGAAGCCACCCAGCTCAGAAATGGATAAATGAGGGCGATGAGTCTGGCGTCCTGCGGCGCTACAAATTGATTAGATATATCCAGATTTTACGGTAGACCACCACCATGTATGTATTCCGATACCTGAGCGAAAGGATATGGAGAAAGTGCAAGCTCGAGCGACTAGACAATTTCAAAGAGTAGGTCTGGATCGATTCAGGAAATGAAGGACTGCGGATACGGCCCGACTAGCTTATAGCAAGCCTACCTCTATCCTACAGGTCTACCTTAGCATAGACTGGCCTCGGATAGGGTCAGATGCTTTAAAACACTGTCAACAACACTGCTAGTGCTTTACGAGTGTTGTGGTGAATACGCTATGGAAGGAATGTTGGCTGTAGGTTTAATAGCTTCTGTTTGCGTTTACCGGGTTTAGTGGGGAGTCTTTGCATTGTAGCGTTGAGATGCTCAGCATATGGACCTTTCTTTTGCACAAGGTTGTTTGTGATTGAGTTTGTATTGAAGATGTTGCTTGCGGTGTTACTTTTACGGGTTTTATATACTTAGTATGGCTAGTTAGAATCAAATTTCGCGAAGTGGTACGACTGGATGATGTTTATAACTGAATAAGTCTGGAATTGACGCATTAAGAGATCACTACCTCTCGCTCCGGGACGTACCAACGGAGGCAAGCTTCTTCCACTGTAGTGTCACTATAAAACTGAGATAGGAGCTTTAATATATGCAAGCATCTGGTAGCACGAGATCACGAGATATATAGAGTACGGTGTCGGTGCAGTAGCAATATACCGGTATATATACATGTATATACATACGGTAGAGCTGTTGACGACTCAGCCACACGACTAAATATTCGAAGGTCCTGATAGCGAGTTAGAAGTACTTTTCGATAGTTACAAAATTTACTGGTCATAAACACGACCCGTCCTCAGCACCAAATGAAGTGCGGGAGGACTAACAGGTTGATCGTGGGTAAAATCACAGATGCTCACTCGAGGTATCTTCCACCGCTGGGAACTGCTTCAGCTAGCTGGGAGGTCTTCTGCATATTTCTACAATTCACTTCTGTCCTTTCCCGCGTTTTCAGCCTGCTACCCTTCTCTCTTCTCGTCAGATTTTCTCAACACCATCTATATCCCAGTATATTTCGCTGTTCATCGACTAGCTGACCTAGAGAAATATCGTATGCTCCCCTTAAAGATCTGTATCCTTTCATTCAACTTCAATATGTACTAACTTCTAGAAGGGTTGGGCAGGGGAGCTTGTTAAGTGAGCCCCTAATCACCATGGTAATCGCTCACTACTGGGGTGCTAGCTGCTGGAGGAGCACTTCCAAAGTCCTGCCGAATTCCCTCGACTGATATTTGTTGTTGAATACGGCTAAACTCCGACTAAGTAATCGTGCGATTGGCGGGATGCTCCGTGGCGAAGTTCAACCGCCTAACAAAATCTACCGTTCAGAACCTTTAGTGGCGTGTAGCCATATCCAGTACTTATACCAGTTGAGGGGATAGATAGCCGGCCTGCAAGGAGTAGAGTAACTCCTGGGGATCCTTGCGGCAGCTAAACGTGGCTGGAGTTTGGTATGGCCCGCCAGACCCAATGCTTGTTGCGAAGGGGTTTAAAGTTCATTCTTGTCATATCTGTGAAAGGTCGCTGAAGCCAGCGAGTGCTTGATCATGATAATCAGTCCTAAACCTCGATCCCAGAGAGCGCATCACCATAGGTCGGTCTGAACCAAATACTCAGACAAGAAGCTAAATGCAGGACCTTTGGATTGTGGCTTGTCGAGGATGCGACAAGACGGAACCCCGGAAAATGTGGCGGTGATGTTGACACCATAGCAACGCTGGAAGTCCGTCTCATCCAATTAACTCGTAAATTTTCCGAGTACCAGATTCTGTGCCGTCGTGCCAACCCCAATACCACAAGCGGTGGCGAGCTGGAATTTTGGTTATTCCAATCGAGATCGCCAGTCCTGGTTCCCAGCCCGGGAGAACTTGAGTATACCAACACATGTTGTAGTGTTAGACATGATCGAGGTATATATGCACACTAGCTCTAGGTACATATGGTCAGCCTATAGTCTCTTGCCTAACGTCCACGGGCGTTCATGTACCTATGACAACCTTAGAAGTTACATACCCCGAAGTTCCGCGGTGTATTTTGGGCGATGCGGAAGTTGCTGCCGTGAAGATTCTCCGTTACCGGCCGCCACTAGGAATTATCCCGTTGATAAGAAAAACTCATCCGTTGGCTTCCTTAGAGCAACCTAGTATTTTATGCGTTGAATTTTTATTGTTGAGAACTTCGGATGAGGGATCCAATTGCGTGAATATCGGCAGGAGATACCCTATAGAGAGTAATAAACGTTTGAAGTGCATTGGTGGACTTGACAACTCATAGGGGAGTAGCACCAGATCTGATGCGATAGAGGCTCAGAATTTCATGCGAGATCCGATGAGGAGACAACTGTCTCGGTGATACGATTTATTGCTGCATTTCCAGTTTCCACGGCAACAGTTAACGGAGGTTGGTGATTCGATGGAGTTGAGGTTTTGTTTAGCCGGTTTGCCCTTTCCATAAAGGTGCATTGAAATTACCGTTTTTTCTCGCGTGAGTGGTTGGCAAGGTCTGCACGGACCCTTGGCCTTAGCTCATCTTGGCATTTCAGGGTTCGTGGTTCATTCGCGCATGCAAGTTGGATGAGAGCACAAGAGAAGGGATGCTTAATCTTAGTATTAAGACCGGCTATATTATGCGCCATGAAAGGAACATACAAGTACGACCTGTAGACTTTGGGTGAGGAGGAGGGGTGATAAGAAGAAACGAAACGGGGCAGCTCCGACAAAGATGATTTACGATTCCGAGATTGGCGCTGTCGTCCACGTCAGTGGTCCGGGTTTCGAGCTCGACCAAGGCAGGTGATGCTCTACTATCGGACTGTCGTTGAAACACTACTGGGCAATTTGGTGTTGATGTTCATGATGGCGACGAAGTCAATTGAGTTCTAGGCGTTCAACCTCGTTTATTGGTGGTCGTATCTCTCTTTATGAGGCAAGTGGAAGCAAGAAATTTCCATGGAGAGGCGTAAATGGCATCGCGAGTAAAGGCACCTGGAGTTTCCCGGCGTCAAGAAGTGGCTCGGTTCCTGTCGCGAGAGTTGCTTGCTTGTTTTGTTTCACCCTCCCACCTCCCACTCCGGTCACGCACACTTCGCTGCAGAATACATAGCACACCGACTCCACCTCTACCGCCTCTCACCCGCCGATTAATTCTTCACTCTGTAGCAATTTGCAGCTCATCCCTCGCATGGCCCCGTACATAAGTCTGTAATATCGCAGACCCTGCCTTCCTACTCAGCTTGCTTGCGTAAGGTATGTCTGTCTTATTTCTTTCTGAGTAGGCGACGAACGACGGGGGTGTGCTGCTACTTGCTGTTCGACCTGCCGCTCGGCTCTGCTCGTCTTTTCCTCTCCCCACCTCTCGCATTTCCCCATCTGAATCCGCCGGACGGGAAATATTTATCTTGTCTGAGGATTGCTGCCGATTGACTGATTGAAGCAAGCATCATCCATCGTCGGCTGTCTCTGGGTGGTGGGTTGCATTTTGCATTACCTGCTGCTCCACTAGAGCACTGCCTTCGTCCTTCTCACGAACAGCACTTATCCGCTAACCGTCATTTGATCTAGTCACTTTGATTTTTACAACTTCCTCCGTCCCCACCTTTTACGACTGTACGAACAACCACCAACCAACTCCAACTCGGAGCGGTGGGAAAAGTGAGACTCTGGCATCGTTCCTCCTCTCCAAACTACCACCAGCCACCTCACTCCATTCATCACTCCGCCTAAACCTCACCTCTCGATAGCTACCCTCGATCACACCCTACACCCCCTAGGACCAATTGTTAATATACTCTACTGCAACATGTCGTCTGTTGCCGACTCTGTCACCGTCTCTTCTCCCGAAAAGGTATGATCTTATTTCCTGCTGCTGTGGATTCCCGTAACTTGACTCACTGGGATGCAGCCCGTTCCATTACCGATCGATACCTCAAGCCTACCCACTCCAGATCCTTCTGCCACGTCGACTTCTGCAAAGAAGCAGAAAAAGAAAAAGAAGAAGAAGAAGAAGGCTAGTAGCGATGGTACCGCATCACCCACATCGTCTACAGCACCTGGTACACCCACTTCTCCTGCTACATCTATCCTTGACACCCTAGAGGAAGACGATGATGCGTCCGCACCCCTAACACCAGACGGAGAAAAATCCCACAACAACCTACCACCTACACCGTTGTCTGGCAGTGGTATCCTCCCTTTGACAGAAGAGCCGCCAGCATCTCCTCCTGTCGAAGAAGAACCAATTGTACCTGCTATCGAAGAGTCGAATCTGGAAGCCGAGCCGGATAAAATGGGTGCGGCTCCTCCGATGGAAGAAACAGAGAAGGAAGACTATGCCGATAAGCTTACTACGGAACCAATAACGGTGGTCGAAGAAAAGGTTTTAAAGGCTGAGGAAACACCGGCTGTTGTTGAAGACGAGAAAGCAGAGATTGCTACGGACACTCACGAACCCATTAAGTCAGAAGAATCTCACGCTGATACTGCTCTAACCGACATTTCCGTACTAGCTGCTGAGGAGTCGACAACCGAGAACGTCCTACAGGTAAACGATGAAGAGTCGACGGAACCGGAAATAACACAGGAGCCAATCAAAGTAGAGCCTCCGATCGAAGACGTTGCAGCAGTGGCTGAACCAGTGGCTGAAACCGAGGCCGTTGCCGAGGTAGCCAAGACCGAGAACGAGTCCGAGCCCGAGTCAACCATCCAACCTTTGGTGCTCACCGACTCGCCCGAGTCTCAGCAGCCTGAACCAGAAAAGGACGACGCTAGAGAACACCCTCCTACGGCGGATCCCGCAGTTGAGGACATTGCTGCTGTTGTCGAAGAAACAAAGGCCGATGAAGTGGCTGGGGAGGTGGCTGAGGCTATCCCGGAGGCAGTAAAGAAAGAAACACCAGCTCCCACCGAGCCCGAGAAGGTCGAGGTCGAGGAGACTTCCACAACTATGGAACCTGAATTGGCGCTTGTAGAAACGACGGAATCTAAGCTCGAGCCTGAGGTCGTAGACGATGCACCCGTAGTAGAGGATGTACAAGCTGCCCCAGTTGAGACAAAGGAGGAGGACATCTCACCGACAAAAGACGAACCCGAAACGCCTGTCCCCGTCATCGACGATAATGAGGTTGCTGCGGTTGTCGAGGAGACTGTCAAACTCACGGAAGAAGAGGAGAGGTCTAAGGCTGAAGAGGTCGAGCCATCGGTAGAAGAGGTTAAGGAGGCCAATGCGGGAGAGACATCCGCCGCAGAGGCTGTTCACGAATCACCCAAGACAGAGGAGGAGGAGCCTATACCAGAACAGACAGCAGGGCCCGTTGAAGAGCCCGAAGCCGAGGAATCGACTTCAGACGCTGCTGCTGAACCCACCATTATCGCCGAGGAAGTTCCCGAAGTCGTGGAACAAGGGGCCGAGAACTTGGCTCCAGACGCCATTGTTGAACCCACTCCGGCCGCGGAGGAGGAAGCCCCCAAGGTTGAGGAAACTCCGGAGGTCAAGGAGGATGAGGCTCCGACGGTTGTTGAAGAAATCGCTTCCTCTGAGGTTGACAATGCCAAGGCTGCGGAAGAAACCCCTGCTCCTAAGGCTGAGGGAGAAAGTCCAATCGTTCAGGAGACTCTCAAGGCTGAAGACGACACCCCGAAAGCCGAAGAAGCAGTTGTACCAACTGAGTCCGAACAAACCACTCTAGAGCCGACAGATACCGCCGCCGAAGTCCCAGAATCAGTGAAAGAGGAGAAAAAGATCGAGGCTGCTCAGGATTCCGAGGTAATCTCTGAGTCGGTCGTCGTGGAGGAAAGTCTGCCAACGAAGGAGGTCGAGGTTGAGGACAGACCTAAAGAAGACGATAAGCCAGAGGCCGTTGTGGAGGAGGAAACTACCCCCGCACCTGAGGAAACTTCCCAAGGTATATCTAATAAGGCTATGCAAAAGTTTATAAATTAACAGTGAGCAGATCCCGAGGCTCCAGCACCAGCTACCAAAGAGTTGAAGGAAGCCACTTCAGAAATTGCACCAGCAGAGAAATTGGAGACACCTACTTCGAAAGATGAGCAGGAAGCCATTCCATCGGAAGAGTCTCCAGCGCCCGCCGAAACTTCCGAACATGCTGAGGAAGAGGCTACTCAGGTAGTCGTTGAAGAGGAGGAGATGCCAGTTACGCCTGTTGAAGAACCTCTTGCGCCCACAGAGGAAACTACGGTGCCTGTGGAGGAAACCGCTGCATCTGCCGAACAATCTCCAGAACCTGCGGAAGAGAAGGCTGAGGATACTCCCGCAGCTGTCGAGACACCCGCGGCTGCTGAAGAGGAGAAGGATTCCGTGACTTTTGAAGAAACACCAGGATCCGTCGAGACATCTGAGCCAGTTGAAGAAACACCGATACCTGTTGAAGAAGCTGCAGCATCTGTCGAGGATCAGATCCCTGCACATGTGGAAGAGAAGCCTGAAAATACGCCTGAAGCTGAAGTTGTCGAGACGTCTACGCCTGCCGAGACACCCGCCCCCATAGAAGCTGAACCCGAGGCTTCAGAAGAAAAAGTGGAGGAACCAGTACCGGCAGAGCCCGTAAAGGAAGAAGACGATATTGTTCTTGTCAACCACGACGAGGCAAAGCCCGAAGACGTCGTGGCGGCGGAAGCAGCTGCTATACCCGAGCTAGAGGGGGCTGTTCCCGAAAAGGTTGAAGACGCACTAGTTTCTGCCGAGGAGAAGGAGACAGAGAAGGTGGCTGATCTTTCGACCGAGGACGAACAACCCCTAGAGGAGTCTGAGGCTCAGAAAGCCGAATCTTCGGATGCTGTTGCAATTGAGTCGGCGCAAGACCTCTCGGAGGAAGTGAATGTGGATCCTATTCCAGTAGTTGATGCAGAATCAATTCACGATCACGTCAAACTTGACCAGGAAGCATACGAAAGCACTGAACCAACGGTGCCACTGGAGTTACTGGAAGAAGAGAGAGAATCGGATACACCAATTGAGCAAGTTGCTGACACTGCCGCTGAAGTTGCAGATGTGGCACAGGAGCTGGATCAAGCTACTCCTACCGAGGAGGCCAAGGCTCCCGAAGCTCCAGAACCTACAGAAGATCTCTCTCAAGAGGTTAAGATTGTCCCACTTCCCGCCTCCGAATACGCTGAAAACCCGATCTACCTTGAGCCAGGCGAGCCGGTCCCCGTAGACCTTCGTATTCCTACGGAGCCCGCGGAGGATATGGAAGTATCTTCTAAACTTCCGGCCGAGGATTTGTCGGAGGCAGTTGGGGTTTCACCGCTTCCCGCATCCGAAAGTTCTGAAAATCCAATCCATCTTGAACCTGGTGAGCCCATTCCAAAAGATATCAACACTGCCTCCATCGATGAACACGTCAAACTTGATAAGGAGTCTTACGAGAGCACCGAGCCAAATGTCCCAATTACATCTAAGGAGCCAACGGAGGAGGCACTTCTAGGCGAGGATTTGTCGGAGGAGGCTGGGATTTCACCTCTTCCCGCATCTGAAAATGCCGAAAACCCGATTCACCTCGAACCCGGTGAGTCCATTCCTGAAGATATCCGCGCTGCCTCCATCGACAAAGATGTCAAACTTGACAAAGAGTCATACGAGAGCACTGAGCCAACTGTTCCCATTGCACCGAAGGAACTCGCGGAGAGGACACCTCCAGAGACCGTCAAGAGGGATATAGACGAAGAATTTGAGGTCTCCCCTCTTCCCGCTTATGAGAATGCCGAAAACCCAATTCAGCTTCAACCTGGCGAGCCAATTCCCGACAACGTCACCACTGCCTCAATTCACGATAATGTTACTCTTGATCAGGAGTCTTATGAGAGCGCCACGCCGATTGTGCCTTTGAAAGTTGTCGAACTGGAGAGGAAGTCGGATACTCCAATTCAGGAAGTTGCGGAGACAGCGGCAGAGGTTGCAGATGTTGCTCAGAAATTGGACGAACCAGAGGAGGTTGCAACCAAGGGTATAATACTCACCCTTCCAGTTATTGCTTTTCTCTGGGTGGAAACTGATATCTAGGAAAGACGCTACCGAATCGATTCAGGAAGTTGCGGAGCGGCCAGTCACCGTGGGCGAGGTTGAGCCAGTTGCCGCGGAGAAAACGCCTGGTAGGCTCTACATAAATTTCTGATAATATTGTACTGATAGTCCTTTAGATGCCCCCGTGGAAGACAAATCTGTCAAGGACGTTCTCAGCAGCTCCGACAAGACTGATTTCATTGTACCCGCTGCTGTCCTGGCTGCTGGTGCTGCCGGTGCTGCGGTTGTAGTTGTGGGACATGTAACACACTCTGAGACACCTGTTACCGCAAAATCGGAAGGCGCTGCGTTGATCGATGAGACTGGTACTCATAGCACTCTAGACAGAACCAAGGTCACAGAGTTCGTTGATGAGTCCACCGCTCATCGCAAGTCCGACGAGGAGATGATCACTGAACCTGCCCCTCAGACCATGCCCTCTCCTATTCACGGCGAGATTGTCACCGAGGCAGAGGTTCCCAAGCTTGTGGAATTCAACGTTTCGGAAGAGGCACCCACTGTCATTGTCTCTTCCCCTACTGAGGAACCCATTGGGCAACCGGGCCGTACGGTAGAGATCGTCAAGCCTACCCCTCCAGGTGAGATCTTCTCACATTCGGTGTGGAATGAGTCTGTAAGTCCTCTCTTACAATATTCTCTAGAAAACTTGCCCGAGGGCATCAGAAAGAGAAGGGCTCCTGGCGACTCGTCACCTCAGCATCGGCCTACCAGTTCGGGTAGCGATATTGTGTCTGCCAGGACCCATCGCAACATCATGCACACCTTCTGGCAGGTGTTTTTCTTTGGCTGGCTTGGAGGTGTGGGACGATTCTTTGGGGGTATGTTTAACAGGAAGAAGAGGGGTGGTGCTGCGACAGGGTCTTCATAACTGGGGATGGCAGCAGACGCGAGTAAATAAATTGTACGTTAGTGATTATGATGAACATGATGATGATGATGGCGGTCACAGTGGAAACGGGAACATAATGACACAGGCATGGCGGCTGTTTTTCTTCCTTTACTTTCCCTTTGGCCTTTGCATGGTTTCACGATGTTATGGCTTTCTTTTTTTTCCTTTTGTGGTTGCTATGCAAATTAATTGCCTTGCGTTTATGAGATGAGATTTCCATGATTGGTTTTTCTTCATTTCATGCATTGGCTACAGCTGTGCATAGCTAGTTAGGGTGGCTCATGTCTTTTCAGCAACGAACTCGGTCGCGGGTGGGTGATGGTGCTAAATCAAAGGGTTAGGGTCGGAATGGCGGCTAATCAAGGCTTCAAATTTGCTTTTGTGTCAAGGAGAACCACCGACGTGATGTTTCATGGCGTTGTAAGTTCAATCGATGTGTTGGAAATGTTTCATGGCTATCGCCTCACGAAGAGTGCAGCGCGGATTTAAGAAGGGAAAATGGAACGGCATTCTCGAATCGAGATGGAAATGTACTCCCGTGGCGCCAAGGATCACCGGCTTCGGACCCTTCTTCCACGCACCCCAGAGGGAAGGACAGCGAAGAAGCATATCACCCAACTGCCGACAGTCTGGAATTCGGGGATTAGATTCCGGCGATGTTATCGATTGTTGCTCTATCACTGTGTTTCTTTTGTCATCGACGTTGAGGAGAGAGGGATGGAGGGCCAATCAGCGGGTTGCTTGGGCGGGGGCTATCCAATTGATTGATAGCAATGTCCCAGCGTCCCAGCGTCCCCTTTTCTCGGTCGTCATCCATTCTCTCTCGCTTTCTTCCCTCTCTCGCTCAACCTCGTCCGTCTAGACGTTGCGATATTTCTAAAAGGCTTGACAAACTAGAGCTCTTTGTAATTGCTGTTGCCAGGGAGGTGGGATCTTTGCATCTTCGTAGCTCTGTCAGTCAGATATCGTGGAGACGGGGTAGGCGGCTGCTCAATCAAGTCTTGTGTTCCCTCGACCTGTCATCACCGTCCAGCCAGCATTCAGCACCACACCAGCAGAGACCGCCTTCCCAAACGGAGCCCCTTTAACCGTTGACACTTCCTCCTCTACACCTTCAAACGGATTCACTAAGTGTCGCGGTCGTCGTCGTCGTCGTCTTCGCCTTTGTCGCCCGAGCGCCTCACCTCACCTCACCTAACTCACTCGCGACATATCACCAAGCTTCCTACTACACCTATTCCCTGCAACAGCAGTAACCGACCATCCATCACCGTCCCTCCTACCACCTCCACAACTTTCACCTTCACCTCTACCACCTCTGCCACCTCTGCGTCATTATTTTCAGCACCATTTAGTCCGCCGGCACTATCACGTACCGCATTACCACCATCATTACAACTTGCGCGTTAGACGATAGAGCTCGTTGAACACACGCATATACCCTCGCTCAATCGACAGCCGGAAATAGAACAAAGGTACCGCCTATTCTCCCTCGTGTTCGGTTATTTCCTATTCCCCGGCGCGCGACCTGGAAGTAACCTTAATTCTTTTTTAAAAGTCGCCTCCCTCCACCTTTGAGGCTCTTCTTGTACGTAACGTCCGAGGAGCAACAACATACATACCCACCACCATCCCTTGCTGCCGCTGCTGCCTTGAACATGATAGTCCCCCATCAGCTCTTCCCCCCATCTCTCTCGAGCTCTGCTGCTTTGACACGTCACTTGTCCTCCTTGTCCTCGCATTATAGCGTCGCGTGTGTAATCCAACGGCTGGCTGACTTCTCTACTCTACGTGCAGATAACGAACGCCCTGACAACACACAGACGCATACTGTCTATCCGACGCTTTACGACAAGTCAACGAGAATCTACCGACGAGTAAAATGGTCGTTGCAACTATCAAGTACGTCCCTCTGTGTCTGCAGGAGGGAACCCGTGATCTGCTGTGTGGACGTGGAAACAGAGTCTAGGACTGGCAGCTAACTAGTTGTGCTTCTTGTGTGTAGGTGTGTCGTAGTCGGTGACGGAGCCGTGGGGAAGACATGTCTCCTAATCAGTTACACGACCAACAAGTTCCCGAGCGAATATGTCCCGACTGTTTTTGACAACTATGCCGTAACCGTCATGTAAGGCTCTCAATTCCTTCCCGCGTTTTATTACAGCCTACGCCGTGGGGTGTTGTTCAATACTGGGGAACCTTGGCTGGGATCTGTGCATTTGGACGTGCGGGGCTGGCGTTCAATGGATTTGTTTGGGATGGAAAATCCAGCAACCGATTGGCTCGTCTATCTGCTTGCAGGTGCCAAGCAGCGCACAACTCTTCAAATTGATTCGGTCGTGTTTCACGTTGTGGGCGGTCTCTGCAGAGAGGGATTGCGCCCGGTTATCAGATCCTTAGCTGATTGTCAATCTCACAGGATTGGAGACGAGCCGTATACTTTGGGCCTTTTTGATACTGCCGGTCAGGAGGATTACGACCGTCTTCGACCCCTGAGTTACCCGCAAACCGACGTCTTTTTGATTTGTTTCAGCGTCAACTCGCCTGCAAGCTTTGAGAACGTCAAGGTAAATTTTCGCCTTGTAGGGATGGATGGTGTTTCGTTACCCGTACTAACTGAGCGTCTATGCAGGAAAAATGGCTACCCGAAGTCCGCCACCACTGTCCCGGTGTTCCGTGCTTGATCGTTGGTCAGTCTTACTATTGATGAATTCATGTCCTTTGTAGTCCTAACAGTCGACAGGTACGCAGATTGATTTGCGCGATGACCCGGCGGTAATAGAGAAGCTTGCGAAGCAGCGTCAGTCGCCCATCACGGCCAAACAGGGAGAACAACTGGCAAAAGATCTTAATGCGGTCAAGTAGGTGGCAGCATTCCCCCCTTGTGGATTGTGATGCTAATTGGGAGTGGCTAGATACGTCGAGTGCTCAGCACTTACCCAAAGAGGCCTTAAGAATGTCTTTGATGAGGTTTGCAATAACGCTCCTACCTATCCACGTACCACGCTGATAGGGGAAATGTATAGGCGATCGTCGCAGCGCTGGAGCCACCTCAGGACAAAAAGAAGAAGCGGTGTGTCTTGTTGTAAAGGTATGGAATATTTGATGGGTCTAAGAGATGTTGGATCATTTGTATGGAGACTGATCAAACATGTCACATAGTGAAAGCCAATATGTCCCAGAGTTCGTTTGTCCGATGTCTAGATCAATGTTGAAGGGGAATATTTGTCTGCCGATGCGGTTTAATGTTGCGAGTCGTCATACCAACATTTGGTGTAGTGGTGTCTAGTAGTGGTAGTACTGTGGTGGGGTAAGGCAGAGTGGGAGGGTCAGGAAGCTAGGAGGAAGGGAGGGGGAAGGGGAGGAAAGCGGTGTGGCTATTTGTACTTTTTTCCTTTCTTGGAGATTTTAATGTTTTCGTCGGTGATTGAATTGTAGTTAGGCAGCAGCTTTTTGTGCGTTTGGGGATGGGGGAGGGGTTTTTTTTACCTTTCTTTCTACCCTTTTCATGATCTTACTTTACCCACTTACCTACTCTAAGTACGCTTTTGTCCATGGTGTTTTTGGGGTTGAGGCTTGTGTATGTGAGGTACGGGGGATTGCAGATATTTGGTTATATATATCAGCGTTTTTTTGGTTTTTCTTCCTGTGAGGGATAGAAGGGAGATTATGTGGACATAGGGCATGGGAGGGAGGAAAGAGAGGAAAGTTATGACGTAAAAATCGATCTATTGGTGTGGAAACATCTTTTTTACGGTGTTCCTGAGTGAGTACCCATGATTTCCTAGTCTGCCACATTGAACTAACCTGTGGGACCCACCGACGAAGGTTCGCCACGGTTTTAGTACTATACCATATCATCAAAGATACAAGTATCCTTCAAATAAGCACTAACTTTGACGTCTCACGGTCTAGAGTTACCAACGACGGAGGAAGTGGGGGAGGGAATATTGTACCATATGTAGTTACTCGCACGACAGAGGTGGGGAGGACGGGGGGGATGGTAATCTTCCGCTTGTACTTATGGTAATCTCGTGCTTGGTCGAATAGGTTAATTTAATGGCCGAAGGGCTGGATAATCAGAGTGCGTATGCAAGAAGGCGGATGGTGGCAATAGGTAGGGAGATGAGATATTCTAAGCTTGTGTTAGAGAGTTGAGTATAAGGAGATAAGGCGCCTTGTTAGAGGGTATTCACACGGATCGACTAGGTAGACTCCACAACTGCGGCGGGCAACTGCACCAACCTTCATCATACGGAACAGCTAACACTAAACGCAGCACCGCCAAGCTTGTGATGTCTTTCAAGGCACAGGTGGTCAGAGACATCCATTCACTCCCAATTATACCAGAGGTAGACGTTTAGCTGGTGTAAATTTATCCTCTGGGTTGTGTACGAACTACTCCTCGTCATCATTTAACAGGAGGGGGGCTATACATATATTACACAACTCCCCAAACAATATATTCATATCATACATTCCATCCACTGCAGCACGCCTAGCGTTATTGATGACAATGATATATTGCTAGACATATCTCGCATGACTAGACATCAAACAATACATAAGATTTTTCCAGGTATCAGCAGCACAACTCCAACATACTCGCATCATGAACTATAACAGCTATAACAGATATAGGTGGCAAACGAGGTAGGTAGGGTAGGTATCACAAGAATCGAAAAGAAAAAGAGAAAAAACACCAGCCAACGTCGTCCGAACGCAAGAAATAAAGAAAAAATGGTACAAAAGCACTCAACTCCCCGGCAACACGGGCACAGGTATATTTTTCCAGCTCCCCTCCCCTTTCTTCCGATCCTCATTCATAACCAGCAACTTCTGACCACCACACCACCCGCCTCTCCCCGCAATCCTAACGGCATCAACCCACTTCCCCCCATCCCACCGTACCTCCTTCACCTCTTTCCCCTTCTCCTCCACCCGCCTGAGCCCACCCCACGGCATCCCCAGAGCCCAATCCACGATCCTGTGCGGGATCGCAAATGTTCTCTCAATCCGCTTCACGAACGGCAGCCAGTCGAATGTACCGCGATCATACGCGCACCGGACGAACGGGTTCACGAATGTTTTTTGCGGCTCGTTGATGTCCGCGTTGACGAGGCAGCACTCGGAGGCATCCCAGAATGGCTCTTTCTCGGAGCGGAAACGGATGGGGTTTTTTTCGCGGGTGAAGAAGGTTGCGTTTAGGGCGATGGCCCCTCCCCAGCATGAGCGAACGTTTATTGTTGGGGAGGTGGAGAGGATTTGGGAGAGGGGGCCTGCAGTGGCGAAGTACGGGAAGAAGGGGACGCCGAGGGGGTACCCGTCTGGATCTCGCGTTGCGAAGGTGTCGTAGTATTTAAACGGATTGATGTAGTCGATTGCGCAGGCTGCTGCGTAGTCGCCATTGTTGGTTGAGAAGATGAGGTGTAGGAGCTCCAGGGGAGAGAAGATGACGTCGTTGAGGAAGACGACGCGGGAGACTTTTTCGGGGTCGGGAACCCAGCTGGTGGGCATAGCGGGCGCTTTGTCGGTGTCCTCTGCCGGTAGTGGCGGTAGCGTCTCCCATTCACCGATGTCTTCGTGTTCTGGCGTCTTGGAAGGCGGGTGTGCAGTTTGATTCCAGCGTGCGAGAGAGGGGATGCTTCCGAGGAGAGGGAGGAGCGCTCGGTTCCTTACTTCGGCGAGGTAGGTAATGCGTTTGACGTACGTCTCCCCTCCTGGGACCTTGACTCTGGGTACCCCCGAGAACGGCAGTGTGGTGGAAACGATGCTCTGGCCAGCCTTTGGCATGTGCGCCTTGATCCTGTTGCTCAGCGTCCCTAAAGCCTTCCTGGCCTCGGGACCAGAGTCGTTCTCAAAGATACTAAGGAACACGTTCTCTTCGCCAAGAAGGTCTATAAGCTCCATCACTCTCGAGCCCCACTCCTTCTCGATCAGCTCGGCGTCGACGATATTCGCTGCAATAAATATCCTCTCGTTGTTGGGATTACCTCGCCCTGTAGCGGTGGTTTTCTTCCTCCCTCCCTCGCCTGGTAGGTGCACCCAGTAACCAGGTGGATTAAGTCCACCGCCCTTCCTGACGCTCTCGTCCAGCTTTCTCCAAGGTTCTGGGTATTGCGCGTGTGTATACGACCCTCCAAAGATGGCAGTGAATACCAGTAGCACCCCGATAGCCATCATAAGAAATCCAAGAATCTGACAACACCCCCGGCGTACCCGTCCTAGCAACGACCGACGGATTGGTCTCTGCTTCGGTGGAGAAGTCCGCGGATAGCTGAATAGCCAGCGCGCCCACCACGGCGGAGTATGTGGTGTCTGTAGCTTTCTTTTCCGTTTTGCCCTGAGACGACGACTGTGGTCGAGGAGGCGCGCGGTGGCAGAGGGATCTTCGTCGGCTGAAGACTGGGCATCGGAGGAGTATTCGTCGTCGTCGCCGGAGGAGAGGTCGAAGGCATCGGGCGGAGGGGGGTGCGGTTGTGCGGCGGAGGAGGAATGCCGCGGGCGAGGGTGAAGCTCGAATTCGTCGGGTTGTGGAGCTGAAGACAGCATTTTTTGTGTAGGGACCTGGAGCTGGAGCTGGAGACGGAGGTTGGTGGTGTTTGTGGAGAGGTTTAGGGAGCGTACGTGGGTCGCCAAACGGTTGGCTAGGAGTCCCAATGCGCCGTGTTTGGAGTACATTTCCACCATCTTATGATTACTCAGTTACTCCGAAGCTTTTAAGAACAGTGTGAAATAACGCTGCGCAAAGACTCGTCGTTGTTAAATTTTGGGTTGGATTCAGGGTCCCTTGAATTAAGCTTAAAGTACCCACTCTATCTTTCAGCACCGTGGCCAGAAGGAGGCCATTCATCAGGGCGCCGAGACCACAGCATCGGCCAACGTCAAGCGATAACCTCCAGGCGCAATCCCCACGAAAAGTCGTGCATTGCCATCAATGACAGCCACCGACCTTGTGCTACCTGAAGCAAAATGGCATTGGTCAGCTTTGTACTACTACACTCTCCTTAGTACTGGCGTTTTGTTCCTTATAGCTGGTCGGACTTCATCCCTTTGAGTTGATATTTGTGACTGCAGTTGTCCGCACTTGCCAGAATGACCTTTCCCATCTACATTTTTCATTACTATTCCTTTACCAATAAACCAACCTTTCCCAGCTTGCTAAAACTCCAATACCTATAAATACCAACTTAATACATTACTTCACCAAAGCAATACCATCCATGTCTTCAGCATCCCTTCCCTCCCTCAGCTCCAATTCCATTGATCCCTCTTCCTCCTCATCTGCTTGTCTCTTCTCCTCCTCTTCCTTCTCCGATGACCCCCCAATTATAACCCCCTTATCCTCCGTCTCGACCAAATCCAGCTTCAATGGCTTCATCGTCATCGCCGTCGGGAGCAACGGGATACACGCACAAAGTGCAATAATGAGGAGCATCCGCATAGTTTCATCGTAGCTCCTACGAACTGCCTCCCTGGTATCACTCCCAAGCTCATAACTCGCCGCCTTCTTAAAATCTCCAAAGATCTCCTCGAGAGCCGGAAGTGACTCGGCAGGGAGATATGCACCGAGTTTCTGCTTCACCAGCGTACTCCATATCGCACCCGAAACCGCCGACCCTACTGCGCCGCCTAACGACAGTGTAGTTAGAAACACGGCCGTCGCACACCCCACGTCCTGCTGTGACACTGACGCCTGGATCCCAAGCTGCGTTGGCACATTGATGAATCCCCCGCCAATGCCGACGATCAGCTGTGTAACCACTATCACGGCTACAGGCGTGTCGAGGTTGCGGTAGAACAGCATCAGGAGGATCCCGAGCGTGTATAGCACCACCCCGATCAACATGTAGGTCTTGTAGATCTTGGTGCACTTTATCAACCCCCCGACGCAGAGCACGGTTACGGTGCACGCGAAAGAGAAGATCTGGACGATATGTCCTGCGGCAGTGGCAGAGAGGTTCCGTGCCACTATGAGGTAGGAGAAGAAGTATGGCTGTACGGAGAGGAAGAAGGCCATGAAGTAGAAGAAGGCCAGTATGCACCCAGAAACCACGGTGCGGTTTTTGAATAGTGCGAAGGAGACGATGGGGATGGGCGTGTATCGGGAGGTCTCCCACAGTGGAAACAGGACAAGACAGACCCCGCCAATTACTGTATACCCGTATCAACACCCCGCTCAAGCCGCCGGGAAAAAACTTACTGAAGCAAGAGATAAGCCCAGAACTCCCCCATCCACCCACCACATGATTCCCCAGCGTTAGCGGCGCCAGCAACAACGCGAACCCCGCGGTGAGCAGCACCATCCCCACTGCATCCAGCTCAACACACAGACTCCTCGCCGTGGCTACAACGCCCGTCCCCTTCCACGGATACGCAGGGAACAACCCCAGCCTCTTCGCCTTCCAGGAATTACTCCACAGACTCCAGAACAGCGGGATCGAAAACACCGGCGTGATAATCGCCCTATCCATCATCAGCCCTGTTCCTACAACAACCACAGAGGGTGATACATACCACATCCCAAACCCCCACCTCCACTTCCCCATCATCCCCAACGGACCCCCAATAAAGGGCCCGATCCACACCGTTGCCAGAAAGGGCACATCAGGCACAGAACTCATCAAAGCCCGGTTCATCAAATCACTCGTATCAGCGATAAACACCTGCTGCAGCATCCGCAGACTTGTGTTCCCTGCAGCATCAAAAATCTTTGCACACGCATACATCCCGATATTTTGCGCCCCCGCCGTCATCACTAGTCCGATGACATAGAAACATAATGCGGCGGTAAAGGCCTCGGTGCGGCCAAACACATCGGCGAATTTGGCAATGGGTGGTTGCATTACTGCGTTTAGGATGTTACTTATTACAGCCACAGTGGAGAGGAGTGAGTGAGCAGCGAAGGAGGAGGTCGCGAAGGAGGAGAGGTTGTTGGTTGTTTGCTGGTCCAGAGAGGTTGCACAGCACATTAGGAACATTCTGTATCTTGCTGTTAGAGATGCTGGAGGTGGGGGGGGGGGGCACATACCCGCCATACGCAATCCAGAGTGAGTGGCGGGTCCAGGTTTTGGAAACGGCTTTGGCTCTGGCTACGCCAGTTTGGAGGATTGGAGCTGGGGGGTTGGATTCTACGTCACGGTCGCTGGAGGTATCCATGGTTGCTATGGTGGTGGAGGGTGGCATGGAGATGGAGAGGAAAGGAGATGTGGGGTTTGGTTATATATGGAGAGGTTTGTTGAGAGTTTTATGGTTTGAATGAGGGAAATGTGGGGAAAAAGTGTACTTGTGGAGGGAAAGTTTATTCATCGTGTCGTCTGAGCATACAAGAGGCGGAGGTAGGCAGCGGGCAAGTAAGTGTTGGGAGAATCTACCGAAAGTACAACTGGTGAGGAAACGGTGAAGTCGTAGGGGTTCATTCATGATCACTCGAACCCTGCGTTACTGGGGAAATCTAGTGAGCTTGTTCTCACATCTTGGTGGGACTATGAACATACTCTAGATACTTGCAATGGCCCATTTTAAACCCTCTGGATACATCGAAAAGCACCCTGCTAGACAAACAATCCTCAACCAGGTTAAGGGTTCCATCACCAAAACCAGCTCGGTATCCCCTCCGACACATCCCTCGGCATCTGCACATGCAACAGAAACCAGGCATCCTATCCAAGTCCCTTGCATAGATACAATTCTAATCGGCTGACCCACATATCGGCCTTCTCCCTCACGCAAGGGGCGGGGGGGTATATAAAACACCGATGTGAAAATATTTTTTCTTCTAAAAACAGAAAACGCCCGACGGAAAGAGGTGGGGGTATAGAGTACCTAGAGAACGGATCATCCCAAACGGAAACAAAAGAAAATGAAAAAGCATCAAGCTATTGTACATATTCCATCGCTCATAAAAAAAACAAAAAACTCCAACCCTCAGAAAAAAAAGAAAAGAAAAACGCCGAAAACTCCCCCTTCATGCCGCATCAAGAAAAATGGAAATGGAAATCCTTCCTCCACACCACACAACTACCGCCAGAACTTGTCGCTTACAACACTATTCAGACGTGGGGATACTAATCCCCAACCCACGATTCTCTTGATTCTGTCGACTACTCCTCCGCTGCCGGCGCTTCTCCATAGCCGCCCAGTTCCCTCCACTGCTCCGCGGCATGCTCTGCGATAGTCCCATTGCCAAGTTCTCGGCCACGGGACTGGGAACTTTAGGAAGAGGCATACTCGGTGGGGAGCCCGGCGAGTTCCGTGCAAGCTGCGACTCCGAGATGCTGAGGGCACTGAGACTTCTTCGCCGAAGTGACCGTGTGCGGACTGGGGATGCGCCTGGGAGCGGTGGTAGGGGTGGGGCGGTTCGGCGTGGAGTGGCAGGGTCGGGAGCGGAGTAGCATAGGTGCTCGTTTGAGGACTTGGGTGTGCGGTGCATAGTGTAGTAGTCGGCCATGGAGAGAGGTCGGGATTTAGTTGACGAGGTGTGGGGTGAGGCGGCGGGTGAGGTCAGTGTTGAGACTGGGCGAGGCCGTCGTGGCGTTTCAAGTTCCTCGGAGGAATTGACGGTGGTTAGACCGGCGTAGTTTGCGCGCAAATCTGCGGGCGGGAGAGGTGGCATGGAGGATAGTCGGCGGGGAACGGGGAAGTTGTTGATTGGAGGTGAAGGCGTCCGACTCGAGGGGATCCAGTAGAGGTTTCCGTCTTTGCCAATCGCACTTAGTGCTTGTGTGTGCGGTCGCAAATCCACCGAAGACCGAGAGCGTGGTGATATTTGAAGCGATGATCGTTTGTAGGTTGTATTCTTTGTCGAGTAGCGCTCGGGTGACGTGTCTGGCGAGACGGTGACGATCCGGGTCTTGTCTCCTCCTGAATGCAGTGACAAACGGGATGGCTCGCGCAGTCCATCAAGAACGATCTGGTCGTTAGAAATAATGGATCTATCGCCATCGGTAGAATTGCGGTATTGGGTGGAGGCGCGTTTGGAGGCGTTCTCGTCCGAAGACGACCATTCATTTTTGGAGTTATCGTCGCGGTTAATGACAATACGTCTCGAGAATCGAGAGTTGAGATCTGATTCGGCCTCCTTGTCTGACTCCTTTCTCTCGTCGCCGTAGACATCTTTCTTCCAATCCCCTCCGCTATCCCCAGGATCATTGTCCTCCAATTCCCCTCTGTTTGCTGGCTTCGGTGACGTTGTCCGTTTCACCCCACCGCCCAATCTTGTAGCCTCTGCCCGCAGAATCACCATCCAACTATCCATCTCCTCCGCACATTCAAAGACCAATAGGAGTGCTGAAGCGCTGTTCCTCATCCCCCCCCTAAAAGTAACTTTAGCGATAAAGGCGTTTTTCCGTTCCGGAAGAAACCCTCCATCGGCTCCTGCGCTCCTGTAAACCTGCAATACCCAGGGCCTACCTGGTATTGCGTCACTCGCAAATGCCAGTGATGTAGCTGTCAGCTCCAAAACCTTCTCAGGGAGCCGATCATCCGTGCCGTCGCCCGAGTATTGTAACAGGATGCCAGGTACCAACACGAACAGCTTTTTCGTCCAGTCCAGATCCGCCGAATCCGTAGAGACATGGTGACGGTGCAGAGCGCGCCCGCGTTTCGATGCCGCCCCAAGTGCTTTCCCTCTTGCTACCTCTTGGCGTAGGATTTTCTCGGATGAGAGCGTGCATGCGGGAAGCGACGAAGTTTTGATGGCCTGCACGTATGCGACGCATAACGGGAACTGCTCTAATGTCTTGAACGCGCTCGGCGACGGCAACGGATCCACGATCGGTATCGACAGGTTCTGTTTCCCTGGAGTCAAAGGCGAATTTGGTACCGAATCATTGCGACTGTAAGACGGCTTCGGCGGCGATTCGACATTGACGGTCAGTTTGGACCTGTTTTTCGATCCGAACCGTGAGAAGAAGGACGTCATGATGTTTCTGGATTGCTTAGGACTGCTGCCGTTGCTGCTGCTGATACCGCCCCCGCAGTTTAGACGGGGTTCTGCGCTTTTTGAAGGTGAGAGCGGTGCAAGGGTTGCTGCGACGGAAGTGCGTTTTCGGGGAGAGAGCGCTGCAGCGTAGCCGTCTATTGAAGCGCGGATGCCTGTGTTTCTGGAGGAGCCATGGTGGCGCTCGCTCGAAAGGACCATGACCGAAAATCCGGGGTGGCCTGCAATAAAGAGGGCGTTATGGAGGGGTGCGAGTGGTTGCTATTGTTGTTCGGTATCAGAGCCAGCCAGCGGCGCAGGTTGTAAACAAGGTGCTGCAGAGTCGCTGGACTCAATCGTAACCGCCAGCAAACAACAAAACGGAATGGACCAATGTTGGTGATGGAGTAGCCTGTGTATTATGTGATGGAATTTGTTGGATAGTGAATGACACCCATTCGGCGCGGGGGAAAACTAAATAAAGAGATGTGGAGAAGGACCGACAGTAAGACAAGGACAAAAGTGAGATTTGCGTCAGATGTGCATTATATTGAATTGAAGGTATACTCCACCTTGAAGAATGCAAGGCTATCGGCTGGGGTTGATGGAGCGAAGGTGATGGGGTGGGCTTGCGGACTTCTTTCACCAAGTTTCGATCCCGCCCAAACAATTACATATACTCACTATCCCTTTCCTTCCGTCCCCTAAGTACCTCACTCAGCCCTCCTGTCAACGCTTCATCCCACCTCAAAGCCTGTGCACAACGCCCTGCAGTACCCATTCCCAGAACGCTCCTTTTCGCTTCCAACCTTTCAAGTGTTCGCTAGTTTACTTCGGGGGTTGGACAGTTTCAGCCTGTCGGAGGTGATGCCACACCAATTGTCCAACATGCATATGCATGCTTGGATCCTTCGGCCCGATCGAACCCGCGACTGCAGCTTTGGCGCAACTCGATTCTCCAGTCCCACGATGTTCACCCGCAGGTATTGTCAATATAATAGGGTGGTGTGTGGCTTTTGCCTTCACTCCATTTTTATTTTCACGGCCCTTGAAAAGCTCTAAGACACAGCTGCATCATGATATACGCATCCGTATAAGTCTGACGCCCGGACTGAGAAAGCTGGGATCACCACTCGCTCTTTGCCGCTGTTGTGGTGGCGGGGCTAAGCCCACCACACCCGATAAATGTCGCCGAAAGCCCTTTTGGGCGGGCAAGCGCGGGGCTGTCGATGACTTCATTGATGACTGCTTTCAGTACTTTGGTGTGACACCGCTTGGCTTTCCCAATGTTGGGGTTCAATGTTTGTCCGTTGAACCGTTGACTGGTGTGGTGATAATCACAAATAATCACTCTTACCTCTCACGAGACATCAATATCCAGCATACTGATGGACGTTCGGCCGTTTGTCAATGGCGTGTAGCCCGACCATTGCGCAAAAATAATCTCTGAGCCAGATTACTCGGAGTGCGGGCAGGGTGGCCACGTTCGCCACTACCTAGGGGCAATCAGAGCTACATAGATCCCACGAGAACAATCCGCCGTGTGAGAAGAGCTCGATGGGTCCACGATTCGGTTGTTCTGCGCACTAAAAAAACCATGGCGGCCAATCAATAGTCACCTCAAAGCTACGGCTTCATTACAAGAATAGTACACTATAGAAACCCTAGCGTGCCATCATAACGCCGCGCCCGCTTCTAGACTCTAGAGAGATACATATGTAACCAGACAATGTTCAGCTGAAGAACAACTGGGCAGCTATGTATCAGTTGGTAGCCGATCTTCTCCTCTGCTCGACAGAGACGGCCCAGATGCCCTACATAGCGAGGCTATGTGCGAGCCGTGTTTGTACTGTTGGTTGAGCTCGGCGCTACGATTGGGTCGTAACCGCTGTTGGTGAATTAGAGGAGAGGGCCTTGTCTTCAGACTCATGATTCTCCGAGAAGAGATAGTATTTCCGATGAGTGCTGTGAGCGATGGATGCGCCTTGAAAGTTGACGTCGATTAGGTTAGGGTTGACAGCTGTTGATGATAACGGAGTTGGGTGATATGTGGTGAAGGGCGCTAACTAGCTGGGGTCTGGTTAGGGTTGTAACTTGGCAGTCACGCCACAATCCCACAAATCTCGCTTCAACGCAACACATTGTCGAAATCTCCAATCGCTAACCGAACGAATTTCACGACAAATCCTTCCCGACCAACGAATCGCCCGCCAATCCGACCTGCACCTCTCCCGCCAGGTAAGTCGACAAATGCTCGAGCTTTTTGAATCCTCCTTACCTTTTCTCTGCTGGAGACCCTTCTCTTGAGAAAAGAAAGGCGGACACTCAAAATGGCTCCCGGAAACTGACCGTCGTCGCTGCGCCCGATAGACCCTTTCTTAAAACCGCAAAAATGGTCAAGACATCCGTCCTCAACGATTGCCTCAACGCTATCAACAACGCCGAAAAGGCCGGGAAGAGACAGGTCCTCATCAGGCCTTCGTCCAAGGTCATCGTCAAGTTCCTCCATGTCATGCAGACCAATGGTGAGTTTTGGGCTATAGTTCTACGGTTTCGCGGAGTTTGGGAAAGGGGGGACGAAACTTGAGATTTGGAGAGATACCGCGTGAATCCGATTTACGATCATGCTCCAGTCGAGCACCCGGGTTGATAACTAGACTTTCCACTACGTCTCTCCACGGCGATGGTCCTTTAAGTGTCCGGGATATCACAACAGTCGTGGTTTTTACCAATCTCAGTCTCATCTCTCTTTTCCGGGACTTTTAATTGAAACCGAGTTGAATGGAGCCACGCTGACATTTCTTCCTTTCTAGGATATATTGGTGAGTTCGAGGAGGTTGACGACCACCGCTCCGGCAAGATCGTGATCCAGCTCAACGGCCGTATCAACAAGACTGGCTGCATCTCCCCGCGCTACAATGTCAAGCTGAACGAGCTCGAGAAGTGGGTCACCAAGTTGCTTCCTTCCCGTCAGTTCGGTCACATCGTCCTTACCACCTCTGCTGGTATCATGGACCACGATGAGGCTCGCAGAAAACACGTTGCCGGAAAGATCATTGGCTTGTAAATTGCCTCGAAGTCTGCTCAGCTGCTGCAAACTCTTGCTGATTGATGTGTAGCTTCTACTAAAACGCGTTCTCGGGAGTTCGGTTGGATCACGGAAAAGTTTGGTCTTGGATATTAAGGGAGAAGGTTATGACTGTACATTTTAGATAATGGAAGCTACAAACCTTTATTCCCAAGCGTGTATCATGGGACGGCGTTTAGGCATTGGCATCATGGCGTTTTTTGTATGCATTTATGGATGCAATTGTGTTCTACTTCACAAAACAGCTAACCATACGTTCCTGTGGTAGCCGTGCAAACGAGTGGTAGTGAAGCAATCCCGTTAGTATAAATGGATACGAGAATGTTTGTGGCGGTGCACGCACAATTACGATCTTGACCGAAACTTTCCCAACCGCTCTCCGGAGGCCGGTACGACGATTTCTCTCTAGTCCGGACTTTACGGATCTGAACTCGCCGTCGACAAGGCTCCATATCATTGAGCCGCGATCTTACGAATACTGAGCCACGATTCCATCAGGAATATGAAGGCAACATCTCGAAATAAGCCCACCTCACAGCTTCACCAGTCAGACAATTGCCATAAACCCCATCCTTCTTACTATGACTGAGATCTTAACTCACCACGACCTCAATGAAGCTCCTCTTCCCCCTCCCCCTCCTCCTCGCGGGTATCCAAGCCCACCCACTCACGATGCTACTGCAGAACTAATAGACCCCTCCATCCTCGTCGCCCTCCAGCAAAATGGGACTTCAACGTATACACCCTTCCCCCCTCCTCCTCCTCACCTGCTAACAACCCCCAGCTACCCTTCGTAGGCATCAACACCTTCGCCCACCTACCGCACTCCAAATGCCTCCTCTCCCCTACGACCCCCTATGACATCGCCATCATTGGCGCCCCCTTCGACACAGCCGTCTCCTACCGTCCCGGCGCCCGCTTCAGCCCTCGTGCCATCCGCGCCGCCTCACAGCGCCAACTCCCAATCCAAAGCTTTAACCCCACAGTCGGCATAAACCCATACCGCTCCTGGGCGACCCTCGTAGACTGTGGCGATATTCCCATCACACCCTTCTCCAACACCCTGGCGCTAAGTCAGATGCAGGATGCGTTTACAGAGCTGCTGCAACACCCCGCACCCACAGGCGGGAGACCATTACTCGTTACCCTCGGCGGGGACCACTCAATTGCCCTTGCTGCATTACGCGCAGTCAACACCGTCCTCAGTGAGCCCGCTGGGGGGATGGACGGTGAGGGAGGTTACGAGAGTGCTGAGGGGGGTTTTGAGAGAGGTTGAGGTTGTAGGCGTGGATTTGGTCGAGGTCGCGCCGGCGTATGATAGTGCGGAGATTACGGCGATGGCGGCGGCAGAGGTGGTTTTTGAGGTGCTTAGCGGGGTGGTCAAGAGGGGGCTGGGATGGGGAAGAGAGGATAGATGTTTGGGTCGAGTGAGAGCAATGCATGGACGTTGTACGAGACGATTGGCCGCTAGCAGCCCCAATCCGGTGACTGCCCCGCGCTTGCGTGATAGCTAGTTGATACACGTAAACTGCCGGTTCTTCACGGCCGTGGATATTTTTCTGCTGCATGCGGAGACTCTCGTGAGCTATCAGCAGACAATGGTGGCAGGTGGCAGTGTCTCTTCTGTGCTGTGATGATGGGATGCGATGTCGATGTCGGCAAATAAAGATGGCAGCCACAAGTGTGATATCGCCGATTTTAGTGCGCAAGCACTTTATCTGACAGCGCTGCACAGCAGGGCGTCAATCAACGTTCCTATCACATCAGCTGCATCGGCACTGACACCAAGAAGCACAGCAAAACAATCACCTCCACTCCTCTCTACTCTTCTCTATTTCTCTCTTATATACTGCATCTCCGCGACTGGAACTATTTCTAGATGCTGTGCCCCTAACGCATTTGCCTTCCCCCTATTCAGCTCCTACTACCTTCATTACTATCACAATGTCGGTGTCTCGAGAACGGAAGCTGCAGATTGCACGCGTGGTGAGCTTGGTGGCGTCTGCGGCGATAGCTCTCGCCGCGGGAACAAATGTGCGCTTTCTATCTCCATCATCCTCATCATGCGGGCGGAGATACTGATGCGGGGACGGGGGGCAGTATCTTTATTCGGCGTATGCGCCGCAGTTGTCGGAACGCTTGAATCTGTCTGCTACCGAGACAAATCTGATTGTGAGCCCTTCCCCCCACGAGTGCTACAGAGAGAGATGGGGCTGATACGGTGTAGGGGACTTTTGGAAACCTTGGTACGCGCGAGAGGAACCCAGTGTTGTGTGCAGCATGCTGATGAGATGTAGGGATGTATCTTAGCGGTGCGTGGAATTGGTAGTTTTTGTGTGCGGAGGGGAGTTCTGATATGAGTGATAGGAATCCCGAGCGGATTGTTGGTTGATAATAAAGGACCCAGGCCACCGCTGTTGATTGGCGCTATATGCTTGTTTGTGGGATACTACCCGATTCATTTAGGTAAGATTGCTTCTGTGGGAAAGGAGGGGAGCAGGAGGTGCTGATAAGGAGCAGCAATGGTGAATGGGCAGGGATATCTGAGTGTCGGGGCGCTCTGTTTCTTTTCCACGTTGACGGGAATTGGGAGTTGCTGCTCGTTCGGATGTGCGCTGAAGATGGGTGAGTTTGATTTGTGTTTCTCGATGACTCGAGCTGATGGGGAACGACAGCGGCCCTCAACTGGCCCACGCACCGCGGCACGGCTACAGCGATCCCACTCGCCTTGTTCGGGCTGAGTGCGTTCTTCTTCTCCTGCCTGTCGTCCTGGCTGTTTCCTGGCAACACCGAGTCCTTCTTGTTGATGCTCGCCGTGGTAACCAGCAGCATCGTCTTCGTCGCTTTCTTCTTCTGCCGCGCCGTCCCAGTTCCTGGATCGTACGGTGCCGTCCCCACCTGCGATCCAGACAGCAACAGACTCCACCGCACAAAGTCGGGGGAAAGCCGCCATTCGGCGGGCCGCTATGATGTTGGCGATGAATTAGGTACGAGCACTACTGCTGCAGCCAGAGGGCGAAGCCACAACCCATCACCGCCAATCTCCCCAGTCGTCCCCACTCAGGAATCCAACCTGGATGAGAATTCCTCGCTGTTTTCGAGGTCGAGTGATGAGGAGGAAGGACGGGATGTGGGGGATTCAAAACAACTCCTCTCCTCTGGGGCAGTGCTTGACGGCTGTAGTGACCCGGTTCATCATGTAGATATCCGAGGATGGGCGCTGGTCCGTAGTATCGACTTTTGGCTGATATTCACCATGCTCGGGTCGTTAACTGGAGTCGGGCTGATGACGATTAAGTATGTCTCCCCTCCCCCACTGTGGATCTGACTAACACCCCACAGCAATATCGGCCACAACGCCCAAGTCCTCTGGGCCTCCTTTGACCCCGAAAAATCCCCCGAATTCGTCCAAAAAAATCAAAGCCTCCACGTCTCAATTCTATCCATCGGCTCCTTCTCCGCTCGGCTCCTCTCCGGTCTGTCCCCCCCTCCTCCCCTCCTCCTCCCACTAACCCCTC
>Ga0307512_10001130_pt1 | contig 38796 bp, 38 predicted proteins | sample 14_EM_MG_FD_200267 | JGI IMG/M metagenome (GOLD analysis project Ga0307512, IMG submission 200267) | Populus trichocarpa ectomycorrhiza microbial communities from riparian zone in the Pacific Northwest, United States - 14_EM | ecosystem: Host-associated > Plants > Roots > Unclassified | place...
CGATCGCCCTCCCCCGACCCTCCTTTCCCCTTCATTCATTTCTTTCGTCCATTGTTCGTTCTTTTTTGGGTTGATGACTGCGAACCGGCCTTGACGGAGATGACCAGTCCCACTCTAAAATTGCCAGGAGATGAACGGAGGAAGGGCGATGACGACAACTTGGTTTAATACTAGGTCCTCTGGAATATTCTCTGCCTTTCACACAGGTCGAACGAGGAGAAGAACGCGATGCCATGCGGCATGGCCTGCCCAGTGGGTGGGAACTTCTTCCGCCGACACGGTCGGAAGCAGGACTAGCAGTGGCGTAGTATTACCACGTCGTTGACGCCGATCCAAACTTGAGGATCATACTCACTTCTTATTGCAATGCAGAAGAAAAAAAAACAAGATAGGTCCACTACTGCCTCCGAGATGAAACACCGAGATGCCCTACGTTCTTGATGTGATCCCTCGTGTCTTGTTGAATCTTGTATAATGCGCGAGAAGCGGAACGACCAAAAAAACCAACCCCACCTTCCCCGGTATGTCGAATGGAAGGACATTACACCGCAAGGGGACACTGGCACGCAGCCGCAACCACTATACAGTACGTGCCTCATTCATCGTGTTGAAAAAGCGTTCGGAATTATCCTGGCTCGTTCCTTGGCTTCTTTTGATTCGGCGCAGAGGTAGCTGTAATCGGTGTTGTAATTCATGCGCATGTGCTCACACTTCGTGGGCAGGTGGTGGAGCAACCCTACGAGGGGCGTCGGTTTTTTGCGAATTCACATGCTTACCCTAGACCATCCACGGATATTAGTCCAGCGGAACAAAGGGATGATGACATTGATGAGAGAAAACTCCCAGCGTCCCGGGGCACAAGTGGATAATTTTCAATTTACGCCTCGGTTGTTCTCAGGAAATGTGGGGGCGGGGGGGCAGTGGCACTCGAAAAGCAGATTGCAAAAAAAAAACAAAAACATGATCTTGATGACTCACTGAGACGAGAGGGTGCTGGGCGCATGAATTAAGTTATAGTATAGTCGACTTTTAGATCGGGAGCCAAGTCGGACGAGTTTTGCTGGCTCTGGGCGGGATGTGCCAGGTTGCTGGACATTCGGATTTGCCACCGATTGGCACAGCCATTTACTTGGCTTTGTGTGAAATTGGAGGCGGAGAGTGTAGGATCACGCACGCCTATGCGGTGAGCCGAGGGAAAATCCCTGATGGATTTTTTTTCATACCCAGCGAACAGATAGGTTACCATTGGATCGATAGTGCCTATTGCGACATCGAGTGAAGATGGGAAAGTCGACATGTATGAACTTTCATGCTCCCTGTGGAGTTGATTGCCGCTCCTAGGGCCCATCGCTCGCTATGGCTCGACACGAGGTAGTACTGGGAGATTCAAAGCTTGCGCCGCCCTTCTGTATCACCAATGGGGCTTATCAAGGCTGACATGGGCAAATTTTGACTTTCGCCCTGGGTGCGTGCCAGTTCCGTAAAGGGCATGTGTGATAACGGTGAGTCTGCATGGAGGAGCGTGGAGGAAATTCGGCTGCGAACCGATAACCCACTCAGTTCAGGTAGAGCCATCGACTGAGGTGTAGAGTGTATACTCGGATGGTGCTAGCGAGGCATCGAGCTTAACTTCGAGCGACCTAGGCCGACATCGGACTAGGATTATCAACGAAGTAAGGTGTAATAGATAACAAGAACGGCAAATACCGCTGGCCGGAACATTGAAAACAAACTTGAGAGAGATATTTACCGGACAGTGCCTTGAGAAGTGGTGGAGGGTACCTCGGGGTTATTATTATGGCGGCGAACCTGCTGGAGGGATCTTGGAGGTTGAAGCGATGGCAGGGACCATTTTCAGAGATGAAGCCGGGTCCAACGGGAAAAAAAAAAACACTGGATACAAAGCAGCAACACGATATGATACAACCGGAGGAAGGAGGTAAAAAAAAAACAGGTAGACCTTTAGCTCTCCGCAAGCACGCCCCGAGCCCACACAGCGTCGCCCACCAGTCGTTCTGCGAAGAAATCGCCGAGGATCTCGCGCAGACGCTCCGCAACCTGCACGTCGTCAGGATCCCCTAGGTCCAGCGGTACGGGGTGTTCTGACGGTGGGTGCAGCACAGCCAGGGCCTCGAATACCGCACCCGCGACTCCCGGCTCTGCCCCGAGGGCCTTCGCACCACCTGCGTTCAGTATGCCCTTCCGCACCGCATCCTTTCCTACGCCAATGAGTCCCCGCAGTGCCCCAAGTCGTGTGCCAGGGCCCCGCTCTGGGGAGAGGAGAGCCAAGAGGAGCGTCTTCATTATACGCGGCGCAAGCGAGGGATACGTGGCGGAATGCTGCGTGAGCATGCGGGCGAGGGCAGAGGCGGCGGACGTGCGCAGATGGGCAGAGTGCATGGGCGGTAGCGAGGAGTGTAATAAGACGGAGAGCACTGGGGGAAGGATTTGATGGAGCTGAAGCCGGCATCGTCAGTGACTGACTCGAATGAGCTCGGGGGTTCTTTTCGACGCACATAAGGTTCGACGAACAGCGTCGCATTTTCGAGGAGGGCAGAGACGACACCCAGCAACACCTCGAGAGTGCGCCCAGAGGCATCGTCCTGCGTGCCGTCGTGAAGCACGCTGACGACGTTCTCGCCGACCCAGCGGACAAGGTAGGGTAGTAACGGTTGCAACCCAGCATCGTGCCTGAAACTCGCCAGCGCTGCAGTCCTTTTGGTCGGATCCGTAGTTCCGTTGCCAGAGGGGAGTATCGACGACGTGAGGCGGTCATAATAGAGCTGGAGCTCGCGCGAGAGCACCTGCTTGACGAGTGCGGCCTGCTGTCCAACGCGCTTATCGGAGGCCGCGGCCCCCGGCGCGTTCGACGAGGGGTCGTCGCGGGGCACCGCTGGCGGGTTCTCTGGGATGAGCGGCTGCACGCCCTCAACGGCGAGCCAATGCGCGGTCCAACGGACGCTAGGCGGGAGCACGAGCTTCTCCTCGCGGAGAACGCGTTCAAAGTCGACTTCCTCGTCCTCGACAAAGTATACGGGGCCAACGGATGCGAGTTGGGGGAAGGGAGCCGCGCGACGGAAGACCAGAGTCGTGTATGGGCTGTGACCATAGAGCGGCTCGATGTTGATGACGCGCAAGGCGCGATCAATGTCACCCGTGGTGAGGGTTGTACGCCGCGCATGGCGCATGAAGCGCGATGCCTCCTGGAGAGCGGTGAGAGAGAACGGCAAGCATGAAGGATGACATGACACACCTCGATGACCTGGTGTATTCGATACTCTACGTCACTAGCCAAGGCTGATGCCACGGTGTCAGGAAGGTTCGTGATCCCGAGGGATTCTGCGACATCCTTGGGAGGAGTCGGAAAGAGCCTTGTGAGAAAAACAACTTGCACACCTTGACAGAATCCGCCTTATACAATCCCGTCGAGGACCCCGAGGTCTTTGCGGGCTTTGGTTTTGTGCTCATTACCGTGAATTGCTCTCACTCGATGGCTGGGCACACTCTGGTGTCACGGTGAGCGGGCAGTGCCGAGTGCCGAGAATTCCTCCGCCTCCGCCACGGGCCGTCATGACCGTCACTACGATAGTCACTATCCCTTTGACCGTCCTTTGACCTGCCCTCATTCCCATTGTCGAGCTCTCCGCGGCTTCATACGCTGCTATCATCATAATCTCAGGACTTTCGGTGTTCATGTCAAAAATCCTCAGTGTATTTTTGGGCTTCTGGTTCCCACACCCAGGGTCTGGTGCGTTCGATACCATCACCATCACCATCTCCCAACATCTGTCGTTGCGAACAAGCAGATTATGACATCTCGAATGATTGAATTAGGAATAGGAATTTTGGACTCTCTAAAAATGGTGTTGTACTTGTGCCCTGCCCAGCCGGAAGTTCCAAGCTAAAGTTGGTCTTGTTTTATTCCTCGCCTTCCGTCTTTTGTGCCGCTCCTTCGCGTTGCCTTGTCTTCGGATGACTTGAACCCGATATTGCTTCTGTTTAGAATTTCATTATGTTTGTCGTATTTTCACTGCTGCTGCTGCCCAGTTCCGTAGGCAGGCCATCTTCCCCCTACTGTGGTACCTGTAGGCGAGAAGTCACACCACGCTGTCCTTCTGAGTATAGAATTTCGTTTGCATTGTTGATTCTGTGATTTATCGTACACACAGATATACAGCTGGCGTGGCGGTCTGTTCCCGAAGTGGTAGCCAAGTCTGTTATAAACGATTCACTAGATCAGTTAAGTGGCTGCACATTCACTAACTACCATGAGGCCATCGGTTCTGGACACTTCCCTCACCATACATGGTTACCAGGGTCACCGAGGTACGACGTTAAACTCAACATTCCATCAAAACCTGGCGATGATTCACCGGAAGTTGTGGAGTGCTGTAAGAGGATCCTTCCGGAGCGGCTTTGTCTCCCGATCACATCTTTTGGGGCACACTCTTCTCCTGTGGTCCCGTAGTATGCACCTAGTGATGTGGTGTGGTGTAGGTGCTCGGCCTGCGCTAGTCAATGGAAACGATAGAAACATCAATCATTGATGCTTGGTGAAAGAAACAACATCAAGTATGCGTGAACATGATGCCAGCAATTTGACACGAGTACCCGTTGCCTTCATTGTTCTGGCGTCGTCGTTGGCCGTCGTCATTGGCCGTCGTCGTTGGCGAATGCCCGACTTCCCCGTCTTTGTAGTCGTACCGGAGCGGATAGGCCGGTTGCTTGGCGCCTACAGTGCTTGGCCAGGGTTGAACGTTGATCCCCCAGACCTATATCACCCGAACGCGTTACTGCATACTGTTCCTTGTTACCATTGTTTTGAATTGCTTAATACCCACTGGAACTGGACTTGGGAATACCCTCGACACCCTCGTTGTCATTGCCGTTGCCATGATCGTATCAACCCGCAACACGGGAGCGGGACCATATAAAACCCAGCTCAGCGAAACCTGGTGATCTTTACCCATTCCCGGAGCAGGCACTCCAAGCTTGAAGCTTTCTGTCCACTTTCCTTCCTTCCTCTCGTCGCTTTTTATTCGGATTTCTTTCATTCGGTCCGTAGCATTGCTGGCATGGCTGCAAAACTTTTCTCCGTGTATCTCCTCGCGATAGCAGGTCTTGAGGTCATCAGAGCCGGTACGTCTGATATTTCCATGCATCGTTGACACAGCTGACCGCAAACTGTGAACAGCTCCTTTAACTCTTAACCAGCGTAATGAGGCGCAGTGCAGCAAAAGCCAAGGGGACGTTTCCTCCGGAATCGAGCAGATGAGCGAGGCGCTCGCGCAACTAGCGGCGCAGATGGAACCAGCGTTCGCCCAGGTTCCCTCCCACCTCGCTCCGTGACTAAGAGATGAGCTTTAGGAATTGCACAGCCCTCTTGAGTAACGACACTGCACCCCTTGCTATTGACAACAGTACCGCACCCCTTGCCGTCGACAACAGCACCGCACCCCTTGATGTCGACAACAGCACCGCGGTGTGTGATCCCGCTCAAAATGCGACAGGAGCCTGTGATGCGGGTGCCGTAGACGCAGGTGCGAATGGCAAAAAAGGCAAGAAGGGTAAGAAGGCGAAGGGTGCCAAGGCAGCGGGCAAGAAAGGGAAGGGTGCCAAGGCTGGCAAGAAGGGAAAGGGCAAGAATGAAGGGGCTGTTGATGCGTCCAACGCTACTGCGGCGGCCAATGCGACGAGCGTGGACTGCGCCAACAATGCCACGGTGGTTTGCAACGGCACCGCGGTGAATGCGACGGCGGATCTGTCTGGCGAAATTTGCAATTCGACCGCCCTGGTCAACTCTACGTGCTTGGTCAACTCCACCGACGCATCCAACTCTACGTGTTTGGGCAATTCTACAGACTTGGCCAACTCGACAGTGGTTGACTCTTCTTGCTTGGCGAACTCTACCGCACTAGCAAACTCCACCGCCCTCGACTTATCCAATTGCACCGCCTTAAACGACACATCAGCAGGAGCCGTGGACAGCGCACAGTCTCTCGTCGAGGATGCCAAGACGGCTCTCGAGTCAATGGGACAAAACGCTGAGGCCGTGAATGAGGTCACAGGGAACCTTACGCTGGCAATGGATCAATTGGCCGATATGAACGCGTACGTGTTTTTCCATACCATTCCATCGTCTCGGGACTGACTCAGCCCTTGGGTGCGCAGAACTAGCCCAGAACTCGAGGCGATGATGAACCAGACAATGACGATGATGGGCAAATTGGCGAAGGCAGCGGAGGAATTGGCACAAGACTGTGCCGGCGCTTGATCTTTTTTACCATACAGTACCTATTACAGTAGAGACAAGCTTTGTGCTCGGCTAATGTAAGAAACCGAAAGAGGCGACGGAAGCATTTGGACAAAAAAATTGTTCTAAGCGTGCCCACCCAAACCATCAGAAATCGTTGGCGTCTCTACCCGACCCCAGCGGCCGCCATGGGCTTCCTTCGATCCATGTCTTGGAATTCAAACCTTACAGGCGTCTGAGATCGCCGTTTCGTTGCCGCCGAGAGGTTTCAAATGCCCGTTCCCAGCGTCATGGCAGCTGCTGGCTCATGCAATCGAGCAAGCTAAGTCGTGATTAAAATGGGGTCCCAACAGCCTTAACGACGGTTTCCCACGCTTCGGTCCGAGTGCTGAAAATAAGGGCCCAGGCAGTGCCCAGGCTCAATTTCACGGGTTGGCAAATTGAACTGACGTCCAAGCTTTCGAGCGGTGCGGCGTTTCAGAAGGATTCTCGGATAAAGTATCGAGGGTTCTATCTTCCCAAGGCTGACCTAGAAGAGATGACATGCGATATCCGTGTGATCTTGTTCGTAAAAGGTCCATTGATCCGTGACTGTATGAGGGCGAGAGCCTGAGCCTGATTGACCGCATGCAGGCTATGCAGCCCATGCGGTTGATACGTTTGCGCAACAACGTGGATCATCATGATACTACTCGTACTGTGCTCGCATCATTACCCTTGAGTTTACCCCGTCCGGATGATATTGTCCGGGTTCTATCATCACTTGTGCGGCTGTTTGCCGGTGCCGGTTTCGTTCGATCAGTTTGGAAAACCCCCATGACACACATGTGGCTTGACGCAATGTCGGTGGACGTAGGACACATGGGTGACAAGCTCGCCTTCTGATATGTACCAACTTGTCGCGTTTTGATTACTGCCAGAGCCCGAGCGCTCCAAATTTCCTGTCCATGCAGTGGTCAAAGTCCCGGGAGTCCCAGGATACCACTGCATCCACATGGCAAGCCCTTCACAACTCGCATCCACTACGACATACCGTACACTTCACGGACTTCATGGGCTTGGTTTTCTTGAGGGAAAAAAATAGGAAGATCGCTTCGAATCGTGCTTCCTCGCTTCGTTCACATCACCCCACTCGACCACAAGCTTTCACTTACTTTCAAGTTACCTCGAGACCGACACACACTGTAGGGGTCTGTAATCAACTTCGCTGTGAGTGCCGCATCACTCAGGTCTCGACAAGTAGATCCTTTATCGTCCCAGGAGTGTCAGTGAAGTGTTTTGGGTGCTTTATGTTGGTCTCGGCCATGCTGGCTCCACAAAACCGAAGGTTTGATCTCTCTTTCTGCCGAGACGTCCAGGGTCACGACCATAAGGGCAGACCTTCAGCCACTTTCGGAGTCCCCTACGATGATGATCCTTCGCGCGTCACTGTGATAATATAGCCGACCCCGGCAGCAGTACGAACAAAATCTCATTGGTGCTCTACTAAGATTCCATCCAGGCTGATGATGGTGGGCATGACTTTTGCCGAGTGTGCGATATCATTGAGAGATGCTCGCGGGGCTGCGAGCTGCGACGTTACACTGTCAGCCTTCTTGATGATACGATGGCCTCTGTTGAGCTGCTGGGGCGAACCTCCGGAGATGTGTGATCCTGTATCACTTACTATATCCTAAAAAGGCCAGCGCAGCCTTAACACAGGCATAAATTTTGCTAGCCAGTTGAAATTGTCATTTCGTGAGACGGTAGCTCACAAATGTGTTCTATGTTAATGTGATTCAAGGATTGTAGAGCAATCACCGCAGCCTGGCGTTTGGCAACGCTTTCAGGAGAGCCCACCCCAAAGCCAAGATCCTTGCCATTAACTGCATGGCTCAGTGTACTGCCGTGATCATTTAGAGCTTAAGATGCTGATGGACTCACTCTTGGCGGTGGCATGGTACGTCCTTTGATGATCAGGACCTACTTGGTCCAAAGCCCATGAGAAATACGGCGTGAGATCGCCCCCAGCCATTGGGTGACCCCGAAGGTAGTTGTTGAGGGAACTCAAGGGGTCTAAATGTCAACACATTGTTGTTAAGCCACACAGAGATAATCAAGTTCATGGGAGGGAGTTCACCAAGGTCTGCTATGTTGATGAGACTCAAGAAATGCAGAGCCCTCAATGCAGCCTCCCTTTTGGATTTGCCTACGGAAATGCCCCGCCCGCAGCCAATCTCCCTGCCATTGACTGCATATATCAGTACATAGTTCTTAGTATGCTGACACACTCACATTTGACGGTGGCGCAGTGAGTCCTTTGATGATCGGGACCTTCTTGATGCAATGCCCATGACAAGTGTTGTGCGAGAGGGCCCTTTGAGTGGGATTGAAGGTAGTTATTGAGATCGCGAACGGCGTCTGAAATTTTCACGGGTCAATCCCTTCTAGGACGCAGGAGAGATAAAGGTGTAGCTTACCCGGGCCCATACTGTACCCTCTGAGAACTTCCAATTGGGATTGTAACGTGTGAAAAGGTGCGTTGCCACTGGCAGTCGCAGAGCCACTGAATGCTATCTGCGGTGCCGTCCGTGGCCCACCCGCTGCGCCTTCGCCTTTTCACGGACTCAACGTACTCAACGATCATTGTTTTGAGGGACTCGGAAAAAGAAAAGGAAGAGATCGCTTTAAGTCGTACCTCCGCGCTTCGCTCATATCACCCCCGCTCCGAATCGTTGGCCACTGCCAGTGGCAGAAGCTTTCGATTACCCTTGAACCTGACCACTTCCGCTTGTTGTAGAAGTCTGCGGTCAATCTGGTCAACCCGGTAGTGCGACACCTGTGTCAGGGTTCAACAAATAACCAGGACTCGGATATTGGTAATCTCTTCTATCCCTTCAGCCGCTTTGGGATCCCCCCCATGTTCCCGTGTTGCTGTGTGGTGAGTGGTGACTCACCTGACCCTGGCGGCAGTACGAATAAAATCTCACTGAATTGTATCCAGGATGATGGTCCCGGGTACAACTTTGCCGGAACCCGCAGAGCTGTGAGCCGCGACTTACTACAGGCTCACAGCCGACCGTGACCCTCTTATGACCCAACAGCTTCTATTGAGCTGTCGGGGCAAAACTTTGCGTTACGATCTTGTAGTCGTGAACTCGGAGAATGATGCCTCGCGGTATTCGGCTGAGTGCTCCGGCACCGTAGCCTGGTCGGTAGCACAAATTGAGTGAGAGCCGTATGTCCACAAGGACACCACTCCGTCGAATCACCAGTTCCACGCAAGCGGGGTCTAGAAAATCCAAATCGAAGTGCTGCAGCACATGGCAGCCCCGTAGAGCAGAACAGACGCGATATATTTATCCCATTCGGTTTCGGCCCCTCATGGTGCACAGTGAGTTCTCACCACTTGTCTATGACCCGACCAGCTGTGTCGAGTCAAATTGGGCGGATTATTATGTGCAGATGGAAAGTGCACCACGGTATTGTCCCATCATGTACCGGAGGTGTCGGAACCAGTTGCCCAACATTGACCCTGCACAAGCTTACTTCTACTCTATTCCACGCCCACAGGGCCCTCGACCTGTCTATGTAGTCATGGTCCGAGATACGTGGCCCGCTGTCCAGACGTACTGTACAGAAGTTCCTGGCGGCCGAAAACCGCGCACCTTCTGTGATTAACCGTTACCCCGTCATCCTCTTCAGCACGGAATCATACATCTACGGTCGGCGACTAAAACCCATTCCTCTTCCTTGATGAAAAGCCCCGATGCCGGTGCCCGGACGTTCGGTCTGAGGGGGGACTTCGAGTCCTATTTTGAATACTTTCTGGGTTAGATCCAGAGAACCCAACCGGACGCAACGAGCCCGTTGAGTTGAGGATCGAGTGTGGGATGGCCCACAAATCCTTAGGACTCTTTGGCGAGCGAACTGACGGGTGTGATCCGCGTCTCGTATTTGTCCCGAATGAACCGTGACAACGAACAAACCAACTTGAGGTGGGAGAAAACAGAGAACGAGCGATGTTGTACTTCGTATTGACCGCGGGAGCCGAGCACGAGATGTTTAGCGGTAGATGCAGATCAAAATCGTTTCTAATTGTTTTTCCAGAAAAAAAATTCAGAATGCGAACCACGGGTGGGAAATACTAGGGGAATCACAACAACAGGTCATTATGGTTTAAGTACAGCTAAAAAAAATCAGTAGAAGGGGCAAACAAACACGAGTGGTTTAGAAGAACGGTCCACTTGGTCATAAAAGGTCGTCAGCATGATGATGAATGAGTAAGAATGACACGGGTAGATACCAAAAAAAAAGATACTTTATATATGTGTACAATCATCACATCACGTCCCAGTTGAAATGGTACTCGGATACGCACATACACGCAAAATGCGCATAGCATGCAGCACCATCAATTAAACGCTCTGTTGAAAGAAGCGAAGCAGGCAGAAGGCAAAAAGAGAAAAAAAAAAAAAAGGAGGGGGGCCCCCCCGTTGGCACCCATGGCCAAACCAACCAACCAACCTTTCTCAGGCTCCACTTCCTCTCCCTCAGCTCTTATCGAAATACGCGACCAGCTGCCCGACCGGCGCGCGGGGTTTCCCAGCGTAGACCTTGGGCGGAGCCGGCGCAGCCTTAGCGCGCGCTTCGTTCTCCTCACGACGCATCACGAGCGGATCGCGGAATCCGCCAGCGGATGCCGCAGACGAGAGAGATGCGTCGGACGTTGCGGAACGTGGCGTGCGCGGAGTGCGAGCCGAGCCGCCCCCGCTGGTGGCATCCTGGGGAACGCGGCGATCGGTACTCAGAGCGCGTCCGTGTAGCCTCAGCGGATTCGTTCGCGACGCTGCAGCAGCTACGCTCGGGGGGCCACCACGACTACCACCGCGACTACCATCGGCTGCGCTAGGGCTTCCCGTCTGCGTCTGCGCGCGCGGGCGCACGCGTCGAGGAGGGGCGAGCGGCGCCGAGTCCGCGCTCGTATCTGTGTCGTCTCCGTTGTCGTTGCCGTTGCCATTCCCGACGCCGTGCCCAAACCCAAGCCCAACCCCGTTCGTCATCCTCGTCGGTACCCTTTGATACTGCGCAGAGGCGTGCCGTCCCGCCGAGCGACCGATCGTGCGCTCGACCCCTTCGTCTTCCTCCGTGTCCTCATCGCCAACGGAGATCGGGGTCGGGGACGCGGACAAGCGCGGTTTCATGATCGGTTCGCCCAGCGCGACGGTGTAACGTTTGCGTGGCGTCGGGCTGATGCTCGACGACCGTGCGCGTGCAGGTTGTGGCGGTGCGACCAATGCGACCCCTGCTCGCGGTAGGCCTGTAGGAGCAGACGCTAGGGGCGGCGGTGAGGCCGCTGGAAGGCCGGCGACTGAAACGGGGCGGGAGCGCACAGCGCCGGCTGGTGAGCCGGATGCCGAGTTGCTCGTCGTCGTAGGCGGTGACTGTGGTGGCGAGAGGGTAACCTGGCCAACAACTACGGAGCCCGGTGGGGACGTGTAGTCTCCCGTTGGGTACGGTAGGCGCGACCGTGGCTGTTCGGCGCGGATGGCAGAGGGAGGAACAAACGGCGGGCTGACCGAGTCGCGTCGGCGGAGGTCGCTGTAGGACGAGATGCGAGAGACTGAGGGCTGCGGTGTATGGGGCGGGAGGGAATGTGAGTGGACAGTGATGGAGGAGCTCGTCTGTGCGTGAATCGCGAAGGATGAATTTGTCTGAGGGGCGGTAGAAACAGCTTGGGCCGAAACACGCGTAGGCATGGTAGACAGGACGGATGGTGAGGTGACGAGCCTTGCCACTTCGCGTCCCAGCTCACCGATGCGGCCTTGCATTTCCATAAGTTCATCCCGCATTTCGTTCACGCTACCTTCCAAGGCTGAAGATGAGGACCCATTCGTCGTTGTGGCGTCTTCGACTTGACCCTCCCTTTCGTTCTCCTTCTCGACGAGCCATCGCTCGACATCGCCCATGCGCTCCTCCAGTGCGCGAACGTGTCCAACGGACCACTTTTCGAGCTTTTCAAACCGCCGTGCGATGACGAGGAGCGTGCCAGGAACGTCGAGGGTACCCTGATCATTGAACTGTACATAGAGCGGAGGAGGTTCACGGGATGGCGAGCGAGATGGTGACGCGGTGCGACTGTCTGGAGGACGCAGAGGGCTCGGTGCTAGACTGGGTGGGAGACTGATCGGAAGACCTTGGTGAGATCCGAGCGTAGGCGACGATGGAGCAGAGTGAGACGCGTGCTTTGGCGAGGGTCTGGGGGGCGTGGCAAGGCTGAGTAAAGTCGGATTGCTATACTTGTCATCTGGTGTGGCGGGCCAGTCCGGAGAGCGTTTCTTTTCCTTTTCTGCTCTCTTGGCTTCCTTCTTTTCGCGCTTTTCTTTCTCCTTGGTTTCTTGAATGACTTGCTGTGCGGCGGTGAGAGGTTCTTTCGTGGGCGTGAGACGGTTCTTGGCGGCGGCCCACCAGGAGGTACCGCTCTCGCGCTGGGAGGGGGTCGGGGAGGGGTGTTCAAACGGAGGCATGGACTGCGAACGAGCGGGAGAGATGTGGTTGGGAGAGCTGTGCGCGGTTTGCATCATTGCAAACACCTTCTCTTCCATGAGGCGACGTTCCTCGGCCTCTTGTGTGAGAATCCGTTCTGCCTCGCGCCGGGAACGTTCACGGTCACGCTCGGCTTCTCGTTCGAGCTCTTCGTCCGTGGGGAGGCCGGGAGAGACAGCGCTACCTACGCTGCTGACGAGAGAACCTACGCGTTGAGCGAAGCTGGACGCGAATTGAGACATGGAGGGGTTTGGGGAATGAGAACGTCGACCCCATACGGCATCGGGGTCATCATCATCGTCAGAGCCGTCCTCAGATTGTATTTCACCGGTGTTGGGATCGACCTTAAAACCAGAGCGGAGTGGCGAAGGAGACCTCGGACGAGGGTAGTTATTACCGTACACGGGTTGTGGCTAAATACAAGTTGGATGGATGATAAGGGATGTAGCACGGTTTGAACGCGAACTCGGAATCAACTCACGATGTCGATGGTCGATGGGGGCGGTGGCGTGAGAGCAGGTGGAGGAAGACGACGTTGTTGAGGCTTGAACTTTGAATCCGGAGGTGGTGGGGCGAGACCGTTTGGGAGGGATGTCGAGTGCTTGTGGGACATGTCTTGTTCAACCCCGGTTGGTTTGCACTTTGAACTTGGTTGAGCAGGAGTAGAGCGCCCCTGTGTCGCGAAATTGGTCACCTACCAACCTTGGCCTCTCTTCGTCTCTACCACCATGGACGTCTCTCCATCACCATTAGATCCCCTCTTTGCTTTTCTCTCTTATGCCCTCATCCAGGCAGAGCTCGCTTTTTTTAAAATACCCGGTTCTCATGTCATCGCTCGCTACGTCAAGTCCTCCCATCAGAACGACCCAGGTCGCACAGTCCTCGAAATCCTTCTCGCCCTCTTCGCCATTCGCACACTCCTTCAATCCCGCACTCGCGCGGACAATGGCGGAAAGCACTTTATTCAATTCTCGGAAAAGGCATGTCTGTCGCGTTTTTTTCACGCTCTGCTCCCTCTGAACCCCATCTGGCCCTCTAGGAAATCGACGAGCTCGTTGATGAATGGACTCCAGAGCCTCTAGGTGCTCCACTCACCCCTGAAGAACAATCTGATCTTGCGTCAATCCCAATCGTTTCTGGACCTAATGGACCACGGCCCAAACTCCTAAATACTGGCAAGCAGGTGCTCAATCTCGCGAGCTACAACTTTACCGGCCTTGCGGGCAACGAAACTATCAAAGAGCGCGCCATCGAGACCCTCAGGAAGTACGGTGTAGGTAGTTGTGGACCACCTCCTTTCTACGGGACCATCGGTATATATTTCTCTCTCCACCAGACACGCTGTCGTCGTAACGAGCGTTTACAGACGTGCACATGGACCTCGAGCGTGACATAGCCGACTTTCTTGGTACAGAGGCAACCATTCTCTACTCCCAGGCTTTTGCCACGATTCCTTCCGTCATCTCTGCCTTTGCGAAACGTGGCGATATCATCGTAGCCGATCGAGGCGTTAACTTTGCTATTCAGAAGGGCCTGCAAATTTCCCGTTCCACCATTCGATGGTTCGACCATAACGATCTGAAAAGTCTCGAGGACGTCCTCCAGGGTATTGACAAAGAGCGGCGCAAGCGTCGGGGTCCCCTCACCAGGCGATTCATTGTGACCGAAGGTATCTTTGAGAAAGATGGTGCCATATCCGATTTACCAAAACTTGTGAGTGGCCATCCCGGGTATGGTAAGTATAACCATTGGATTGATCCCTCCACCTTAGATCGAGCTCAAGCTTAAATACAAGTATCGCCTCATTCTCGACGAGAGCATTTCCTTCGGCACCGTAGGCAGAACGGGACGTGGTCTCACTGAGTTGTATAATGTCCCTGTATGCCTTGCCCCAGTCTTCTTCTCTGATCTCACTCATGGCATGTCATCTAGGCCGCCCAAATAGACATGCTCCTCGGTTCGGTTGCCAACGGCCTGAATGCAGGAGGTGGCTTCTGCGCGGGTTCACGCATCGTCGTCGACCATCAGCGTATCAACGGGTCCTCGTTTGTCTTCTCTGCTTCCCTCCCAGCTCTCCTCGCCGTCGCCGCGTCCGAAGGTATCAACATCCTGCGCAACACGCCCTCGATCCTCTGCACGCTACAAGAAAACATCCGCGCGATTCGCGCCGTCCTCGAGCGCGTCGATGGCATCACGATACCTTCGCATCCGGCCTCACCCATCATCCACATCCACGTGCGTACACCCTCCGCCACGCATCTACTCCCAATCGCCGCTGCCACCACCTCCGCCTCAGCGAAACCGTCGAACCCCGCAAGTGCTGCGCCACGCGACGCGCAATCTTTCGACATCGCAGTCGAGGAGCGCCTGTTGCAGGATATCGTGGACGAGGCGCTCGCGCAGGGCGTGTGGGTCACCCGTGCGCGGCGGTTGAGGGGCCAGGAGGCTGTCGAGCCGCGTCCGAGTATCCGCCTCGCCGTTTCCGCCGCGCTGACGCGTAAGGAGTGCGAGCGCGCGGCGGGCGTCGTCAAGGCGGCTGCCGTGAAGGTTCTTACGAAGCGTAAGTGAGCACCGGGTGCATGATCATCCGACTGAGAGACGTAGATTACCATATTCGTTTTCGCCCGTCCTCATTGATGCACGAGTTTGTTGAATTTATTATTTTTAACAATACTACGAATATACACATACACACAACTAACCAATCTACAATTCCTTTGGTCAATAGACTACATAGCAGTGCCAGCGTATCGTTGTGATCTGACGTTGGTATAGCGCGTCATCGATATCGACTAGTACACATATACCCCTCCACATGAGTACAACAGATCTTGCAGTGGCAAAGCCCGCTTACTCGGTGTGCGCACACGCCAAGTTTCCATTACCATGCGAATGGCGTAACTCCTGCTACACCACGACACCTTCACTGCAGTCAGGGGAGCTCTTTCTGCGTGTAACCACGACCGCGATCGAACGGTCGAGAAAGAGACGGTGGGCGGCCCCAGTGACGACAGCAATGCGATGGTGCACAATTAACTGGCATTCTCGTAATGCGACTCAGACGTGATGCAAAATCTATGATGCGTGTGTGCATTTCGTACAGGCTCACTGACTCGGAGTTAATTCCTGCTCCAGTATAAAGGACGCCGCGTTGACATGTGCAGAAATATCTAGCCATCTCCGCGCGAGTTGCAATATACCGCACTGTATTGTACCAGTACAGCGCTGATTGTCGCGACGTCGCAGGGTCAACTTGCTCAGCCTATCGCAATATTACCGTGTGCTTTCCCATGGGTGGCTGCTGCACGTGACCAGATAGAATTGCAGTTTTTCTCTCTTGGCTGCTTGTCCGCACCATTGCCTTGGGTGTATGGCCGACTGGTCACCCTTTCTAACCCCTCTAACCGCGCCATTCTGTCTGGTTTCTGACCAAAATCAGTGAATACATACAAAACACCGTTCCGGGCATTTGTTTGACCCTCACCCACACCCACATGTATGCACTTTTGGGAGGGATCCGACGACCACTGTAAATCAGGGCATCTCAACGCAACTACAGCCCATGAAGGGAAAGGAACGGATAAACGGACCGATGGTGGCTACAGAATTCGTCGAGTCCTCAGGGTTGTCAAAAAGTCGATGGAACACAGCGCCGTCTCAATCCGGAAGCCTATGATGTTTCCAAAAGCGTGGGGGCGTCATCGACCCCATGCGGGGCCCCCCGTCAAAACATTCCCAGCATATCGATACGCAAGGCACCACGCGCCAGCGCGGTGGTTCGATGAGCACATGGCCCTGATTATGACCTGATACGTTGCTACGAGTTCCCCTGACACAAGAAATGTTTGGATGACGGGGGCGCGTTTGCGCAGCGCACTAAAAAACACAAAGGGAGGTAGCGTTCGGGAAAACCATGCGAGAGCTAGGGCATGGACCCCGCACGTTGGAAACAAAGTAGAGTGCCAAGTCGGAATGGTGGGCCACAGACGTGGTGGTTTACGGGTTAGTCTCGCCGCCCAACTGCCCAAAGTCTCCGCAGAGAGCGGCGGCAGAGCCCGAGTTCAAAGCTTGTCTGACAAAGCTGACCGTCTCGATTTGGTGATCCCTTTGTCGCGATTTGGTCTGGCAGGTCTGCACGTGGCGGACCAATTTAGACTTTTTATCCGGGAGGCTCTATATGGAATAGGTTGGAGGAAGGTGGCATGCGTTCTCTGCTATGTACGGTTTCAACTGCCTTTATTGCGGACATTGCGGGCTCTGATGGATTCCCGAGATGACAGAAGCGCGGACGTATTCTTAGCGCAGGGGGGAAACGGTAGCTAAGCCAGCTGGGGAATAAAGGCGGTAGGTACGATATGACCATCGTTGGTTTAGCAGGTATGATACTTGTCGCTAGCAAGGAGGATCTTCGCAAAGTTCACGTAATGAGCTGCCAAAACTACGAAGTAGCTTCGGGAGCCGACCTGTGTGGCGCTACACATTCTAGCGTGGCGAACTCGCAGTTGAGGCGGCGTCATGATCACGATCAGAGAGGAAGGAGCCAGGCACAAATTGAACTCAGTTTGTTGAGTTTTAGATATGCCCAAAACAAGGAGAACGTTTACCCACCCATGACCAAGGTCGTTGCTGGTATCGTGGAAAGCGAAGCAGGTGGTCATATCCACCACATAAGCCAGAGTTGATGGGAGTCAGTGATGGGTGGCAACATCACCAAGTACAAGACAATAGGACGATTACAGCACCACGGCTCAACGATTCATGTTTTGCCCGGGCCCTGATCACGTGATGTAATTTATCGAGGCGATTAGATCCAGTTTTGATGCGAGTCCCACGAAAGAGTCGAGCTAGTCACGATCAAATGAATGACTCTGGGCGCGTATCGTCTCTCTCGGATCTCGAAGATCGACTAGCATCCAACCCCTGTGTGTGGTTTTTGGGGTTAACCCCTCTGGTACACTGCGCCGACTGGCAGTGGCATGGTTGGAGATAGGTGGGCTTGTACCTACGTAGCGGTGGAGTCAGTCCTAAAACAAGATTGAGCAAGGGGAGTGTCAATATGACTCGCGACATCGTGTGAGGAACGTGAGCTGAGCCCAAGATCTGGGACAGAGTGGACGAGTTATTCCGGAAAAAAAAAAGCTATGCAAGTACAAGGGTGAGGAGTTCTTGGAAAGGCAAGGCTTGTTAAAGAAGCGAGACGTAGCGACGGGGGACGTTGAAGGCTAGGGACGGGCTTAAGGGAGCGAGAGGAAAAGTACAACACAAAGGGATTCCATCGGTAGGGGGACTTGCCCAACAGGGCAACAAACGAATACCCAAAACGGCGTGTCCCACGGGCCTCCAGATATCCATCCGTTGTTCCTCTTCCAGCTTTCGCTTTCCTCGTATATTTTCCTCTCCTTATATTTAAGTCTTTACCTTTTTACTTTCCCTACTTTGCTCAGTGAGCGTTCCATCCATCCAATCTACTCCACACATATCCACTCGTCCCCTTCAAATTCCCCGCCTCAAATCTCGATATGTTCCACGTTCAAACTCGCCCAGGACAGCACCACCACGAGATGTACCAGCACCAGCACCCCGCCGCACCTCTCCCTAACCTCCAGCTCCCGCGCACTCTCAACCGCCCAGCGTTTGCAGAGGTGAAGCGCGAGGCTATCCTTGCCGTGGAGCCCAACCTCGGCCAGGTGCCCTTTGAGTACATCCGAAAGGGCCTTCATGCGCGAGGGGAAGAGTACGTCCAACCCAATACACGTCATATCTGAACAATTTCGACTGACCGCCCGTGTTTTCGCCTTTTTTTTTTTCGCTTTTTATTGCATTTTTTTTCACATAGGCTTATGGCCTCGGTCACAGCAGCAGTTGTGCCGCCCCAGCTCCCGCGCAACCGTGTCCCATCATCATTCGATATCGCCCCGACTCGCGGTGCCACACCTCCGACGCACGTCCTAGCCGTGCAATCGAGCCCGTCCTCGAAGCACCCCGTCTCAGACTCGGCCTTCCTCATCCCGACGCACCACATCATCCTCGCGGCCAACTGCGCGCACATCCCACGCATCCCCGTCTCGCGCCCGCAAATGCGCTCGAATGGCATGCTCGCGGTGCCCGTCATGCCCCTCGTCGTGCCCCACGCGGAGGCCTTTGCCCCGCTCCACGCCTTCCTCGTCGCGCACCGGCTGGACCGGCTCATGAGCGCGCTCCTCCCGGTGCCACCCTCCATGCTCTCCGGCGCACGTGCGGGCACTAGCGCAGCCGGCGGCCCCTTTGCCCACATCTCCGCACCCCAGGTCGCCACTTTCCTCGCCGCGAGCGCATCGGGCGACAAGATGAGCGCACTCATGGCCCTCACACGCACCGTCAGCGCCATCTGGCGCAACGCGTGTGCCCTCGGCATTTTCGACCGCGACCTCTGGGCGGCCCTCGATTTTTCGTGGGAAGTCATCCTCGGCGCGATGAACATGGTCGCTACCGGCGCAGTCTAGAGAAAAACGTACCCCGCCACCGACCGGACAAATAAACCTCCGCCTTCACACAAGGTGTTTTTTTTAGACGCTATATTTTCTCTCTCTCCTCTTCATGGGACCGCCGTGTCGTGCCCCGCCCTTGCCGTGCGGCGCGATGGAACTGGGCACATGCATATCCTTCCTACTACTGCTGTATCTCTAGGTTTTTTCCCTTCTCGAACTCCTCAAAACTCCCCTTCGTATATACCTCGTCGTTGGAGGCTTCTAGTACCCTAATACCCTCCGCATACAGTTAATCGACCTGACTTCCGAACCCTGAACCGTTTTTTCCCTTACTCCTTCCCATCCCCGTCCCCGCGCTACTAATTACAAACACAATGTTAATTTATCGTGTATTGACGTTTTTGCAACAGAGGCAATAAATCCATTGTATCTTCTCCTTCTCCTTATAGATGCCCCATTGAGTTATCTCGGAGCCGCAGGCATTTCGTGAATGAATGAGTTCCGATATCGGGCGAACAATGGCGGGCATTGTCATCCTGCGTCAGGGGCTGAATTGACCGCGTATACTGTATCATACCGTGTGTATTTGGTGTGACAGATGGATGCACTACTGTACGGAAGTGGGGGGTTCTGTCAATGCGCACGTGGTGCAGCAAGGGTCTATTAACGTAATAGCACATGGCGCACTACGGTACTTGTATCAGTTCTTCGCTGGCCGATCTCGCACCACACTGTGACGCGTCTGGGTAAATGGTGACGATCTGATGATGGTTTACATCAGTCGGACTGGTTTCGCCCGGTCTTCAATAACTCCTTACTGGTACTAGTATCCGCACGTAGCCGGCGGATGCCTAAGGCTGCATCGCGCCACGGATTGACCACGCACCGGTACCACAGCACTTCGCGTTAAGGGTACGCGGGTACGCCCCCGGCCCGGCAATGGTCGAATTAACGTAACGAAATGCGGGAGTGGCGCATCATTGGTGTTATCTTTCCCGAGTACAGTGCTGTACTGTACATGTGACCTGCCACTTGCCACTTTGTATGCGCCAAGATACTTGTTTGGTCAGTGCATAAGCCTCGATGGGGCAGAACGATAAGTGTCCCAGCGATCGCATCGAATTTGACACGTCAGTTTGACTCCCAAGTCTTCCTGAAACTGACGGAAGCCGCCAGAACTCGCAGCAGATCGAGGCTGTGCGTATGTGTCGGTTGTAGTGTTCCGGTGACTTGCCGCAACCATCACCGATAGGAGATAACTTCAGGTAAAAGCCGAGAGACAAAAGAAAAAGACTAAGAGGTGGAGAGTTCAAGGGTGACTCGGAAGGTGTACATTGCATATTCGTGCCGGGACCAGACCACTGGCGTGCGCGTCCGAGGAAAGAGATGATGGGACTTTCTATCGTTAGTACATACTCGGCCTTACTAGACAATAAGAAAGATGTCTCCTCGTCAAAAGGTTTTTTTGCACTGCCCTTTCTGGTGGGGCGGGCTGCACATGCCTTGTGTCTGTCGAGTCAAAATGCCGCCAATGGGCGGGCTACCTTGATCCGTTGGGAAAGTCCGTATCCCGGATGTCCCCAGCTTGCAGCACCGCAACAAAGGAAATGAATACCAGTGGGTGAGCTCCAGTCGGCTAGTGCAAGCCATGTAGGAGCATAGACAATACTGTAATGTTGCCGGTATTGGGATCCAGCGATCACGAGGACTCTGAGCCCCTCCTTTGGGACGAGCTATGAGGAATTGGCTTCGGGCCCCCAAGGTCGTGATCTTAATGATACCCATGACGAGTCCGAGCCAACTGAGAGGTACGCCGTAACGTAAACTCCACTCGAACTGGGTTACTGTATGTCGCCTGTGGTGGGGTGGTGTGACGTAGCAGCGGGAAAAAAAGTCCAGTCATGTACCTGGACTGGCTTAAGGTTACGTGTTCTACCCCTACTAGAGGTGTCGGCGTAACAGTGGCAAGGATGACAATAAGAAAAGGTCACTATGTCAGGACGAGGAAGAAATACGGTACCTAACTTACTACGGAACACCTAAGATCGATATTCGGATGTCCCTTGCCAGTGAGTTTTTGTTAGCAAACTGGGTATCTATCCGCACCTAGAAATCAGACGAAAAGATCCTTTCGACTTTACGCTGGCTGTTGTTTACCAGATGAAAACTATGTGGAGACGGACGGGAGTGATCACTGGGGTGGAGTGTCGGGAGTTCAAGTTGTCCCACCTCTAGCGCTGTAGTCCGTAAATGTGTGTGAAACGCTGCAGAAGTTGGAGATATGTATTCCTGTCATCGCTTCGTTGCAGTCCAGCCCGAGCGAGAAAACACGTCCAGACGCGGCGGACGCGGTAGCCTGAGTTCATCAAAATACGTTGCACGTGATCATTCCGTATGCGTTACACAACTTGAACAAATAACGGGCGATGGGCAGAACAACGATGCCACACACTAATGCCACACGGACTTCAATTCAGCCACATAGAATCCACGTGCGAACCTGACCGTTGTTTGTACATCTTGGATCCTCGACGAGGTCGAATATAACTTGGAGTTTGAACCTGAAAAGTCGATCATGATGTTGGGCCGCCAGTTCAAGTTGTAGTGCCTCCTCATCGGCAAATCGGAACCAAAGTCCACTAGGCATCGCAAGATGACTTTTTGGTGTGTTTTTCCCCGGGTGCTGTGCGAGATTGAAACGAGAAAGACTCAAATCATAATTGATCATACCATAGCCCGTCAGTGCATGTGCTTCAAGCTTGACATTAGACTGGACACACCCGCACCCCAAGGTATCACCATCCGTGATTTGAGATGATGTGGGTACTCCCACTTGCCGTATCCGAGTCGGACTCTGCGAAGTGCTTTAAAAAAAAACTACCAACGACAGCGATCCAATACACGTGCCGAGTGAAGCTCGCCCAGGTGGGCGTCAATTATCCATAAACGCACAGACCATCTTCAAACGCACAAATCATTGCTCCATCTTTATCTCTTTCCTATCATCCTTTAACCGCGAGTACCATGTCCCAGATTCCCACGATGGCTCCCTCGACTTTCAAACTATCACGCCATCTTTTGAGAATTATACAAGAACAAGATCGAGAAAGATTTGCGTCGGTTCGCACCCGTGACTTGCTAGAGTCGAAACTTGCGGTTATCTCGGTACCATCGTCAATGTGCCTCCCGAGCAAATTTCTGCACTCAGCCACTATTCATAGCAATATTAGCCCCGTGACTTCAGAACCAGGGTAACTTGTTCAAGCCTGTGTCCAAGATCTGTTCTGTATTGTAATATAGGTATCATCGTAGTGGCTAGGCTTCTCAGGCGTAACTACTAGCGAGGACGCGCTTTCTTGGTATTTATATCAAAGTTCCGCCCATTACGAGTCGAGTGTATCAACTTACGCAAGCCGAAGTCCCGATGGTAGCTACAAAAGGTCTAAAGACCACTCATGAGGTTTATGACGGTGTGTAGGCCGTCGACAGCAAGTTGCAGGGTGTCAATGATAAACTGCCAGGCGTTGACGACAAGGTACGGGGTATCGAGCGCTATATCCTCTTCTCGTCAATGTAAGCAACTTGAGGGATAATGTGTTAGTGCTCCATGAATACAATACCTCATATTGAAATCAGGACCTCATCATATCCCCCAGACCCGTTGTGGTTACCACGGATGCTGGGGGTCCGATGGTGAGCGGACAGTAACAATACCAGGATCCTTGACGAATCGTTGTGACGCACGCACGGAAATACCTCACGGCCACATCTTCCTCCTTTTCGTTTGTGCTTTCCCTTGCCGCGTGACATAGCGCTTTGTGATAGTGGGCATATGGCTTTTTCCCCTACAGCACAGTGGTATTCCGTTGGAAAGGGTCACATCCTCAACTTTCCGATCCAGCTGTTCGGTCTGGGGTCAAGAAAGGACCGCGCAAACGAAAAAAATTTCAGGCTCGACAAGCGACGTGATTCATCATGCAATGATCGACCCATCGATTTCTAGTGTCCCTCCCTCTGTTCACTTTTTTTTTCTAAATGCCATTCGCATGGCCCATGTTTTTGCATTTTCAATGGCGGTTGGAATAAGGGTTTTGAAAGGAAAGAGGGGGACGAAGTGCGTAAATTCGGACTACCTGTCTGAGGAAGACTGAGAAATCATTTCAGAACTACCGGATGATAGGAAAATTGCTTACAAGTTGCCACAACGCGAGAACTTGCATCGCAGTCGGACGAAGTGCATCCCAACATCATCACTGGCACCGCTTGTGGACCCTCTCCATGGCCGCGCTTTCGTTCAGTCTCCTCTGGTCCGGCGCCGTGGCACTTTACGCAAGCGAGTCGCCGCATGAAGAGAAGTTTAATGTATGTAGCGGTGGCATAATGCGCCCACGGTGTAAGCGCCGTATGTCCCAAAACGATCACCTCCCGCGGTTGTATCCATGGTTCAATACCAATCTAATACAAGCCAAATAAGAAGCCAATTACCGTTGGATATATCTCCGCTACTACTCTATGCACTCCCTTCTCGATCTCCCAACAGAAGTCGTCATCGACATTTTGTCTTTCCTTCCAGCCGCGGATCTGTTTTCTGTCCAGCAAACATGCCACACGATCCGCGACATCGTCGATGGTACAGCATACCTTCAATACATCATGCGAACTCATATAATGGGTGTCAACGACCTTCTACCTCCCGATTCCCCATACTCCGACCGTTTCAAGCTTTTGCGACGTCATGAACAGTCATGGAATACCCTACAATTCAACTTGTTTACCGAATGTTTCATTGGTTACCCCGACTACGTTAAGCAATATATTTTCCAAGGTGGTTATCTTATCTACGACCACCTCACAGCGGATGGAATGCCACAATACGGATATTCGGACGTCTGCGCGGCTACTCGGAATGAAGAACTGCGTTGGGTGCACATCAGAGTAGACAATAGTTGCCTTCTCTCCCCGTTGAGGGCCTGGTTGACATTTGCAGTAGACCATGATTTGGTGGTAGTTATGAGGTTTATATCCTTTCAAATCCCATCTCGAGTGCAAAACCTGACTTGTTTGACAGTAATCGCGAACAGCAAGAAGGAGAAACTCAGGCTGTCCAGAAGCAACTTGCCTTCATTGAATTCACGACAGGCACACCCCATCCCCTCTCATCAACACATACTGTGCTGCTTCCGCTGTTTTCCACCGCCGATGATGTTTTCATTGGGACAAAATTCCTGGGAGATGATGGAGATTACATCTTGGTATCAGCATGGAAGCCCAGCTACGTGGTTGTCTTCTACTTGGTTGCGTGGAAAACTGGGATCGTGACGTTTGTGAGTGATTGCAGCAAGCTTTGTCTGTCCTTGGCTCATGTAGATCTCTGCAGCTCCGCGAGTTCTCTGACATGCGTCAGGGTACAGAGGCTGCTTTTGTAGTCATCGACAGCAGCTTGATCGCGCTGATAAGAGAGAAGCTGAACCGTATAGAAATCTATAGACTTGAGGTCTACCCTTCTGCCAGTATCCCCCTCCTGCAAACGGTGTGTTTCCTTGAGTTACCGCCCGTGACATCAATCACTGCTGTTACATGGCTCTTTTCTGCCATGGAATGGGTGCCGACCTCGAAGCACTACAAACGGTCAAGGTCGTCCCGGGGATACCATATTCCTTTTTACTCCTCTACAGTTGGTACAATAGGACTTCGCCTCCATTATCGCGTGGCCTTGGGATATTCGTTCAAATGCACAATGATCATCAACATTGTGGGGCTCCTCTCTGCCATCCGCACAGGTGTAAATAACATTCCTTGGGTGGACTGGGGACCTTCTATCACGCATATTTTCCGAGAAGACCTATCAAGAACAGCTGGCCCTTTCTGGATTGTAGGCCTCTCACCGCTGACGGTACGCGGTTATGGGCTCATATGTAGGGGATACATTGAGTCCATGACGGAAGATATGTCGTCATTACAATGCCGGCCGCGGCCAGTGGTGTTTTCCACCAAAGTTTGTGGAAAGCATTGGGTGGAAAATCAAGTTGAGACGCACCTGCCATATCGTGACATCGTAGCGAATGACCTGCACGTTGACGTTGACGGGTTTGTTCTAGCAGATCGGGAGTGGATAGTTTGCATGGGGTATGAGGTACGTGGTTTCTGTTTGTACAAACTGTTCATAGTCTGATCACATGCACTGACAGTATTTCGGAAAACATTCTATCACTGTGTATCATTTAGATTCGGCACTGATATAAACTGTAATGAGCGACGTCCGAAACTTTTAAAACCCGCCTTGTTGTAAATAGGATGTAGCATCACTCCGTCGCAGGGTTCCCAAAGCGACTGTGAAAGTCTCAGGGACCACTGGCACCTCACAGGGATGAGCTCAAACACCGTAGCTTCAAGGGTGTTAATGGCACCTTGACAACGGTGGTTGAGTGATCCAAGGAATTCCCAGCTCACACATTTACTTCTCGGGCTGTCGCTCAACTTCAGCTAAAGTCATGGCCATACGACATGCAGTGGAGAGCGTCGTGATGAAGAACATCAGCCGAAGTAAAGTATACAACGCAGTACGGCCGTCGAGGAGGAAATGGTAGAACTCGACCCGAAGCAACCCGGTGTACCCCACATGAAATCGCGCGCCTTGATGGACCGTGGCCACCGGGCCCGTTGTGTGCGACCTTCTCGGGCAGGTGTGTCAGGATGTACTCAGACCCGTCGTGGCAGGGCCAGAATACATGACTGCACAGAACAAGCAGGATAGCCTGGATGGTGCCAAAAAGAACTCGGACCGGCTTGACGACTAAGCGACTTACTCGATACAATGCTGGAAGAGGACCCGTTCTCTATCCCGGTATAACCTTATTCATCCATCCAAGACTTAAGTACTTAACAATGATGGATCCTTGTCGATTGTCGAGAGGTCAGTTTGACCCCCTGAGTTTGGCTTGATCGACCTCGATCAATGCTTCTCCCGCCTAACGGACTCGATGCGATGAAGAATCTACGCTTGCTCGATGAGATGACTTGAATATTTCTGTGTGATTGGCAACGTGGCGAACTATGGATGTGATGAGCGATCTCGAGTTTCGAGTTGAGTCACAAGTCACTCGGATCCCTTCGCGTAAATTCAGACGTATTTATAATCACAGTGTGCAATTAATCAACCGCCGGGGGTTCCCAGGGTCCTCGTTTTATACGTTTGCCCCCGCCTATTCTCCAAAAAAAAATTTATGGTATGGGGAGGCGACTCCTCTCTAACCGTAATCAACCAATCGATTTCCTAGTTCACTTTCGTCTGGTTTTCGCCCGGGTGCGGCTCGTATAGCTCATGTTTGCGTGCTTTCATTGGCAGTTGGGAAAAAACCTCTAAAGGAAATGAAGTGACATGGTGCGTAAATCGGTACACTTGTTTGGGAAGGATAGATAACTTTATACCTGCACAATAGGGAAATCGCCTTGGTCGACTCACTGCGACGACGGCGACGACTTGCGTCTGGGGGACATAGAAGAGAAGACAACTGGGCCATAAAAATAAAACCAAAGCTAGCATCTGGCCTTCAAGCCATTGATCTAACTCGGACCCCTACTAGGAGTCGACTCTTCTCTCTGACCCCAGTGCGCTTCTTCGAGGACTCCGGAAACATCGTCTTGATGACCTGCGCGAAGTGCATCCCAACCTCCTCACCCGTCTTCTTACAACTCTCCAATTTCTCCTTAAACTCCTTGTGTGCCCTCTCCGTGGCCGGGCGCTTTTGTGCAGTTTCCTCCTGCTTGGCGTTGCGACATCGGAGGGGCGGTTTGTTACGGTGGCGCCCAAGCGAGTCACTCCGCGCGAAGAAATCTCCACACCGGTCGCAGAAGGCGATCTTCAGTGGATGGGCCTCCGCGGTATCGCAGTGGCGCTTGAAGTGCTCCCAGGTTCCGAATTTGGTGCCGAGGCAGAGCCGGCACATGATTCCCTGGATCGTCCCGTGTTCCCAGTCGGCTTCTGTGGCCGCCAGGAGCGTCCTACACCACTTGTCGAGATTTCTCGGGATCGAAATAGGGGTTTCTGTCGCCCCTTGCCAGACGTCCTCTTCCATTTCCATCCGTCCTTCAACCCAAGGCATTTTTTCCTGCGCAGATGACATCGCCCGGCCCTGCTGGTAACTTGGTCCCAGAAAGGATTGACAATGCATTCCCTGCGCATTCAAGGTCGTGAGCATCGTCGCTCTGTGCCTCACTGCCTTGGATGCATTTACAGTCTTTTTTGGGTTCCTGGCAACAGGCTCGTGAAGAGTGTTATTCACGGACAGCGCTGCCTTCTTCGAGAACCCATCTGATGCCGCGCCATTGAACCCTTTCTGAGGCAACACCTCTTGACTGTCGAGCGTTGCTGGGTTCGCATTATCATGAGCCTCCGTATAATGACGGCGCTTGCGAACTTGAGAGCCTGAATCGAGCACGGGTGTCACAGCTGGACTATTTCCCATTGTAGTGGTGGGACCAGGCCAGGCATGCCCTGCGGTACCCCAATCCCTAGGATACCAATATTAGCATGCTGGGTGTTTCGCTCCTTGAAACGACAGAGGACACTCACGTGATCACAGGGGTGGTGGCGCATGCCGTACCAATTTCCCCTGTCAGCGTTTCCGCTTTACTACCAGATGCAGAAGGGGATGAGGGCATGGTATAGATGGCTTGCTCTTGCCCCAAATGCGCGTCCAACTCTCCCCAACATGCGGCTGGGGTCGCAGAGCTACTCTGAATGGGATCCTTCTAATGCATCAAGGTGAGGTGAACTCTCGCAACATGAGACTTTCATTCACACCGCGTGTTGGGGCCACCAAGTGGGTGACAACCCCATTCCACCGATCGGGTGCAATGGAATTTACATCCGTGGGAGCTTTGCGTTGGGTGAACACGAAGGATAATGACAGGGGCAAGAACGGAACCCACAGAAAATGGAAACATAGCAAGAGCTGAAGAAACCCTGCGGCGCAGCAAGGTATGTCAACGTCGGTCATAAAGTTACTGCATACTCACTAAGGAGACACAAGGGTCCTGGGTTGTCGGTGTCGCCGTCGAAGGGGTGGAAACAGGCTCGGATTCTGTGTCATTCGTGACCTGGAACTGAACATGTGAGCAACCTGTCGTGGCCCCGAGGAGATAGCGCTCACGGGTATGTCCAGATGGGTGTCAAGATGAAGGAGGCGCTTGTGCCATGACGTGGACAGTTCCTCATCTGGGTATGTGAAGGGAAGATTCGCCGATGACGAGGACGGAAGGTTCGTGGCACTGTGGACATGATCCATAGTGCGGTATAGGTGATCTCCTTTGTTGTGTGTCATGGTGACCAAGAGTGGGGAGATTGTGGAAGGAGATGCGCCAGAAGTCCGCATTTATGAGTCATTTATGGCCGAGGCAGTGCTGCAAGTGATTTATGTGGCATCGCCTCACTTATTGACTTTTGGCACCCACAATTATACAACAAACACCCACAATCGCTTCCACGAGCTAGGGTGCCATTTCGGCACCTCGATTTGCCAGTAGTGTGCCAGGTCTAGGAGACGTTTCGACCCTGTTGAGTATCTTTTGATTGAATCGGTACGACATATCTGATAATCCACCATCATCTGACCATCCACAATTGATTCCACAAATAATTAAGATGGGGCACCAGCACAGGCTGGGCACTGGTTGGGCTCTCTGAGCCTGGCACAATTCCCGGAGAGGAAACCTAGTCGGTCACGTTGGGCGCAACGAGACAGACACGGTTTTATTCACGCGTTTTTCCGTCAGAAATCGTGGAAAAAGGGATATAATGACCTCGTGGGGTGCAGGGTCAGGAATGCAATTTATACCTATGACGCTCTGGAAAGGGGCTAGTCTTGACATCTAGCCAAAGCCATCTCAGCCCGCTTTGCCAATTAGGACCACAAATTTTAGCGCTCGGTCCACAATCGAGACGGTCCACAGCACTTCCACAACCTGAAGAAATGCAAAGCGAAAAAGCCTGTTTTAAAGTGCAATGAGCACGCGTCGGGATACGCAACTCCACCGTCTCATCCACGACGACAGCCAAGTTGAAGCTATCCCACTTCTCAATCACGACATCACCGCTCAAAACGTCGTTCCCATCATGTACTACAACTTTCGTACAAACGCAAGAGGCCGTCAGGGAGGGCGTTCAAAGGCCAATGTCATTGCTGCCTCATCCGAGGCCGAAGCGGAAAGCATGGACGGTGTCGTAGCTGACGCGTCCCTCGAAGCAGGTAAGCATGACCCCTCCAAAAAACGTCTCCTTGGACCTCGAGCGCCCTCCCCCCTCCTACGCCTGAATGGGCTCAGAAAACCCCTACTCCTGGATTTGGTGTTAACGCCATGAACGACAGAGCACAAAAGCAGCACCGATGCGATCAAGGCAATGGTTGCCGCGCCGGACGATGTCCCCTTAGACGATGGACAGCTCGAAGATGCGACTGATCGGGCCGGTTCTGGCATCCCCCTTGTGTCATCATCTCGTCTCACGCAGCGCGGCGGTCGTCGAGGGTCTGAGAGGACGATAACGACGAGGGTAACAGGTGCTCAGCCGCGAGACGAACTCGAATTGGAGGCTCGAATCGAGCAGATACGAGCACGCTACCGGCAGCAGGAGCGGGTTCTAGAAGAGGAAATCGTGAGGCTCGAGCAGACGTACGGATCTGCGCTCGCGGAGCTAGATGCGGGACAGAACCAGCAAGCCGAAGACGTTGATTGTCCGGCCGAGGACAACTGGGACTGGGAGACGACGTCGGAGTACCCTCCCACCGAGCCGCGGGGGAAGAGCCTGTCCCCCTCGCCCACATTTGCGTACTGAGGATTGTAATATTCTATAGAACCTAATAGATAGAGAGGCTGACGGTGGTCGTCCACGGCAGTGATCTGTCCCCTCACGGACATTTAGGAGACCTCGCGATGCCAGAAGAAGTGTGCGACCGTCACTATGTTGCTCTTATCGACAAGCGCGATGAGAGTTCGAGCGAGATGGCATGACCCGGCAACGAAAATGTGAAGAAAATATTCAAACCAGTCTGGGGTGACTTATCACCCACTTATCACCTTCCTTTCTCATGACCCTTTCAATATTAGTAATAACCCAATCGCGTGCCTGCGTGGCCAATATTGATCCCACTCAAGTTTCTCAACCTCAACGCAGTCCCGACGCTTGCGCATTCCGGTTTCTCGTACAGTAGGACATGCCATGCGCCCCCCGCCTCAAATGTTTAGAGCTTAGGAACCTTTCAAAACCGTCCACTTCTTTAAAATCAGTCAATGTACGCTCAACATTGAAACCCTGCCATGTACTCCTAGAACTGTCTGACCTCTGAGCACACGTAGTTCCGCCACACGACGCCCGGCTCCGGCCTGCTACTCATCACCAAGCACAAGCCGCAACCGACGTCAGAGCTGTTCGACCCGACGCACCCAGGCGCGCACCTCCCACTCTCACGGCGGCAATCCCTCGCACCACGGTGGGTCAGCCCACACCTGATGCTCTATGCCTTTCCCAAGGCATTTCTATCTAAACCGGACGTACCATACCACAAGCCGTACGAGCCGCGGCCGTATCCTGCACCCGCAAGGCGGCCGGAACAGCACAACGCGGACATGTCGATGCAATTCGTCGCGTTCAACACGCGCCTCGTGCTTCGACCCACTCTACGCGTCAAGATCAAACGCAGGCTCAAAGAGGCTATCAGGCTCATCGTTACACGCGGCGCGGCGGTCGAGAAGTCGAGCGGTGGGCCGAAACTTGTGTTTCGTGGGGAAGACGTTGGTGCGGACAAGTGGATAGTGCCTGGTGCGTGTATTCTATTTCACTCAACCCATCGGTTTTTTCCACAGCCTTGTGCGAATGTAGAGGTGTCGTTTTTTTTTTACTCATGTGTTGCGCGACAGACTGGACGTATATGGCACTGCCGACCACCGCGATGTTTCGTATGCCATTTACTGAGCAACTTGACCTTATGCGTAACGCGCTTGGAGCAATCCATCGAAGTCGAAAGAAATTTGAAACGCGGGCAGGCGTCGGAATGCCACATCGTTCGTACGTTCAGCCCCTGGGGGTCTTGGCAACATAAGTCATACTCATTGCCAGCCTAGAGCTCAAGGGGTCGACAGTGTAAGGCACGAGATGTCCCCCAAAACAAACAGGGCAGGAACCTCCCAGGTCCAGGGGTCCAAGTCCCTTAACCCCAGTACGTAAAATGAACTGTTCGTCGAAAAAAGGTTCAATGCCTACTGTATATGTGAGGGACTCTCATGGATCTTCACACCACGAAGAATACAACAGCCAAAACCCCTCATGAACGAAAAGCTACGGCAGAAATCGGAGAGGCCCCTACGTTCCAGCTAAAATGGGATGAAACCCTACCAAACTGAACTTCTAACGGTGAGATCGCGGAGAATGCGTCAGCGCTTGAGATTCGAGCAGAGCACACCCGTGATTCTCGTTTTGCATAAGAAATCTCGTCCCTGTCTGGTTTGGGACGTAGGTGCCGTCACGACGAGATACCCGTCAAGTGAAGATGGGGAAAGCTGAGGACGTCAGATTGAGTCTTACGAGCACAGTGCGCCGATTGCACATACTGTAAATATGAAGGAGCTGCATAGATCCTTGAAATGTATATACCAGTTCTGAGCCCCTCGCACGTCTCTCAGACGATGTGCGAGCTTGACAATGGTATCCTCTCGCTTGTGAGATATGTTCTAACGTGTTTTGATTTGCGTACAAATTGTACGCCGAGCCTTCGGCTTTGGTACCCGTTGTCAGCCATTCCACTTTACAATAACACGTACCCGTACGAGATCTGAATCAAGCGAATCTGCCTCTCATGCCTGCTCCTGTAACAACCGCTTAAAGCGTTGACGCGACACCTGCAATGCGTACGCGCAAGGGTCCATCGCCCCACGATCCCCGCACCTGGCCAAATAATCCCACCTAGAGCAGGTTCTCATCCGCGTAGGAGCGGTGAGTGACCCCTGCATGTTGGAGAAAACATGCCAAGCGCCTGGTATTCGCTGCCTGTCATGGAGCTCCAGCCCTGGAGACCAGTCACAGTGAGGGGCAATCTGCCGAGTGACGTGAGTCCGGGCCCACTCTCGCTCCGCCACCGATGTATCTTATGTCACCGGCAATTACAATTACTTCAGTCACGGTAATGGTTTCTCAGGCGAGGCGAAACTGAATTGGGGTAAAAAGCAATCACCATTCTATGGCCTCTCCCTATCTTTTCATCTGGCGGCCAGTCTCGTAACTGTCTCGCTTCCTCCCTTTCCTTTTGTTTTGCGGCTGGTCGTTTCATGATGGTGCTTCTCTGTTCCATCGTCCTCTCCTTGATTGTTGTCCCCTCCTTAGCAGATCTTAACGTACCTTTTTCTTCCTACGGCAACGACTTTATCGAGCCGAGTTATATTCTGGGCAAGAACTGGAGTAACACGACTCTTGTTGCCCAAGGGTCCATCGTACAGTGGGCAGACTTGCTAGCCGCGCAAGGCCCGTGGTGTACGTTCATACCCAATTAATCCCCCCAACCCAGAGGCTTATGATAAAGTATGTTGTAGCCATTACGACCTCCAAGCCTTTTCTTGCGCCTTCCAATGATACACACGACTATCTCAGCTGGGCACCATAGTACGTCTGATCCATTCTCCAAGCCCATTGCCCAGCGCGTGCTCACTCGGCGTTACTAAGCTATTGGCCGGACTGTTCTGGAGTGGGTAACACGACGGAATTGACACCACAACAAGGTATGGCTTCTTTTCACACGATTGCCTCACTTCGCCGCGTGTGCTGACTCCCCTTCTCCCGAGCGTAGTTTGGGTTACATGCCCGTACACCCAGCGCGATGGCCAGTTCAATCCGGACGTCCGGACAGTCAACAACACCGGCGCCTTCAGCGCCATGTCTGACGCCGTCCTCTACAACTCGCTCGCCTGGGTGATCAACGGTTCTTCCGTGTACGCCTCCAACGTCGCAAGCTGGATAAACACATGGTTCCTCGCGAACGATACGTACATGAACCCGAACCTGAACTACGCCCAGGTAGTGCGTGGCCCCGGGAAGACCTCCGACACCGGCTCGCACACGGGTGTGCTTGATCTCAAGACTATGGTGAAGGTCGTCAACGCCGTGCTTGTGCTGCGTGCGGGAAATGCGCCTCAATGGACGAGCGAGATTGACTCGGGTCTCGTTACCTGGGCCAAGACGTACATCGGATGGCTGACGAGTAACTCGATTGCGCTAGAAGAAGCTGCAGCGACCAAGTGCGTGACCTTCATGCCAATCCCACCGCCCTCCTCGGGCGACGTCTCGTATGCCTTACGCCCAGTGTGCTAACGATATGTCATGGGTACCTTTTCACAGCAATCACGGGTCATTCTATTATAGTCAGCTTGCGGCGCTGCAAATCCTCGTGAACGATACCGCAAGCGCCAATGCGACAATCCAAAAGTACTTCTCCACCCTGTACAAGAATCAGATTAACGCGACCGGCGAACAAGTGCGTGCAGTGCCTCGCGATAATCGCTGCCCACACCCCCTGACATGTAAACACAGCCTCTGGAGGCAGTGCGCACGCGCCCCTACCACTACCGCGCATATAACCTCGCCGCGATGATTGTACGCCCTTGTATTCCGCGCTCGCTCCTCACATCTAACTAACCACCATCCTCACCATCCCCACCACGCAGACCAATGCACGCCTAGGAGCGCACGTCGGCTTCAACGCCTGGAACGTGACCTCCGCCTCCGGCGGCACGATCCAGGCCGCGCTCGATTTTGCGATGACGATCCCTCCGGGCAACGAAGAACCGACAGAGCTCTACCCGAGCATCGGCGCGGGTGCGGCAATATTCGGTGACCGTGATCTGGCGAGTGGTGCCACCTACTCTTCGTTCCTCGCGAACGTGCAACAGGACTATCCCGCCGATCCGTGGTTCTTCTGGGATCAGCCGCTGAGCGACTTGGGCTGGGTCAGCGCGCACGCGGGCGGTGCCGGCGCTGCAACGCCGTCTGGCACGAGCCCTGGTCCGTCGGCCTCGTCGAGCGCAGGCGAGAATGGCGGTCCGCGGGTTTTACTCGGGTCCGCCGGCCGGATGTTCCTCGGGGCCGTGATCTTGGTGCTGTTGCACATTCTTCTCTTCGTATAATTGCCTCGTTTTTTCTTTTGGATTTCCGCTTCGACAAGAGGACTATTCAGGAAAATCGTACAGTGCTTTTCTTCCACCTTGGACCTTGTAGCAGTTCAATGGACGAATGTTGTTGGACCACTTGTAGTAGTGGCTCTCATGCATCTCCCTCACCATACCCCAGTATTGTAATACCGGAACTTGCTCTTCTAGATGCATTTACTACACAGTCCAGCTGGGGAAATTGGCTAAACCCCGCGGGTCTTTACCTAACCTTTCGCCATGTCATCAAAAATGTGTCATGCAACTCCTTTTTTTAACCCCCGGTTGCCATGTTTACCTACTAAGTACGAAACGAGCGATAGGATAGACCTGCTTACCCTACCCCTAGGCTTCTTTCGCATTGAGTGTACAGGGAATGTAGACAGATGTAGCGATGACACTGGACTCGAGTTGTCTAACCCTTAAATATCTTTTAACACAAGATAGCGACATAGTAGCGGCGAGCCTTGTCGTTTTTGTGCACTTACAGGTCTGCCGTGGCCGAACAGGAGGATACGCAGAAAGCTCGGCTTCCCCGCACCCTGATAAAGTACGTGGCCCAGAAATGTGCGGGGGGATTGACGCGATGTGCATTCGCGAACCAAAATCTGAGACTTGACCCCTACAGTACCCCCGATCTCTTCCTGATCCGAACATTTGACTTCCGGTGTGATACAATGAAAAGACGTCGACGTCACAGACATTTCCGATTCATTCTGAGCACGGGGGTTTCGTCAGCACTACCATAATCGCGCGGTGCCGGTGCCGAGAATGGCGAAGGCGACGGTGTTATAGCCTGAGGACTGCAGCCTTCCCCTCCACGTGATTGACCTCGAGACCTGGCGATCTGCCAGTAGTTTACTGTATACTGAGGCCCTAGGTTGTTTCATTGAACCTTTTTTCGCACACATCTTTGCGTGGACCCCCGATGGCGTGATAGATCACCTGTCCTAGTCCGAACGTATCGCGGAGGACGGAGAAAAGTTTGGGGTTGGGGGGTAGTGACCCCTGGAGGACTACCCCCGGAGTGCAGAAGAAGCGGAATTGTACGCGTTGGGCATGCGCGCGGCGTCATTCCATTGTTCCTGTGGCGCGCGCTTTCTTTTCGTTTGGCTGCGCCAGCGCAGCGCTCTATGAACAGGTACAGTAGGTGCTGCAGTGACCCCACAGTTTCAGCCTGAGCGGTACGCGGATGTGTGGCGGACGCCACTCGGGTCAGGGTTCCGCGCGGGAAAGCTTTTCTGACTGACATGCACACGCGTGATGGTGGTGGCGACGGCAGCAAAAATGATGAGCTGGCTTGAACGAAGGTTCATGCAGGTTGCAGGTCCTTGGCGGGCCACTATGAACCACCCTAGATGGATGATTTAGTCAGATCTTCAATGATGTGATCTCCGAATCGCCGCAATCAACGCCGCCAACCGATGATGGTAGTACGGTACGTAGAGAATTTTTTTTTTTCACGAGCGATGTCGCCAGCAATCTTGAAGATCAGGGTCCTGGACACGAGTGCTGCGGCCTGCACATGTCCATAGGAAACGTGGATCATTGTCATTGCATTTTCAATCCAATCAATTTTTTTTTTCGTCGGCTAATCGGACCGAGGATGAGGATCGGAGGTGACCAGTCGACCGACCAATAGTAGACGTTGTAATTGTAGGGGTACTGTGGAGCTATCACTCCGTATCACTATGTTAATGATACCCGGAATGCAGCACTGTTACCATGTGCTACTTCATTTACTCCTTTCTCATGTGCGCAATGATGTGAGGAAGCAGAAAAATTAATGTGATTCCGAGTAATGGAAAGCAACCATCGCAGTATTTGAATGTATTCCCAGCAGTAGATGTACAAATGCGTATGAGCGTATCGTGTTCGAGCCTCTGAAGGTTCGAAGGGTATGGCGTGCGTTCTATCGGGAAGAGATCATCTATGGTGGAATCCTCTATCCCTCTCCGTGGACATCAGAGCCGGCTGCTGTCACGGAGGAGGGGAATATACGAAACATCGTCTCCCAGACACGAGCCAAGAGCTGAAAACGGGGTGGTGGGTGGGGTGGGGGTGTAGGAGGAAGAACTCGGATATCGATCGCAAGGAGCAGCCACATTGCGGGATCCTCCTTCCATGCTCCTTTTCTCCTTCACTCCTCACGTCGACACGGGCATCAGGAACGAGCTCTGCAGGCGCTCAAAGCTGCGCACAAACTCGCACTGGCCGCCCGTCTCGGGGCTTTGCGGATACCGTCGGTATTTCTCGACGGACTTCCACTCCTCGGCGATGAAGCGGAGCGCCGCCGCGCCGTCCTCGACCACACCCGACTCGACGAGCCAGCAGCCAACGACGAGGCCCGTGCGGCCAATGCCGCCGCGGCAGTGAACGGCGCTGATGCGCCCGCGACGCGCGTTGTCCTTGAGCACGGAGAGAATCTGGCGAACGTATCCGACGGAGCGCGGTAGGCAGCGATCGGCGATAGGGAAGGAGTGATACTCGACCTCGGCGCGGTCGATGCCCAGGCGGGCGACGTGCGCGGCGAGATGTGGCGCGTATGGGGAGAGCTCGCCGTCCTCGGTCAGGTCGATGAAGGTCCGCACGCCCGCGCGCAGGAGTAGATCGAGCTTCTGCGACCGGTTCGCCCGTGTTGGCGTCCAGGGGTATTCGCATGCGACGAGCAAAGGGGTTGCCCAGTATGAGTTGGGGAAGGGCCGGGGACGGTGGGTGTGGGAACCCGTGGGGAATGAGATAGTTTGGCAGAAGGAGGATGAGGAGGATTCGAGCGAGCAGGACATGATGGAGTAGTGTATATGTGAGGTGGTGTTGTTGTTGTTGCTAGGGGCTTTAAGTCTTGGGGAAGGATCGCGGACTTGGCGAGACGGGTTTATGTAGGTTTGTAGGGGTTGGCGTGATGGTGGAAAAAAGAATGGAACGCTGTTTTGAGAACGAGGCCGTCGCCCTGTGGAGCCCAGACTTGCGCGTGACGGGTGGCGGAATCGGGACCCGTCTCCCCGCACAGCCACGGGTTGACAACGCCGCCTTGTTTGGAACAGGACGGATCTGCTGCTACCTCCTTGCAATGCAGACACAATTGTTAGGAGGCTGTGCGACATGAACTTGGAATGCTGCCTTGCTCCTCGTGCGCCACAGCCCACAATAAATGAGGACGAACGTAGCTGTGCTTCATACATACATGCTGGCATAACCATTAGTTCTGTGGGACCTTGAATTGAAATTTAGCGTTCTCGAAGCCTTGGCCTGGCCTGCTTCGAAATCAGACCCCGAGACGGGAATCCGTAAAACACCCCCGTAACAGGAATGGAATGATAGAAGAGATGGAGAGTGAGCTGGCCTACTTTTCAAACTGACCACCGTTGATTTAATCTGTCAACCACCCTTCGCTTGTTTAATTCCCCCACACATCACGTCATTCACTGGCCAATGTTCACCAAGTGGCCCCTACCGCCAACACTTGTGCGACTGGTTATCATTCTGGCATTTGCCCACAAAGCAACAAAGTTTTGAGAGTGTTTCACCCATAGAAGCGTACGAGTCTACTCTATTTGTGGCGGGTTCGCTGGCCCGCGGGGTGTTTGAACGGCGCAGACACGCAAGCACACAGTTTAAGCTTTTGATCGACTGCCAGCACAGCACCTTCTGCGGGTGCACCCGTGTACGCTACCGAGTCTTGCCGAGTCGAGCAGTGTACACTTGGGCGAAAAGTAGCCCTGAGCGAGTGGAACATGGATTTATTGCTACATGACGAGTATTTGGAGGCGGAAAGGCCATGCCGTCCCTTACATCATGTGTTTTAATGAATGAGAAACGTAGCACTGAAATGAAACGTTGTGAAGAGGAAACATGGAGGAGGAAACGTGGAGGAGGAAACGTGGGAAACCTCATGCCCGCCTTGCCCGCCAGCGCCAGCACATTAATGTGGCGTGGGAATGTAGACATCATAGGCTTTTCCTCGGGCGAACTCTTCACACTATTCTCGCTCAATGTATCCCTATCAGCTATCCACGCCTACCTGAGCAGAGTGCGCCTTTTTTTGTCAAGAGACCAGAAGAGAAAGACTTTCCCATTGTATCGATCAAGTTTTTCCGAAGTAACAACGGGCAGTGGGAAATCAAAAAGAAATTTGAGGGGAGAGGGAGGAGGACACTGTCAGTTGACCGGATTTGCACACGTTTTGCGATGGCGAGGATAGAACTCATTTCGGAGCAGAGACACATCAAGCTTTCTTGTCCACACTGATGCCATCGATTGGGGTGATTAGCTATCGATGGAAAGTCAAAGTCACGTTGTGCCATCATGATAATGCAACTTTGTCCGGTGGCTGTAGGTCAAGATCACAGCTCTGAATTGTCAAAA
>Ga0307512_10001131_pt1 | contig 38784 bp, 45 predicted proteins | sample 14_EM_MG_FD_200267 | JGI IMG/M metagenome (GOLD analysis project Ga0307512, IMG submission 200267) | Populus trichocarpa ectomycorrhiza microbial communities from riparian zone in the Pacific Northwest, United States - 14_EM | ecosystem: Host-associated > Plants > Roots > Unclassified | place...
ATGATACCTATACCTATTATATCTATACCTAGAATCTATTAGCTTTGTGTAGCGGCAGCCCCGCACCTTTAACCAAGTTTAAGCCTATATGACTATTACCTTCGAGAACGATAACGACGTTATTGTATACGCCTTCGATAAGGTTATATCTTACGCCAAAAGAACTCAACAAATCTTTGTGGCGCAGTGTGTGTGGTGGCTCGCATCGATTATTGGTTTAGAACAAGGACTAGTCAATTATATCGATAATATCCAGTCCAGGATCGACGTCACCGTTGTCCCGGAAAAGACTCCTGAAGTTGGAAGAACTGTATCCTCGGAACCTAGGGATAATCAGGAAAACCAGAGGCAGGATAAGATACTCGAAGAGTGCGGAAAGTATCTAAAGGATTCAAAACGATTAAGAGAAGTCGCCGCTCTTAAAGCAACAGGGAAAACCCTTACTGGCCGGATCAATCCTTCAGCTATTTCCAAAAGACGTCTGAGGAGAGAGGATCGATACTTAAGGAAGCCAGTCGGTCTACGGGAGAAAGGTTTTCCAAAAACGACGGGCATTGATCAAGCGGAAATCTACAGACGTAAAAAGGCTGGAGAGTGCCTTCGGTGTGCTTGGCCAAGCAATAGGAAGGGAACCCATAGAGTGTCCGATTGCAAGAGGCCGATTAAGCTGGACGAAGGAACAGCAAGTTTGCCCAGGGCCAAGGGGTCCTCTGAGACTAAGCAAGTTCCTCAGTTACCTCCTGTCGAGTTAGCGGGCAACGAGTCAAGCAGTTTTGAAGAATCTTCGGACGATTCATTATAAGGAATAGGATCTACGGTCGTACGCATCTAAGTACATATACTGGTTACTAAGTATATTGTCAAGAGGTGTTGTTACCCCCGTAACAAGCGGCAGGCAGTTGCACGAGTTGTACGGCGAGAGCACAACCGAGTACCACACACATGGTGACTGAATACTGGTCCTGGTGGCTACGATAACCACGTGAGGGATCTCCACCAATAATCTGGAGTCGCTCAAATGAGAGTCCTGCATGGCTTGATGACTCGACCTAACATCAGGATGTCGATGACATACGGGATTCTGGAGGCTCGTGAGGACCATGCGAAGCAGCTGACAGAGAATGGACACACGTTGCAGTCTGATGACCCATCAATCTGAGAGTGTTAGACGCTTCATCAAGGTATGCCTCTTCAGACATTGAAGCAACACATATTCCTCTTAACTGATACAAATAGTCAAAGAGGTCGTTTGTAAGGGACACTATACTAGAGAGATGAATCTTTCTCTCTTCAATGTTGAAGTGAATCAAAGTTCTGATGTTGGAATTGTTGTATCTTAAATTAGAAATGGCTAGAGTGGGATTTCATTGGTGTTCTTGTTTATTATTAATGACCATATACGATGAAGTGAAATGATACGCAATATAAGAAGTTCCTCAGGCTGACTTTTTGCAGTATAAATGGCATGAGTCAAATTGTGAGAATCATGCAGCAAAGGGCTTCAATCAATCGTCAGTTGTGAATTCGAGGTGCACCAGAAGCCTGAAGCCACGTCCATATTTCGAATGAAAAAGGAAAATTCATCCACTTTCAGGTACGGCGGAGTCTCTTCGGCAAATGTCATATGATTCGTTACGACCGATCGAGCACTGCATATCTGCCGATCACATTGAGCAATAAGACAGGCATGGTGAGATTCAAGTACTTATGTGTGAGTATGAGACACGGCTCGCTTATTTGTGGCAAAGCGGGAGCTTTTGCACCCATATGATCGAAGTTCAGGTGCACCGGAGAATCCTGAGCATATGTTGGTGACAGATGCAGCACTGCATATTCGCCAATCCCATTTGACAATCAAAACAGACTAGGTGATATTGAGTACTTGTGTCAAAATATGAGACATAGGGTCACTTATTCGTGGCAAATCCACAGCTTTTGCTGTCATATCATTCAGGTTCCGGCACACCTCTGATCCACCTTCCAAGAGTCAGAGCCCGAGACACGGCTCCGGTATTCCCGGCTCAAATGCCGCTTCCGCTGCCAGGGTTTTGCTGGCCTATGATTGAAGATCATTCACAACTGAGATCTTCAATCCTGTCAAGAATGAGCTTCTTGGATATGTATGAAGCCAACATTGACAAGCTGCGAGTCATTATGGATGGTATCATTCCAGCCCAGGCTCGCCTCAAGAGCGACAAATGAACCACCGAAGTGCATGTACTTCGACTTTGAATTCGTGGACCCAGTGCACAGAGACCTATCATGACAGTGTATCTTTAGGTGCAGGCGGCTCATCCCGCTCCGGGCCTGCTAAGATATGAACTTATGCTTGATCGGTATGTTGAAGGCCACCGCTAACATGCGTTGAACTGTCAGCTCGGTGTCAACTGTCCGTTGGAAGAAGGTGCCACTGCGCAACTAAACCATAAATGCACAAGCCCGGCCAATCAGTAACCCCATTTAACTCAATATTGACCAAGTGGTATGTTTGGATCAATGCTTCCAAATCCTAAGATAGCTTCTGCAAGTTTGGGCTCTGTCAAAAACAGAAGAATCAAGAAGCATGCCTAGAGAGAGCAATTGCATTCAAGAATGCAACCAATCTTCATTGTCCGTCAAATGTTTGCCTTCCAATTATCTGCCTTCGTTCATAATATTGCGGATGACTAACCTACTCAATTTCATCAATGTATCAGGATGACGAGACCGATCAAGAGATCTGTGATGACGACAGTGAGGACACCGCAGAGTCCACCTTATCGTCCAACGCCAAAGATGACGTTTTTGATCATCAACAGGAGGACTTTCATCTAGGTCAGGCGCGCCGGGACAAGTGATTACGCACTACAAGGTTTCCACTGCCAAAGAAATGGAGCCGTGCCGATACTGTCTGTGCACCCCCTCCGCTTCCAAATTCCCGAAATCTACCTGCGGCAATGGCACCACCACTGCTCACACGCCAACACTCATCTCTCCTCAACAAATCATCCGAGTCTGACAGTGCACAATCCTCCTGGGCACTTGTGCTTCCCAACAAGCCTAGTGGAGACCAGAATATTCCACAACCCATAGCCAGTAGTGATCAGAACGTTCACCAACACCAAAAGGGCACTGTTGAGGTATCGCAAAGGTTCATGGAGGCAATGGTATTCACAGAGAATCCTTGGCCAATAATATCCGATGACAAGTACTCCATGGTTGAAGCAGCTTGGAAACTAGCGATTGAAACCCAGGATCGTTGGCGGGCATCAGCAGGTTCACCTGTAGGTACACCATCTGTGTGTCAATTGCCTGGAGGTCCATCTCTCAAAATAAATCCGCAAACCCGAGAAGCTGTAAGTCCTGAATTCTGTTTAATGCTACTCTATCAGACTTACGGATATTGACTACCCCCAAAATATACATAGTTGAAACTGAGAATTAGTACCATTCGAGGATGGTTGGCAGATCAGGCAGGTCGAACTGTTGTCCGAAGTTAGCAGTTGGATGTGGGCTCTGGGACCGAGCTTCGGATCAAGGTTAAGGAGCTCCTGTTTGATGATGCTTACCTCCTCAAGTTCGTCGATGATGAGAAGTCATGGTTCACGCGAATGGAAGTGCTTGATCCCATATACCACCAATTCATCTTCACCGCCAATAGCTTGGGGAGCCAGCCAACAACATCCCAGTATTTCCAACATCTTGCCCCTCAGACCTTAGCGCTGGCAGCCACAGCGATTCATTGTGCATTGTCTGAATACGCCAGTGGAATGAAGGCGATGGTTATGTTTTTGCAAGATGAATATCGACGTACATTTGGCACAACCCCTTCGATCAATTATTTCCTTCAAGCTACTCCACAATCAATCACATATCAGCGGCCGCATCACACCCCACCATTCCCCCCTGCGGCGCAACTCCACGAGAATAGGCGTATCTCAATCCCTGTCGGAGCTCTTCAGCCTAGATTGAACCATTTCCATCTGATTCTGCAATCAATTCCTCATCTCAGCACTCCTCTATCCCATTCCACACCCTAGACCCCCTGATCTGCGCTCCTCTTTCCCCTACAAGTTGTTCCCATTCTTCATCCGGATGTATCACATTGCCTCTCATACCCCCATCCAGGTTTGCAGCTAGCCAACATCTCATTACACCTGTTAGATATAACAAATCCAGCCAAATGACATTGGAATTCCATTTCATCCACTTGCCAGGAGCGAATAATCAGCAAGTACAAGCAGCGCCTCCAGCTTCTTTGCGCCGTTGATGAATTGTGTGATCCTCCTTTCGTTGGCCCTGATGAGATGTGTGATGCAGTGGATGATATCGACAACATGTTTGATTGATATTTTTCGATCACTTAGTTGGGTTATTGTTTGGTGTACCCAGGTTTATGTTTGAATCTCTCGCCTTTTTCCTTCATTTCCTTCATGTAGCAAGGCACAAAATACAATGTTGAAGAAGATGACGGCTAGTATGATACAGAAGTGATAATGAACAATAATCCATGCATCATATTCGCTGTTGAGGGAAGTGGATTGCTCATGTCCATCCGAAGAGTCTCAGATGACTTCTGCAGTCCTCCAAATGAATATCCATACGAACCCAGGCATCTCTCAGAGTTTGTTTGTGATTCCCGCGTTCCTTCGGCGACACTCCCAGGTGCACCCAAAGTTCTCTCCGGCGCTCCGACGTGCTTCCAAACATATCAAAATCACTCCGATCGTACTCCTGGTTCAGTTATCGGAGATCCCTGTTACTCCTGTACGGGTCGTCAGAGATCCCAGTTACTCTGAAGGCATGCCGGAATACCCTCCTAGGGTCTGATACTCTCCTGAAATTGACGCTTCTAGGTTTACACTCCACATCCTCTCAGACACTCCTGGAGTCTTCCAGAGACCAAAATAAATTTTGCTGATGGTTGCCCCTACAGCTGCCGCCAGATTCATTGAACTATACTCTCAACAGTGATGACAATTCGGTCGTGGCCAGGAGTAATGTCTCAGGTACTGAACGTGGTGAAGGGTTCACGCCAGTTGCAGATCTATACCAGAAAGGCCCAGAATTCCAATCACTTGTTCACTGCACAACAATGGCTTGGGATACTCATATGTTGCGCCTAATTGGTGAAGTGTGGAAATTAGGAAGGGCCACGCAAACATCGGATATATTATTCAGATGGCACTGCTACCAGGAAACCATTGGGAAGTGAACTTTTGCGGTTTTATGCACACTAATGCTACGGTGAACAATGGTGAGCCATATCCCATTCAGCAACCCAAAGCCCATCACCAATATCCCTCCTATGCATGTAACCACCGAACTTGTTACATTCACGAAGTCCTCTTGAGCTGGACAGTTCTACATTGATTTGGTAGAGGGTAGCTGTATGGGGCTTAGAGAGAGAATCACCGGGGTTGCCTCCGCGCAGGCTACAATGATGGGCAGGACGAAGCCTTTTGGCCCTTGTTGGCGGTTTATTTGCATTGACTCCGTTGCGCTTATTCTTGGCCCTGCCTCGATGAATCCGGAAATATCTTTGTGGAAATATTCATCGTCCTTACCTTCCGTGGTTGCTGACACGGGCAGACCAAACCTAATCATGCTGTGGACAGTAATTTCTGAGTTTGCAAAGACTTTCCTAGTGAAGATGGACCGAATCCCTCCGCCTGGGAAGGTCAAGCGTATGACGTCTCACCAGATCGAGGCTGCGTAGCTGTCTGGGGCTCCAACATTGGCTTGGCTCAAACTCTATCTCCGGAAAACCTTGACAGCGAAAGACACAGGAGAGAACGTGATTCTGTGGGTATAATGGCCACATACCCAGTGGCTCGTTGAACAGGTTAGCACTCCTTCACAATCCCACTTTCTGCCACTCATATCAACTCTGATAATTGACTCTGACACACATCAACCCTGACATTTGACTCTGACATCGACTCTTCATATGACAATACTACTAACTGTGTGCAGTTCTGTCGCCTTTCAGGCTACAATTGTTTTGCTATCCATAGCTCAATGAGTGCTAATGTGTGTGCCTCCATGAAGAAGTCATTTATCCACCGCGGGCAGGTGAAGGTCCTTGTCTTGTCCTATCTGACAAGCAATGAGGGCTTGAACCTACAGTATAATTGCTGAAATTCCTTCATGGTAGAACAGGGTATGAACGACTCAATGGAACACCACGCATGGTTGCGGGTCCGGCGGATTGGTCATCAACAAACGCGCCGCACACCTTGATTGGTAAACCTCGCCACAATTGATTGGTTGATTGAAAACACCCAGCGGATAAAGCAATCACCAATGCTATATGCACTGGGGGTTCTCGAGAACGCTGCCAGTGAGGACATCGATCTCGATGCTGTTCAAGTATATGATTCATTGATTGGAATGATTTCCCCACAGGGACTCCGGTCTGCTGTGATTGGTCAATATGACAATATAATGATGGACGTGAATTAATTTGTGATCTTTCTATACTTCCCATTTTTGGGTATGCGCTGTTGTTCCTTCTGGGTTGTTTCTTGGGTTTGGGATCTCTCTTTCCGGTTCACAGTTTTGGTCTCTGTTTGGGTTTCCGGGTTCGCCCTGCTGGGTTTTGGGTGGCGTCTGGGTGATCTCATGGTTGTCTTCTTGGACGCTCTCGAGATGTAAAGATGACAAGTACCGACGAATGGAGAACTTGAGTCAGTGACATTGATTGCCGACCAGCCTGACAGTGACTCTGACAGCAGCCACTCTGACAGCAGCCACTCTGACATCACCCGCTCTGACAGAAGCCCTCTGACAACAACTCTGACAGCAATCTGACAACCGCTCCGATAGCGACTTGCCAAAGAGTTTACCATGACCATGCTCGGTGGACAAAAAGTCCTTATCATTTAACAATGCGAATTCTCTATTGCCAAGCTCTCTTCAAGCATATCGCCCAGCAAGTACTCTACATTCAAGGGGACAATGAACGATTGTTTCCATACTTGCTGCGACCATATTGAAGGGACAAAGCGACGTTGAACTATACCAAAATCCCTTAATGCCGAGAAAAGCTAAGACTAACCCCCGAAAACATAAAAAAGCAAACAAAATAGATATACAGTGCGGAAGCACAATAGTCCTATCCAACAAGTTGTCCATGCCACCCGGTTGTAGGCTGAAGTTTGTCGTTAGTATTTATTCACTTTAGAGATATGAGAGACACTTACAATGCCGAAGAGAGATGCTTTAATGCATTCGAATACGAACTCGGCTTGCCACACGTCTCATCGGCTTGGCTGCTGAACCGATACGTGGAGTAGCCGCCGCTCTCTTCGTCTCCATCAGCAAAACCTAAAATGGTTTGGAAGTCATAACCGAACAACTCAGCAACTTTGAACAGCCACACTGATCCTTCCAGATGCTCCCAGATGCTCCCAGACAGGCTGAATGCAATGCGATTTGATCTCAGGTGCTCCGAGACTACATCACTGGTGCTCCTGAATACCCAGGAGGTTGTGGAACAGAATACAAGAATATCCTGATGAGCGTATAGTAGTCTTCAAAATGCGTCCAAAGCAAACTATTAAGATGTGCAAATTTCGGAGCTATTGGGAGTATTGGCCATGTCTCCGAGAGTATTCCGGTGCACCCCGTACCTGGAGCCATACTCTGTGGGAGTGATTATTATAATGTTTATATCAAATAGTACAATTCAATTAACTATCTTCTGCACACCTTGATTCAGGCATTGTAACTTTATTACACAGTCCAGTACGTATCGAAATCCACATGATTATTTACAAGCCCTACACTATCGATTCTATCTGATGCAACATTATTCTCTCGCACCGAATGTGCAGGTCCAACAATTGCTCCGACAGGTACCTTATGCATCTAATCAGTCTGTTTGACAACCCAGATGAACCCGTCAACACAATCAGCCCAACCATGCGGATCTTTGTACTTTGTTGGAATCGCCACCGCACACTCTTGAGGTCGAGGATGTAATATCCTTTCTTGGATCTTCTTCCACCCCTAAGTGAAGGTGGATATCTTTTTTCCGGCGGGCAGGCACTCCTGAAATTGGAGGATCCGATTCGGAGGAGTCCAGCTGAAGTAAAATGCAGGAGAAGAAGGAACTCGGCCTTGGAAGGTGCTATCGAGGTCACTGTCCGTATATTGGACCCAGATGTTATGACATTCAGGCATCATCCCTTGGTTGGCATCCATATATTCTACCTTGCATTCAAGTCCCAGACACTTAATTGATGTAGGGCAGTGAAATGGTTGACGGTAGTTCAACAGCCCATTCTGAAGTTCAATAAATACACTGCCTATGAGTACATTCTGATCATATCCGATCACCAGTCCACTAACTTCATGTCCCCAGTCGTCTTTGATTTGTGTACGGAATAGCTGTCCAAAGTTGGGAAATCCGAAATCTACTGATGCATCTTGGAGTGAGGTCAATATGATACTTCTGCACACACCGCAGACATGAGTTCCTCTCAAATGATGTACCTGTTGTGATACGGGGCAGAACAATGGCTCTTTCTGAGAATGTTGGAGGCGTACATGCTGGGCTCCGCCTGTATTTCGCGGTTCATCGGCATCTGACTGTAGGTTGAAAACTATCGCAGAGTCAATGTTGTACCAGTCTTGAAGGGCAGGATATGCCAGTGTCTCCTCCATATAGTCAAGACCGGTACACTGGTCATTGTGCTTGAGCATCTGTTGAAAGTAATTGACTTTGTTGGTAGATTGATATGCCTCCTTCACTTTGCCGAGATGTAGCCGTTCAGAAATATCAGTGGTGAAAATGTCGCCGGATCCCATTCGCCAAATTGACTCTGATATCCGGATCACCAGATGCATCTTGGGCTATCCGAAATGGATTACATGATGTTCGATGATTTTCCGGAGCTCCTGAACGCCGATTGCCTGCCACCAAGCTTCAAACTCGACCAAGCGGACGGAGAATTGCTTCATGAACCATATGTAGTCTTTCGGAGTGATGCCAGGAATCTTGCTCCTGAGCTGATGCACAACGCGGTCCATATCAGCGACACTCCTGGTGGCGGCTTTGATCCCAGCATCGGATAGACAGACCTACTATTTCACAAGCCTGTCCGTGGTCATGTTTACCGCCCCGTAAGCCTCTTCTTCTGCAGTAGTCTCCATTTGAGCAAGTTTCTTTCGCGAGGATGCTTCTGGGAGCAGTTGCCTTAGTCCCGACTTCCTGCAATAGTTGTCACTCGTGATGTTGGAATAATTTATCGAAAAGCTTGCGTTTAGCAGGTGTTACTAGTGTTAGCATTGGGTCCGGGTAACCCGCAAGCGGTCCGGTTGTTGGCCGGCGGTTCAGTTTAGTTCAGTTCGTTACCCGGACACAAACCCGAACCGCTATATCTTGCCGGGTTTGTTACCTGGACCGAAAAGAAACCCTGTGATATTGGGCCGGGTAGGCACCGGACCGCGGGTCCATTTTGCGGTTCCTACATTTTTGTCTCCAATTAAGTATTTGAGTTCAGATCATATCATGACATGATGTATATGTAGATTGTGCAGTACAAGCCGATATTTCACCACCCACTTTCAGAATTGAGATCTGACTGATATTCGTTGAGTGGCTGTCAAATAAGCGTAGATTTTCAACGAAATTCGCGGGTTGTCGACAGCGACTCAACAAATATTGGTTGGATCGCAAATCTGAAAGCGGGAGGTAAAAGAGCGGCTAAAACTGCACAATCTGCGCATACATCATGTCATGATATGATCAGAACTCAAATAATTAATTGGAGCGAAACAGCTGGGTTTGCAAAGGCCGGGTTTTGAGGTGGAAACCGGCCCAAAAGCCAATGGTCCGGGATTTTCATGTGGTAAAACCGTTGCCACAGTTCGGTTCCAGTTCCAACCCTAACCCGGAACTGTTCTAGCGGGTTGGAACCGTTGCTAACACTAGGTGTCACCTGATGGATTTCACTCTCCAATGGCTCGATTGCCCTCTGCCGATCAGCATCTGACCATATGGTTGCCGCTTGTCGGCCTCTATTCAGGCGCACCTGAAATTGCCTTCGTATTGATGATGTAACCTTTTCAGCCACGTACAGCTGAACCTCCATTGCAGCACGGATTTCCTGAATCGTTTGTTCTTATAAATGATGGGATTGTCTTGCCAATAGTTCATCCACTTTGGCCTTCGCAGACTTCGATATTGTCTGATCTCGAAAGGCACCCTTCTCCTTGTGAAATCGCTTCAGTGCACCATCTAGTGCTGTGAGGGATAGATCAGAGTGATTTTGTTGGCTGACAAGTAGAGAGAATTCACATAATGCCCGCACTACTCCCATCACCATTTCATCAGAGGTTGTCTCCGCCGCAGTTTTCCCGGCATCCTGGGAGCAGTCCAGAATTGGAGTGCAATTCACTGCCAGTGTTCTGATCATGCCCCGGGTGTCTTTTCCCTGCCAGGAGCCGCTTCTCATCGAATCGAATGGTTTACAAAAGCTCTAGAGGCCTGGATATCATGGTACTGATGTGAATCGATTGTCAAATTGATCCTTGACATTTCTAGCTTTCAGGTATTTGAGCAGCCTGTGCAAACAGTCCTTAAGTAAACCCAGGAGCAGCTGATGCAATTAATCAGCCTGCCAAAGGTGATAGAAATTGCAGAGAGGGTATTGCCAGAACTGGTTGGGGATTGGATGAACACCAAGAGTGTGCAGAACATCGATATTAGTTTAGTCCAGAAGCTCCAAGTATACATGATGTTCTCGTGGGTTATCAAGTGGTGAAAGAGTTGGATGCCCCACCAGCGCACCTTTAGGAATTTCACACATCGGGCATGAGCCATATGAGGCTCGAGCAACCATGACATGTTCCGGATATTCCCCGACCGAGGCAGCCAAAAGAGGATAACATTGTCTCTGGAATCCATCAGCAGAATGCCATTTCAAGGCAGGGCCAGTGAGGTCGAGCTTCTGTAGTGGGGACAGCACTGTTCCATCCACGGAAAGCCATGCGTTGTCAGTATTTTTGGCACCTCTCGGAGGACAGGAGATCAGCCCAACAAGAATCCAGGTGCGCTTTTCATGTGTATGGCGGATATCTTTTCAAATAATACCGATCGTGCGATACAGCGGTCAGGAATGCTCGTCGCCCGAAAGATTGGTCAACTGGGTCTTATCAGATCCACAAATGAGTGGCACAATGGTTGCTCCCGCAGGAAGCTGACCTTGTGTATCCCACCACCAATCGCCTGTGTTCATCGTGCTGTATATTATGTGACTTTCCGAGTGCGCGAGGTGCACTGGTTCAATATTGAGGTACGCCTGAAATGGGAGATGTGCCAAAAGGAACTGTATATATTTGAAAATATCGCTGTAGTTTAATCTTCCGAAGGTGTGCGAATAATCCTCAATCCAACAATCATTGCCTAGCCCGAAATCGAGTCTAGGGAGGAGCTTGCTTAGAGCATTTGCTGATTGAAATCATTCGATGTTGTAGTTGTCCAGTCCACGCCTCAGATGTTGATCTATCCACATTTTCATTTGCTGGCTAAATGATTGTGTCTGTTGAATGTCGTATGCTGACCAAACAGGATGCTATGGATTCCATTGTTCTGTGTACTTGCGATGCTTGTTGTACAATCCAGTTGCATTGCCATATGCTTTCCCCCCCGCGTTCTCCACTCCAACTACCTGCATATGAGCCCTCGTCCTTGATGGATCAGGGGTACAACTCAGATCAGGCTTCTGAGGGTCTATTGTTTCTTCGTTGGGAGTATCTTCAGGTGGTGGTGGACCAGGTACATTGGCGCTGGGTAGATGAATTAGTTGACTAAGCTCATCGATGGCCATTCAGGTGCACCGACTGAAGTCGAACCATCATGGCTCGGGTCGATCCCAGCATGCAGGTGGTGAAATCCCATCAGGTAATAGCACTTCATTTATCGATAGTGGGTGGTAATGTTGATACTGAGCCTCAAGTCGGTCCTTGTTGAATGATTTTATTTTGCAGATAAAGCACTTGATATGATTCCAGTCAGTATTGACCATATTTGAGAAATGGTCACAGAACACGTATTCGGATGAATCTCGATGATGATTCAGGAGGTGATATAAAGCCTCAGCAATAATGGTTTGAAAGCAAGGTAACTCAGGTTAGCGTAACACATTCACAGCCGCATCGCACCCCACCAAATGCAGGGAAGAGGTTTCTTTTGTCATCACTGCAATCACCACAGTGGGGCCTTATACTACATCATTGTGAGTTATTCCTACGCTCGAGCCTCCGGGCAGCTGATAATGAAGGTTGATCGTCATAATACAATGAATAGGTGAATTTCCTAGCTAGCTGTATGTCCGGGCATTGATCATCGAGAACTGATGAGGCTGGTACGATGCTTGCTTCAGTAATGATCCTTGACTGGAGCATGGATCGTGAGGAGAACTGAGATGTATGGGCAAGCAGCTCAATAGGAAGCAATCACTGTTGCTAGCCGACTCACAGGCCTCCTATTGAATGAGGTTGCAAGGTCGTACATGCACAACAGATATGTAATATCCCAAGTCGTGCTAACCTTCATACTGAATATAGTTCTTGTTGGGTTCCTGGGAATATCATATCATATCCCTTGTATGACCTGTAAAGTCATCGATGCGTACAAAGGTGAGCACCTATCCAATATCTTAGTATATGAATTTGAGCATAAAACAAAGAAAGGCGGGATGTGTCTGATTGAGGTTTCCTTTTCTCATAGCCCGGGTTGGTTTCATGGATCAAACATGTAGTAAAACACCACAGATCTAACAACAGAATAGGATATGAGAAGCCCTTCATTCCGCCAAAGGTCACTGCTACCTGCATTATACTCAACCATACTCGAATTGATTCTATATCTCATCTTGCATCTATAGTAGTTCACCACCATCTTTGTATAACAGATAATGTTGATGAATGGATCTCCACCGAAGATAGTGGATATGGCTCCACCTGGTGGCCTATTTGGCCCGCAACAATGTGGTGATGATAATCCAGAATCACTGGATAAAAGTTCACGACATGCCACTCGCAAAGACAGTCAATGTGGGAAACACTCCAATCATTATCAACCGCCACCGCAAGGGTACGGTTACCCTCCTTCAAAGTAGCCATTTCCTGGCGCTCCACAGTTTTATCAACAGTCTCCATTCAACATGACACACAGTTCGCAACCTGCCAGCAGCGCAAGCCAACAATATCCATGTTATGGGCCGCTGTGACAAGGATATGACCTGCACCAAGGTGGTTTGGAGGTTCTCAAATGTTCCCCCCTCTGCGCTTCCCAGGACAAGCGCCGTCATCTCCAGCTGCACCGAGAGTGCCTCCAGGACCGGCAGGAAATCACCCACTCAATCATCCAACATCTTCCAGCTTGACTCCTCCACCTCAACCTCCTTCCGGCGCAGCTGGGAGACACCCCATAAGCATCCCGACAAATAGATTCCAGCCGCCAGCAGAACCGGGCAAATCAGCTATCGCAGGGATTGCGGACTTGCCCCCATTGCCAGAGATGGCCTACGATGAATATGATGCAGCTGATGAGAGGAACGATTTGTCGGACTTGGGAGGCGCAGAAGTCGAACCCCGAATTAGCCTGAAGCAGACGTAGTTCTCCTAGAAGCAATTTGCCAAAACGATGGGGCAGACCAACTACAGTGCATTCGACAAGTGGAAGAAAGTATGGTTGCCGGGATTTCTTGAGAAGAAGCATTGGTCCATTATCTGGGGGCAGAACCGATTGAACGAAGTTCGGGATGGACCCCTGCACTGGGACAAGGCAGTGTCAGATTCTTTTGCAACATTCGAGAAATCGCTGCCGTTGGCTAATTTAGAGAATGATGAATGGATTCACAGGCAGTGGGTGGAGATGTTTTGGAGAGATATGCATGCGAAATTCGAGAGGCGAGCAAAAAGGGAAGGAGAGGCAACAAGAGACCGGCGACGGATTTAGGAGAGGGTGCTGGCACCACGTCGAGAAGCAACCTCCCAGAGTTGCCAAATTCACCGTTCACGGTTATGATTCACTGGGTGTCGAATGGAATGGATATGGTTCTAGCCCCCAAACAACTCCAAGCCTCGTATACAGATATGAGGTACGGGAAACTGTTGGTTGATTTCATCGACAAAAACGGCGGCCCAAAACAGGCATACATTCTCACATCGATGTTCAACTACACCTTGGAGCAGGACGAATTGGAAGAAGAGTATATGGGAATATACAAACACGGGGAAATCATCCAAGACCCCATATATGGCCAGATTTCGTACAACTGTTGTCTTTCAAATGCTTTCAAGTTAAAACTTGGACATAATGTGAAGATATTTGTGGTAGAAATGGTGCGAGCGACAGCGAAGGAGATTGCCAAGCAGGTGATTATGCCGACAAAGGTAATCTGTGCTAGCCGTGTTAAGGCCAGACGTGAGCAAATGCTAATCATTATACATCAACTTTGGAAGGTTCTGAAGAGGGTGGAAGAGAGAGAGAAGAGATGGGAGAGGAGGATGGTGGGCACGAGAATGATACTTGGATTAATGAACTTCTGACTGAAATAATAGAATTGATTATATTCGATCCACATGTATTCGTTCAAATGGTTACTTCTCTGTGAAATACATAACATTGAGAAGAATTTCAGGAGCACCGGAATATGAGCTTATCTGCCCAGCTTACATCCGATCAACTGAAAGAGATCATTGAGGACGAAAAGAAAACCGAAAAAAGTGCAGGGGACATTCAGGCGCAAGCGGAGGATGGTGACAAGGTCCGCGATCCAGAAATTACAAGCTCAGTACTGAATACAGTTCCCAAAACAATCAACAACGCATTTGAACACGAGTGTCTTGATGAAGCAGTCAGACTGCTGAATGCGTGTCCTATTTGCCAATCAACAGATGACTCTGTTCCAGGCCGCAAGTATTCAATTCCAGGCCTGACCGGTACTAAGTTTTTGGCACCCCAGCTTTGGGCCATCTGGCTCGTGGTGTGGAGATGGGTTTGGGATGCTGATATGCCAGGAGCACTGGTTGCGGATAAAATGGGTCTTCGAAAAACTTTCACCTCGGTTGCAGCGGCAAAGCTTTGCAAATTGGTCACTGCGAAGGTCGTAATGGGGTTGCCACTGTCCATTTTGTGGGGGAATACTCTTGAAGAATGGGTGATATTGGCGCACAATGACAGTCCCAGCATTGTAGGTGAAGAGCGGGAGTGGTATCTGCTCCAGAGATTGAATGCTGTGCCCCGCCGCCTGTTGGAGATCCAGTCAACACCACCCCAAGGGTATCCAGCACTGATCTCAGGCCTTGAACCAATCCTGGTGATAACAATGCCCGGAGTGGTTGAGACCTTCAAAAGTGTTATTGACGAGATGACACATGGAACCGATTCCAAACTCGTCAACTTGTTGCATGCCGAAAGTGTGAATCTCACCCACGAGGATCTGAACACCAGTATCGACAAGCCAGAAGACCGATGAAATATCCACCTTGTGTTGTATGATACCTTAACAACCAGAGCGAAATCATCAAGTAACGGCCAACTCTCCTACTGTGCATGGAGTTTCGGGATTTTTGATGAGTCCGATCAGTATAAAACTAAAAACAGTGTGGGCAGGCAAATCGCGATGAACGCAAAAATTGAATTCAAACTTCCAATCACACCTACACCGCGATTCCATTCACTCCATGACTGGTGTTTCCAGACAATGTGGCTGTTTTCAGGTGCGCCTGAAGATCCAGAGGATGATACTGTGATGGAAAAGCATGGTGCTGAGGCATTGTATTCTGCTGTGAAGAGTTTGATGCATGCTATCCGGACTATAGACGATGAAGATCAACAGGACGTGCCGCACCGGATGATTCAGATTGCCAAGCGATGGACGATCAGGCAGTGGTCAGAATCGAAACTCACCAATGCAAAACGACATGTCCGGATACCAAAGGAGAAAGCACACCTCATTGATCTCAAGTGGACTGAGGAAGAGCAGGCACATCTGAAGACCCTGGTGGTGAGGTACACATTGCGGGGTGCTTCGGGAGCATGGACGGTTCATTTATGGCAGCTAGCATGCTTCTTGTTAGTATTGGGAGACACTGAGGATCACAACGATGTTTCTGGACAATGGGACGATGAATCGGCACCCGATATTTGGGTGGAATCTCCGATCTTCCGCTGGCTGAATGAGACATCTTTGCCCATGCTTGTCAAGGAACCTGCAGAGTATCCCGAACCTGACCAAGACGACACATCAAGAGAGACGCTCCTTCCAGAGGAGAGACACGACAATGCACCAGCCAGTGCACCTCCTCCACAAAAGGCAGTGCTATTATGTCCTCATCGTGGCCAAGTTCAACATTTGAAGTGGTGGCTAACAAAGGTATTTGCGGATAATATGGATATATTCCACAAGTATGTCAAAATGGGCAATGATGAATGCACAGAAATGCAGCTCAAATTCCAGGATTCACAAAATCCCTCTGTATTCATAACCACACCCAATGTGGGCGGGACAGGCCCAAATCTTACAGCTGCAAATCATGCAATAATAACTCAGAAATTATGGGTGTTGAATGAGCAGCGGCAGGCAGTTGCACGAGTTGTACGGCTAGAGCAAAACCGAGTACCACAGACATGGTTACTCAATACGGGTCCGGGTGGCTACGATAACCGCGCAAGGGATCTCCAACAACAATCTGGGATCGCGCCAATGAGAGTCCTGGATGGCTTGATGAGTCGACCGAATATGACGACGTCAATGATATACTGCATATTGGAGTCTCGTGAGGACCATACGAAGTGGCTGACAAAGAATGGAGACACGTTGCAGTCTGATGAACCATTAATCTTAGAGTGTAAGACGCTTCATCAAGGTATGCCTCTTTAGACATTCAAGTAACATAATCTGCTTAACTGATACAAATAGTCAAAAAGGTCGTTTGTAAGGGACACTATACTGGAGAGATGAATCTTTCTCTCTTCAATGTTGATGTGAATCAAAGTTCTGATGTTTGAATTGTTGTATCTTAAATTAGAAATGGCTAGAGTGGGATTTCATTGGGGTTCTTGTTTAATATTAATGACCTTATGAGATGAAGTGAGTTGTTACGCGACATAAGATGTTCCTCCGGCTGACCAATTGCCTGATAAATGGCATAAGTCAAATTGTGATGATGATGCAACAAAGGACTGCAATCAATCGTCAGTTGCGAATTTGAGGTGCACCAGAAGCCTGAAGCCACGTACATATTTCGAATGAAAAAGCAAAATCATCCACTTTCCGGTGTGCCGGAGTCTCTTCGGGAAATGTCATATGATAAGTTATGACAGATCGAGCACTGCATATCTGCCAATCACATTTAGCGATAAGACAGTCTAGGTGATATTGAAGTACTTATGTCTGAGTATGAGGCACGGCTCGGTGATTTGTGGCAAAGCGGGAGCTTTTGCATCCTTATGATCGAAGTTCAGGTGCACCGGAACTTCAACCTTAGGCCAACAGATGCTTTGGCTATGCCACGAATATCCTGACACAGGTAATCAACATCGCTTAGACTGTCTTTATGCCAAATGGGATAGGCAAATAGGCAGTGATCAAGCACTGCTTATTCACCAATCTCATTTGTCAATTAAAACAGACCAGGCGATATTGAGTACCTGTGTCAGGATATTTGTGGCATAGCCGCAGCATTTGCTGGCATATGGTGGAAGTTCTGGTGCAGCAGAGAATCCTGGGCATATCTTCGTGACAGATTCAGCACTGGATATTCGCGCATCCCCTTTGGCAATTGAAACAGACTAGTCGTTATTGAGTACTTGTGTCAAAATATGGGACATACGCTGACTTATTTGTGGCAAAGCCGCAGCTTTTGCTGGCATACCATTGACGTTCTGGCACACCTCTGATCCGCATCCCAGAGGGTCAGAAGCTGAGACACGGCTCGGGTATTCTTTGCTCAAATGCCGCTTTCCCTGCCGGGGTTCTCCTGGCCTATGATTGAACATCATTTACAACTGAGATCTTCAATCCTGTCCAGATTGGGCTTCGTGCATATGTATGAAGCCAACTTTGACAAGCTGCAAGTCATTATGGATGTTATCATTCCAGCCCAGGCTCGCCTCAAGAGCGACAAATGAGTCACCGAAGCGCATATACTTCGACTTTGAATTCGTGGACCCAGTGCACTCAGATCTATCATGACACTTCACCTTTAGGTGCAGGTAGCTCATCCCGCTCTGCGCCTGCTAAGATATGAACCTATGCTTGATCAGTATGTTGGTGGCCACTGCTAACATCCCTCAAACTTTCAGCTCTGTGTCAACTGTCCGTTGGAGGAAGGTGCCACTGCGCAACCAAATCATTAATGCGCAAGCCCAGCCCCTTTGTAACCCCATTTAACTCAACATCGACTAAGTAGTATGTTTGGACCAATGCTTCCAAATCCTAAAATAGCTTCTGCAAGTTTGGGCTCTGTCAAAAGGGCTGTGGAAGCTTAAGAGCAAGAATCTCAAAAGACTGATTCTGTTGAGCGACTCTGCAAGATGGCCGGCAACTCCCCCTCACCCATGTACCGCACATACTCAAAGAGGCCTAAGTTCTCAATCATTGAATCAAGACCTAACTGTATTCTGACTAAAGGTATGTTTGGGCCGCCAAAACTCGGATCTGAAAATGGATTATGTGGACCAAATTCCATTGAGAGAAGCTCCGACAGAGAGAATCTTGAAAGCTCGAGTTAGGAGAAGACAGCTACGAAGTGTGTAATTAACACTCAGAGTAAGGCGAGCCTGCAATCCTCAGCCATTGAATCCAAGCAGAACCATTTCAACTTCGTTGCACCTCAATTCCCCGGAACTGCATGCATGCAACCATATTTCTTCTGCCTGCTGTCAGTTGCCGTCTCACTTGCATGCAACCATCATTCCTCTGACTACCGTGACATGACATCTCACTATACATTCATACCATTGTAGAATATAGCTTTCAATCCAATATTTATTTTAAATCAACAATGTAGTTGTGAGATGCATAATGAATGTGTGATTTAACGGTGTGCAATGTACTAAATATCAGGCACAAAATCAGAATGTGAGTCAGAATTTATCACCCATTTTTTAGCAATCTTGGCATTGATGAGTGCTTGAATAAATAAGATTACCCCTGAATCATCCATCGTACATTGCTATTCTTTCTCTACACCTGTATCTCTCCTTCCTGTACCAAATTCTCTCCCTCTTCCATTAACTACTGCAACATTGTTGTGAAGGCTACTCTGCAGACACGGCCCAGATGAACGCATGGAAGGGAAGTTATGCTTACCATATGGCCTTATCGACCACTAACTTAGCTGCAGCATCCTAATACAATACAATATCATGACAATACATGTGTCTTTCCAGCAGATATACCACATATGGAGATTAATTGTTCTCCTTGCTCGATATCACTCTCCAGTATGAAACCTTGCAACTCAGCCGGCACTCACCAGGTCCCAACCAAATCTATTGAGTTCTGCGGATTATCAATGCTGCACCGATTTCTTTACTATGCGGTTACCGCAAATGCTCGACCTTTCAAGCATAATCACTACATTTAGAGGTGTCATATGCAGGGGCTCATGTTTTCATTCAGGTTCTCAGTGCTCAGATGGTGGCCAGCACCAAGTGTTAGTTGAAGTCATGAGTTATCTTCCGGTGCGTCTGGTTCTATTGTCTATGTGCATTGGCTTTAGCTAACCTCCAATTCTTGCATCTGTACAGAGTGTTGTTCATAGGAGTTGCTAACATTCGGCATTAGGAATCCATCTATTCCGGCACATGTGCTAATATCGAAAATCGCAACCCAGACTGCCGTCCTCGATATCAATATAAATCGTTGAAGTCATCTCTCCACAACCCTTTCATGGCACCCCTAGAATTGCATCCTCCTCGACTATGTGCTAATTCTTGCACCATTTATCCCGTTATTGTATTGCACTTAATCTTATATTTTCTACTTTTACACACTCTCCCACATTCCCCAACTGTAGATCTTTGTTACAGCAAATGGAACCTACACCCAGCGAGGTGATCAATGACTATTCACAGAAGAATCCAGATGCTCGCCTAGAGAGAGCACTCCCATTCAAGAAAGCAACCAATCCTCAATGTCCATCGAATGTTTGCCTTCCATTTATCCGGCTTCGTGCATTGTACTGCGGAAGACCAATCTACCCGATTTCATCAATATAACAGGATGACGAAACTGATCAGGAGATTGGTGATGACGACAGTGAGGACACCGGAGAGTCCACCTCATCATCTGAGATTGATGAAGAAGATTTGGAGCATCAATAGGAGGTCCTTCATCTAGGTCAGGCGCACTGGTATGAGTCATTACGCACTTCCAACACCACTCAAATGCCAAATGTCATCCCTCCTCAACAAATTATCTCAGTCTGACTGTGCACCATCCGCCCGGGCACTGGTGCTTCCCCACAAGTCTAGTGGAGACCAGAACATTCCACAGCCCAACGCCAGTAGTGATCAGAACGTTCCCCAACACCAAACGGGCACTTTTGAGGTAGCTAAAAGGTTCATGCAGGCAATGGTTTTCACAAAGAATCCTTGCCAAATAATATCCGATGACAAGTACTCGATGGATGAAGATGCTTCAAAACTAGTGATTGAAGCCCAGTATCGTCAGTGAGCATTAGCAGGTGCACCTGTAGGTACACCATCCGTGTGTCGATTGCCCGGTGGCCCATCTCTCATAATCTATCTGCATGCACGAGAAGCTGTAAGTCTTGAATTCTGTGTAGTGCTCGTCAATCAGACTTACGGATATTGACTACCCTTGAAACTATGCATAGTTGAAACTAAACATTAGTACTATTCGAGGCCGGATAGTTGATGCGGCACGTCGAACTGTTGTCCGAAGCTGCCAGTTCGATATTGGCGCTGAGACTGAGCTTCGGATCAAGGTTAAGGATCTCCTGTTCGATGATGCTTACCTCTCCAGGATCGTCAATGATAAGAAGTCATGGTTCACGCAAATGGAAGTGCTTGATCTCATTTACCACCAAATTTTCATCACCACCAATAGCTTGGGGCGCCAGCCAACAACATCCCAGTATTTCCAACCTCTTGCTGCTCAGACTTTAGCACTGGCAGCCACGGCTATTCATTATGCACTGTCTGAATACGCCAGTGGAAAGTAGGTCACGGTTATGTTTTCTCAAGATGGATTACAAGGTACATTTGGCCCATCCTCTGTGATCAATTTTACTCTCGAAGCTACTACACAATCAGTCACATATCAGCGGCCGCATCACACCCCGCCCCCCACTGCGGCTCAACTCAACTGGAATAGGCGCTTCTCAATCCCCGTCGGAGCTCCTTAGCCTAGATTGAACCTCTTCTATTTCATTCTACAAACAATCGCTCCTCTCAGCACTCCTCTAACCCATTCCGCACTCTAGACCACCATCTCTGCGCTCCTCAGCCCGGGATGGGAGCTCTTCAATTCCCACCACCGCTCCCATGATGCATTCCACACTCCTTACCCCTCCCCTCTTCGGCTCTCCTCCTCTGGGATAAGCTCTTTTCAATCCCATCAGTGCTCCGCTCTGCCTGGATCGGCTCTCTTCTATTTCATTCTGCACTGATCAACCCACCGTCTTTCGGCGCTCATCAATTTCATTCCGCACTCCTACACCCTTCTATTTCAGCACTCCTCAATGTCATTGGGCACACCTGAACCCCTCCTCTTTCGGCACTCCTCAGCTTAAACTTGGCGTTCTTCTTTTTCATTCCGCGCTTCTCCAACACCTTTTGTGGTACTCCTCTTTTCAACACAACACTCCCCATCTGGAGCTTCTCTTTTCCCATACAAGTTGTTCCCATTCTTCATCCGAATGTATCATATTGCCTCTCATACCCACATTTAGGTTCGCAGCTTGCTCACACCTCATTACACCTTTGTTCAATATCACAAATCGAGCCAAACGACATTGGAATTCCATTTCATCCACTCTCCAGGAATGAATAATCAGCAAACACAAGGAGTGCCTCCAGCTGCTTTGCGCCATTGATGAGTTGTGTGTTCCCGCTTTCGTTGGCCCCGATGAGATGGGTGTTGGAGTGGATGATATCGACACCATGTTTGATTGATGTTGTTCGATCGCTTAGTCGGGTTATTTTTTCGGTGTACCTGGGTTTATGTCTGAATCTCTCGCCTTTCTCTTTCGTTTTCTTAATGTAGCGAGGCACACAATACAATGTTGAAGATGATGACAGCTAGTATGATTCAGAAGTGATAATGAACAATAATCGATGTGTCATATTGTCTGTTGAGGGAAGTCGATTGCTCATGTACATCCGAAGAGTCTGAGATAACTTCCGCAGTCCTCCGAATGAATATCCATCACAACCCAGCCATTACTCAGCGTTTGTTTGTGATTCCTGCGTTGGTTCGGCGACACTCTCAGGTGGACTCAAAGTTCTCTCCGGCGCTCCGATGTGCTCCCAAACTTATCACAATCACTCCCATCGTACTCCGGTATGTGTCATGAGAGATCGCAGTTACTCCTGTACCGGTCGTCAGAGATCCCAGTTACTGTGAAGGCCTGCCGGAATAGCCTCCTAGGGTCTGATGCTCTCCTGAAATTGACCCTTCTAAGTTTACACTCCACATCCTCTCAGACACTCCTGGAGTCTTCCAGAGACTGAAATACATATTGCTGATGTTCTGACATAATCTGACAATCCCGGCTGCAATAAATGTGACTTACTAGTGTGACTCTGACATGGACACTAGCTCTGACACCGTGCAAAAGGCGACACTGACAAGAGCTGGCTCGGAATATCAGGCATCCCTGTTGAGATCAACCTATCCAGGTCATCTAGTATATTGTGTCATATGGTTCCAAACATGCGTACTGGTTGAGTAGGTATTGTGTCTCTTCACCACTCAGAATAAGTTGCACAGGTGTTCGAACCGAAGAACCGTGTATAATGCGTTGTACTCTTTGCGGCGCATCTCGACACATTATTACTCCATGGGTTCTGTTTAGTATCCCGGACGATAGACACTCCAACACCTCTTCTAGCAATCGGTTGTGATGTACCGACCGCCATAATACACTCACATAAGCATTGCCTTCCCCTGTTTTGATTCTATCGCTAAAACAAAAAGCGTTTAGTAGTTTCGCAGGGCAATATCCTTGTTGACGTGATGAACAATTATTTTGTGGTGCTCGATCTCCATGTATCAAAATATTGTCGAATTGATAGCCTACTCTGCGCCACTTCTCCACACACCTTGCCTGTTAAACAACAACTGCATCTGGATTATTGTGCTGCTGAATAGTGACTGTGATGCCATTCGCTCTATGTATCGTTTGACAGAGAATCCACGAAGCACGGGATCCGGAGATCCGTAGGTGTAAACTGGCGACCATATCCGCTTGAAATGTCGAAATATATTATGTCAGAGCATCAATAAACTCCGATTTGCTGATAACTTCTGGAAATGTTAGAGATGCAATCATGCTGCCTTTGCTCATATCTCCATTGCTGCGAGGTATTATACTAGGTGATAATTTGTCGGATGGCAGAGAATCCCCCACATGAAGCTCTCTGCATGTATCTGCCTTCGGCAAGGGGGGATCTGATTTAACCATATGCAGTACAATACTGACTCTCAACTTGATATGTAATCACCACATTTCCCATCGTAATATCTACCGAATATAGTTAACCCTGTTGGAACAACGGTAGCCATCCTTGATGATGTTTTTATGAGCGGCTTCAGATATTTTCATGTCACTGTTGTCAGCAGAGCCCTTTACCCTAATTCATTCGATACCGTGGAGAAGAGAATGAATTTTTGGAATTATGCTCATACTGTGGCTCTTGCGGTATGGTAGGAAGAGGTGGATGTTGCTGCTGATGCCACTCAGTGCATCCTGTTGGTATTTGAGTGTAGTTTCAGTGTGGGAGTGGTAGCTGGCAATCAATATGAAGTCGATGACAGACTTCATGAACTTAATGAGGTTGGGATGCCCATTAAGAAGAGGGGCCAGCGCAGGAAGCCAGATCTTCACCATGTCCTTGTACTCAGCACCGGTCCATTGTCCTCACACGGGTAAATTTGTCTCCAAACTGGCGTATGTCAGAGAAGTGAGGAACAATGGAAAATTGTTCATCTATCAGGGCCAAACCCTGTTCCTGGACAAAAAGACCTGTCGGAAATCAAACTGTCCATTCGCAGGTGTGATCATAAACGAGCCCTCTAGTAGCCGCTGCAACCAGTCAAAATTCATCCAACTATATATATTAGAACCTGCATGGGCATCGGTAAAATTTGGATGGTCAGCAAACTTCCACAGCCCCACCTCTTCAGCAGCTGTTGTTGACAAATGAAGGTATACTTGGGGATGGCGGCGCCTAGGGCTGGAGGCAAAGCTGGGCATGTCATCCAGCCATATCTCACATCGAGGGCACCAACCATTGATAACCTTAGGTATGGTGCACTGCTCAGGGTAGTCGGCAAGGAATGACGCAATTCGGGGAAATGCAGGATGAATGCAACCATCTGCACACTGAACCGCTATTCCGCTCTTCACTGTCTCCTCTAGGGTATGAAATATCATTGCAATTGACTCATGGCAGAAGAACCTATTGGTGTCGGTGTTCGGTCCATTTGGGCATTGTTACAGGGGTATTTATGTCACATAATTAATGCAACATTTATTGACTGAATACAGCCGCCTAAAAACAAACTCCTTTCCACGTCTTTCCCAAGACTCAACCTCTTAATCAAATATAAGAGCTTACATCAGCAAAATGTATTTTAGACGCTGGAAGTCTGCAGGAGTGTCTGAGAGGATGTGGAGTGTAAACTTAGATGCGTCAATTTCAGGAGAGTATCAGACCCTACAAGGGTATTCCGGCCGGCCTTCAGAGTAACTGAGATCTCTGATGACTGGTACAAGGGTCCTATGGGAGTGATTGTGACAAATTTGGGAACTCCTCGGAGCGCCGGAGAGAACTTTGGGTGCACTTTGGAGCACCGGCCACATGTCTGGGTGCACCAGCCACAAGGGTGGGTGCACCGGCCGCAAGCCTCGGAGCGCCGGCGACAAGTCTGGGAGCACCTTCAATCACAGTAGAGCATTCAGGGAAAAACATCTTCTTTGGGAACACTGCTGGTGGGCCTGGAAATCATAGCTACTACTTATTGTTCAATGATTGTTAAAACTCATGTATTCAGTTTGTATTCTCATCTATGTATGTATGTATCTATATAGCACCCATCACACACGGTATATCTGGACTGACTGCAGGGGGTGTTTGAGAGCGATCCGAGCTGCGCCTGAAAATGCCGATCGAGTGAACTCAGATATAGACTCCGAGGCCGTGATCGAGCAAGTTTCGAGATGCTCCTGGAGGCGGTAATCGAGCGTTTTTGGAGATGCACTTGGAGTCCCTGATCAAGTGAACTTAGAGATGCACTCCGTGATTGTGATCTTGCGAGTTAGGAGATGCACTGGGAGGCCATGCTCGTGCAAACTTGGAGGCCGTGATCGAGCGAGTATAGAGATATGTACCTGGAGGCCGTAATCGAGGGAGTTTGGAGATGCACCGAGAGGCCATGACTGCGCGAACATGGAGGCCATAATCGAGCGAGTTTGTAGATACACTTGGAGGCTGTCATGATCGACCGAGTTTGGAGATGCACTTGGAGTCCATGATTGTGCGAACTTGGAGGCTGTAATCGACCTAGTTTGGAGATACACATGGACACCGTGATCGAGCGAGTTCGGAGATGCACTTGGCGGCCGTGATCGAGTTAGATCGGAACAGCACTTGGAGGCTGTCGATGGACCGTGCACAGGGTGCTGAGACTCCATTCATTAGTTAGTGAACTCATAACTAGTGTTAGCAACGGTTCCGGACCTTCACTTCGGATCCGGGTCCGGCTCCAAACCGAACCATTGCCAAATGGGTGGTCCGGGTCTTCAATAAACCCTAACTGCCCACTCGGGTACAGTTCCATGGTAAATTCCCAACCCGTCTGAATTGGGCGGGTTGTAAGCAGGTCGCCCAGCAGGTGCATCTTTAGATTCATATAAGGCTCTTGTATTTGCAGTGTGTTAATAGTATCATATCAGAATCATGTTTTCAGCAACCAATAATGTGCTTTTGCTTGATGAGCAGTTTGCAATATCGATTAATTTGGTATCGGTGTTTCACCTTCGATAAATGGTATTTTTGTCTAGCAAGGCGGTCAATAATACAGTTATGCAAGCGAAGATCCGCACAATGCCTTGATTACAAAATATGCAAGTTCTAAAACTGTTGACGCTCCGTTGACGCTCATTTTCACAATGCCGCAGGGAGCATGTCACTGTTGGTTTTGCCAGTAAAGGCTGCCAATATCTCATAAATGGATGTCTGCAACCAATCGGAACATAACCTACCCAAGATGCAAAGCCGAAAATTGTTGACGCTCTATTGACGCTCATGCTAAAAATGGGGCGATGACCGTGTTGCTATCTCTTTTGCCAATAAACGCTGCCAATGCGTCCGTTATGCATAAAAACGACCCAGTCACTCGTGAATTCCCGCACTTACAAGACCACAAATCGTTGACGCTCCGTGGACGCTCATGCTTAGAATGGGGTGGTGACCGTGTTGCTTTCTCTTCTGCCAATAAAAGCTGCCAATACGTCCGTTATGCATAAAAACGACCCAGTCACTCGTGAATTACCACACTTACATGACCACAAATTGTTGACGCTCCGTTGATGCTCATGCTAAGAATGGGGTGGTGACCGTGTTGCTATCTCTTGTGCCAATATAAGCTGCCAATACGTCCGTTATGCATAAAAACGACCAAGTTACCAGTGAATTACCGTACTTACAAGATCACAAATTGTTGACGCTCCGTTGACGCTCATGCTAAGAATTGGGCGGTGACCGTGTTGCTATCTCTTTTTCCAATAAAAGCTGCCAATACGTCTGTTATGCATGAAAACGACCAAGTCACTGGTGAATTACTGTTCTTACAAGACTATAAATTGTTGATGCTCCATTGACGCTCATTTTGATGTATTGTCCATCCAGCATCTTCTGCCGTCGATAATTGTTTTCATCCTGATTTGACTTTATGGGTTGTCTTTCTACATGATTGAGACTCGGCCCTGTGGCAAAGCCGAGCGGCATAATAATCTTGCATTGTTCACTCTCACACGACTAAAAATGATGTATTATGCCAAAAGAATCATTGCGCCTGCTATACATCTATTTATGAACCGATATTCACAAGCTACTTCTTACCATTTACCCATAATATATCTCTAACTGAAACTCTCGTTCAAGCTACATAAAGCTGGTGAACCATTGACGCATTCTGTCCTACTTTTTCTTCCCTACTTTATTTCTCCGTGTTTCTACTCCATTCACCATCACCAACACCTTTTCAGCCTGTCTCTTTGACTTCCGTGTTGGCCGAACCAATCCAGGCACATTTCGCGCGGCGCTCACATCCTGCTGCGCTGGGCATTCTGGATCCTCAATGCCAGTGTTCGGCTCTATATCTGATTCATCGTCCGCTGCGCAATCCTCTTCGCTGTCATTTGGATTATCCAAGTCGCCATTCCAGTTTAGCCAATCATCGGTGTCCGGAATACCTTCAGGTGCGATGTCCTCGTCGCTTTCGACTGGATGACGTTTGATTCTCCGGATTCGGCGGTCATTTGAGATTTGAGTTCGTCCTCCAGGTAGGTCCTTTGCAGACAAAGCTGGTTGCAAAGGTGATCTTTCTGACAATTTAAATGCAGCCGCACCATCATCTTGAAAGAGTAACCAGGATGCTTTGACTATCTCGTCCGTGTCCAAATTGTATCCTACGGCAGTCTTCTGCTGATTTTGAGCGCGAGATTCCTTCTGGGTAGCACGTAGGTTTTGGCTGCCCTGCCACATCTCCAAAAAGTCGTGGAACTTGGCCATTCTGTGCAATGTCCTTTCCTCCGCCTCTTTCTTCATTTCCGAGTCGTTTGCTGTGTTTGTAGTATCCAATTCTGGGTCAGTGCCTGCCAAGATCCCATTATGGGCTCGAGCGAACTGCCTGACAAAGACTTTTTCGCGAAGGGTCTCGCCTGTGGTTATTGACTGCCTCCAGCCAATACCGTCTCGGCCAAGGGAAAAACTGACCTCCACTCCGACACCATGTGGTATGATAGGGAATATGTCGCGCGCCACATTGGAGAGATCGGTGTACTTTGAGTGCGTTTCCTCCGGTTGGTGCCACCAATCGGTTATGTCCGGTAACCGAAATGTACTGCCAATCTCCATTGGGTCGGAGTGGTAATCATTGAGATTTGGATTAGTTTGTCCCCAGTTCTTCGGTACTTCAGACGGCGAATACAAATAGAGCCTGGCGGCGGTCACTAAGCGGGCTGCGCGATTGGTATGTCTGGGTGTCGTCTTAGCCACATTGTTAGGGGTTAAGTGTTCCTCATCATCGCTGGACAAATCATATGGATCAAAGGATGATTGATAGGACCCTGAAGCCATTGCAGAGGGGACGAGATTGCTGCTCGGTACTGTTTCGAGTTTATTGACTGGCACACATCAATGTTTGGCACAGTATTCATTCTCCACATACTTCAGAAAGGCCTCTTGGTATTGTGCAGTGTAGGATGTCTCATCCTCAGGATTGATATCAATTCCATTGTCCCACTTCCTAAACGATCGCAACTTCCGGAAAGGATCGAGGATGTGTGCAGATATCAGAAGCATGCCCGTCATTGGAGTCACTTCAGCGTAGTATTTGGAAAGCTTCTGTCAAGCTAACTTCACTGCGAAGAACAAGTCTTCCTTGCATGGAGTCTTCTTCTTGGACAAATCTCGCAGCACGCCATCCATGTGATAAAACATGTGATCGTACCCGGTGATACCATGATGCAATGTGACTGTATGCCTCTTCAACATCCAAAGGGTCCAATATCGAAATGGCCTCAATTGTTCCATGACATATTTGACAATGGTCCATTCATCCTGAGTTGTAAATAGTGCCCCGTATTCAGTGTATTTTGGGTTTGGAAGCCACTCACGTGTGAATTCCCATAATCGGTAGGCGTACTCGAGCAACTACAGAGTACAGTTCCAATGCGTCTTCACATCCATAATCGGAAGTGCTGCAATGTGGACTTTGGCTTTTGGACAGTCAATGAACTCGTTTTGGTGACCAGGTGTCAGCATACTTAGTACAGCAAGCATTCTCTGCTATATGAAGGTCAGTTTCAGGACTTTCAAAATCTCATGAAATATGTAGTTTCTCAATTGTCTTTGCTAAACCTGGTCTCATGGCCGACACCTTGTTGATTCTAGCATTGCCCTCTTTTCGAAGTCTTTGACTCTTCCCAATGTCTATGCTTTCATTCTCTCCAAATTGCTGATCGTGCTCATGGGCTTCCCAAGACTTGGTGCGGCCTTTAACACCGAGACTGCTCATGAATGCACCTAAAGCCAGCTGTATGACGTGCGCCATGCATGGTATGTGGTTCCTCAATGCCGGCCACGCGATTCCCGAGGCCTCACGTGTTGATTGCAGCTCGCATGTCATTGAGTAGTTTGACGAAGCATTATCAGTGGGAATACCAAGCAAACGGCTGTCGGTAAGCTCGAAACGATCAAGCACATCCTCCAAATGTACGGCTAGCCTCGCTCCAGTATGTTGGCCCTTGACCTATCATCTTTTATTACCTTTCAAAGCGGGAACAGAACATGCGATCAACCTATTCGAAAGCGAGTTGAACTCCACGCAATGCCCAATTTCGATCCGTGCAGTATGCAATGACCGACGTTATGGCCAGTTTGTTCGTTGAAGTCCATCCGTCCAAAGCTAAACTAACTTTATTTCGTAATGGCAATTGCTTCTTAATTGCATCTACAGTCAGTGCATCTTGCTTCCAGCAAATGTTGCCAAGGGTCGTAGCGGACGGTAGGACTAGATTGTCACGTAATGCCTTAAATGACCGTTGTAGCTCAAGATTTGATATAGTGTTCCATGGAATGTGTGCCGAAACAAATCCTAACATGAGGTAGCAATTCCATGTGTCTTGGTGAAATTCGGAAGTTTCAATATCCTTAGCCACCAGTTTGGAACGTTTTGTCTGGCATTTCGATCAATATGGATTAAACTGAATATCAAATCTGATTTTCCTCTGCAAACTTACTATTGTGATTCCTCAACTGCGTTGCCTCTTCAGGATGGCCAAAGCTGTTTCATCCACTGTCGAACTAGTCGATTCACTCACCTCTGACCTTGTTAATTTGTTTAACTTTGCGATGTGAGCTTTTGCCCGCAAGTGTTTCCCCATTGAGCTTGTCCCAACTTATGATGGATGGTGAAGAACTTGATGACCAACGATACAAATGATGCCAGACCTGCCGGTCTCCTCAATTCCGCAGTTTAAATAGAACCGCCACGACAGCGCATGTCGAGAATTATTCCAAGCAATAGGCCGCTTCGAGCCTTCATTCATTGAAGCCTACCACGATTCAAAGATGATTTGCAATGCAAGGTCGCTCAAATCGTGAATAAAGACACGTTCATTTTTGGAAGTGATCACAACCTCGAGCAATGAGGTGTTCAAAGATTTTGTATCTGACATGGCGGTAGAAACGAGGATGCAGGGTATTCCGACTCGAGAGACTGCCGAAAATAACGATACAGTAACGCAGACTGCAGGTTCTTGAATATTGACTCTACAGCTACAAGGAAAATAATCAGATCAGTAAGAGATTGAATGCATATTTGTGAAGTTGAATACAAGGACAGATTGCAACGACTGATCGCGTAAAACTCCATGTAGGAACGGCATAATGCAGTTTATTGCTGTGTAGTGTTCAGAGCCTTGACGCACCATGGGCGCTGAATTGTCAGAGGCAGACGCGATATCGTCACTTGCATTTTTGCCAATAAACGCTGTCGATAGATCTATTGTAGATTATCTGTGTTCCATTCCGGTTAGATGATTCAAGATGCCAGCGCACATATCGTTGACGCTCCGTTAATGCTCATTTTGAGACATGATTACTATCTTGTTGTAAGCATATTTGCCTACAAAGGCGGCTAATAGCACAATTATATATCATTGTGGTTGCAAAGCTCCTTGATTTTCCAAGATGGAAGGCCTAAAATCGTTGACGCTCCGTTGACACTGAGTTTTAGGGCATAGCAACGATGTCGTCGAATGCATTTTTGCCTAGAAAGACAACTGATAGTATGATTATGTGTTAATGTCGCCGCTCTGTCCTCGGATGTTCCAAGATGCATGGCCAAAAGTCGTTGACGCTCCATTGAGCCACATTTTTAGGACATAGTTTCCATGTTGTAGCAACCGTTTTTGACTAGAAAGGCAACCGATAATCAGATTATGGCTTAATGTTGCCGCACAGCCCTAGGATCTTCCATGATACAAGGCCAAAAGTCGTTGACGCTCCGTTGACGCTCATTTTTAGGACATAGTTGCGATGTCATAGCAACCGTTTTTGCCTAGAAAGGCAGCCGATATTCTGTTTATGGCTCAATGTCGCCGCACAGCCCTAGGATTTTCCATGATACAAGGCCAAAAGTCATTGACACTCCGTTGACGCTCATTGTTAGGACATAGTAGCGATGTTGTTGCAAGAGGTTTTGCCTAGAAAGGTGGCCGATAGCACGATTATAGGGTAACGTCGCCGTACAGCTCATGCATTTTCCAAGATGCAAGGCCAAAAGTTATTGACGCTCTGTTGACGCTCATTTTCAGGACATAGTACACATGTTGCCACCACCATTGTTCCATAGAGACGTGGCCAATAGTTCGATTATGACGTACTGTAACCGCACAGCTTACTGGATGTTTCATGACGCAATGCCAAAAATCGTTGATGCTCCATTGACGCTCATTTTTAGGATGTGGCAATGAGTGTCTCATTTACCTTTTTCGCAATAACGCCGACCTATACATCCGCTTTGGAAGGATGTGACAATGCAGCCTATTGTTTGCTGAATGTGTAAGACTCAAAATCATTCACACTCTATTGACACTCACATGAATCACATTGAAACAGCCTTTGTACACTCAATAATTGTATGCAACGAATCGTGTACTCATTATTGACCTCCAGTATTGCGTATGTATGTATCATCGTTCGCATCCAGGAGTTTTGTTACCTTCGAATTTCTGACCAACTGCTATCCACAATTTCGGAGTGAGAAATGATGTGGTCCTATCACATTCCCGCGCTTTCGGCCGGCAATTGAAGGCATGTAGATCATTTCACTAGTTTTTGATAAATATAACTCGACTTCCTCACCATTCTGTATCCAGCTCCTTATCCTCGATTTCCATGATGTACCTCAAGCAATTTCAAATATCTCAACCATGTGCACCAGGTGTGTACGGAGAGTTATGCAGTTGGATACATGGATGAATTTAGCATGACGGTTGCCGTTCAGATCGATTCGTCATGCGCACTGACCTCTCTCTCTATGACACGTATGACATCACTCACTTAAATTTCGTTAGCACATTTTGTCACTAATATTGCATTTGCTTTGTCACTTAACAGTCACTTGCAGAAAGAAACCGTAGGTTTTGGCCGTCTTATAGTGCGATTTGGATTCTAGAACTTTCACATGGTTCGTTCGACCCTTGCACATGCACAGACGAATTATCATGTCTCACAATTTGGTCACTGAAATCGAGAAAAAGCTGACACATAGTGAAATTGTTAAAGAACTTGCTTTTCACAGTGATCGGACGTCAAAAATTAATGTTTGCATATCTATTCTTCCGCAGATGCAGGAGCTGTCACCATCTCTTCGTCGGAATCCGATATCTATATGGTAATTAGCTGGAGGCTATATGCAGGGGTAAAAGATTACTGGTTCAACAGAGCTTACTGGTTCAACAGGCTTCGCTTTCAGCAACATTGAAGAATCGGGCTCCGCAGCTGGCTCACCGCTTGGTATGCTCGATTTCGACTGTGTCTTCACCGAACCTAGCCTGATATGACTACTTCCTGATCGAGAAGTCCCTTGCGGCCTTTGCGATATTCCCGGGACAATGTCGAGACTCTCCAGAAGCTCTCCAAATGATGTCTGTGGCGGTGCCAGAGCGTCATCATTCGTTTGCAGCTGAACGAGTGGCGGAACCCTCAATAGAAATGTGCTGTACTTCTTATCTCATTCACGGAAGTAGTCGGCTGCATCCTCCCATCCCGGTTGAGTCAATTCGTCGAGCTTCATCTGCTTCTGCCGAAACCTCTCCATGCACTGCTGTACCGTTTTGGTGATTGTGCCCATCACCCTGCGGGGTTCATCATCTTCGCTCAGCTAGCCCTGCTCAGTCTCTTCATCATCCTCATCTTCCCCATCCTCCCCATCTTCGGAACATGCAAGATCACTCAGACTGTCTCCGATAGCAACCAGCATCTCCTCAATTGTCATTTTGGGCTCTCTGGACGTCAATCGCGTGATTTCAGCATGCGTCATATCGTCCTGCTCTTGCTGAACCGCTGCCTCTGCGTCTTCAACTCGCTTTCTTGCCCCACCGGTTTCTCTCTCAACATAATCCTCAATCCATTTCTCTTTCTCTTCATTGTTTAAGAAGTGCGTTTCACGTCGTTTCTCCGCCGCAAGCTGCTCTTTGGATCTCAAGCTGCGCAATGCCCCAAGTGCTCGGACTCTCTCTGCTTCCAAGCCGCTCTTGCCTTCATTTGCATGATGACATCATTGGGTTGACCGCTTTGTCGATTTGCCGTATCTGCCCGCCGGATGTGGCGAAAAGTTCTTTTTCCGAGCATTGACCATTGTAGTTTGGGTGGACTTTGTTTTGGGCGGGATGTTGGATGTTGCAAGTTATGGACACTATGGAGGCAAGCTGCGTCTTTTATGTCAAGGTTGGTACGTTTACTCATCTTGAACAAAGCAAAATCTCCCTCTTGACTGTCAATAAATCAGGAATAGTGACGCTAACTGTACAACATAACATGATTGTTAGCGTCATTTTTATGTAATATCCCGGGGATCATTTGAGACAAACATCTGCAGACGTCCTTTCCCTCGGACAACATCCTATTGATATCTAGTGATTAGGCGATTCCGGCGGTCGTAAACTGCAGTTTATCCCTGTTACCAAACAAACAACATCGGCCCGACTTTTTGCAAATTGCAGGGCGGTGGGAAACCCCTGCAACTTGCAGCCATACTCAGTAGGATCCATCTTGAGCATAATGATCATGTTGGCTGCTACTTATTTCATTCTGGCAAGAAGCTGGCTATATAGTCCTCAGGGCTTCCCACTTCCTCTCGTTATCATCTTCCTCTCCTATTCCACACCAGCACATCTTGGATACAAAACCACATCCGCCAGGTGAGAGCTGATCGAATACCGGCCGATTGGCAGGCACTACATCAAATACCGACATTCTTGGCACACAACAAGAGCGCAGACACAAGTTAGTTCACTGCGACGCTGCAAATGCAGCCACCAAACATATGACCCAGGATGCCCATTTAACAATCATCCGCAAGACTGGAAGCAGCAAAAATAAGAAGCAGCATGCAGTTGGATGTGAGTATATCCATATCGAGGCGAAGGGCGGTCAATTAACCGTATAACGTACAGCGGGTGTCCGTAGAGAGCTATGTAATGAATTTATCGCTGCCCGTAACAGGAAACTTCCATGGTCGACAATGGCATTTGTCCGCACAGTCAGTGAAATGGAACATCATGATGTTGTCAGCTCTGGGATTTTCGCAGATGAATTTCCTGATAATCATCCCCGTGAGTGGACGAAGCAGGCTTTAATCACCTCAGAGGAGGCTACGGAGATGTATATGGTAGAGGTAACAGCCGAATTTCATTGTTAGAAGCAGCATATAATGTCCTGTAGGTTTTCAACATGTCTGCAACTATGGCAAGGCAACGAGGTCAGGTACAGCTGGAACAGTCCGACATGCGCCTGGCGTTGAATATGGCCAAAATCTCCAAAGAGGGCTTTTCGCGTGCCGCAATAGACGAAACGAAATACCTCGTCAAGAAACCACACGCCGAGGTCCGAGAAGAGAAGATGCGGGGTGTAGAGATTGCTGGGCATAAACAGGTAAAGGCTGCGATACAAAGACACCCAGCAAGGCTTCGTCAAAACCAAACGTCCGGCTGCCTTCCTTGCGAAAATGGCACCGCAAAGAATCCGCAGACTCGGTGGAGACGCAAAGAAACAGGTGCACCTCCACCCGACTGACGCAGAGAGCCAACTCCAGAGCCAACTCCACCGCTGCCCGGCACGCCACCCGCCCCAACCAGTAACACTTCCGGAGTTCAACCTTCTCACATCGTCAATTTGCTGGCCGGATATCCGCATTGGCACACAGCTCTTCCCGGGGCGGAATTTTCCAATGATGGGGATACCGAGCACGATACCGATTTCGATCCAGATATGCTGACTGATGACAGATATTACACTCTCTGTGGTGTGGTAATGCAGCTAACATTCGTGTTGTAGACAGGAGCAGCGGATTGAGCAATCATGCAACTGGTGACGAGCATTGAGCGAAAGACACGCGATTATGGAGATTATTATTATATATATCTATGTATTATTAAAGAACAACGTAGTGATCAAGAAGAAAGCAAATCAAAACGCCAGAAAGGCAGCCAAAACAATGTGAATGATGGACTGTGCCAAATGAAATGATTGCATATTGTGGATACAGCCAGGGCAAAATGGGCGTCAACGGAGCGTCAACGATTTTCGGTCAGGAGTCCTGGGAAATCACACCTCCGATATGTTGTAGTCAGTCATAGAGGAATTTTTGGCTGCCTTTATAGGGAAAACAGATTGCAATACCCTCCCTGCCCCATCATGAAAATTAGCGTCAACGGAGCATCAACGATTGTTGGTCAGGTATCATGGGTAATCTGTGGGGCGACAGGTTGAAATTGTCATAAACTGATTATTGGCTGCTGTTATACGCAAAAGTGAAAGTGAAATGCTTCCTGCCACATCTTCAAAATGAGAGTCAACAGAGTGTCAACGATTGTTGGCCTTCCATCATGGTTGATCGCAGTGGGATGTGGCGGTTATTGTCTATATACATCGTTATGACAGTTATTATACACTAAAAGGCTCAAGAATACTTAGTGGTGGCTCTGCAAATGAAATAAGTTGTTACTGTCCTGGAAGATGTGGCTAGAATATCCCGTACATATCTGCCTATAAAGGCTGCTATATCCTTCTTTATGGATGCTTGTGATCAAGCACCACTCATAGTACCGAAGATGCAAGACCAAATATTGTTGACACTCTGTTGATGCTCTGTTGACGCTCTGTTGATGCTTATTTTCAGGATGTGGTTGGGCGCATGAGTATGCTTGTTTTGCACATCAAGGCGGCTAATACGTCGAAAATGAACCGTGACGTACCAAGGTTCACGTTTTAAGATTAACCGTAGCATATCTGAATGCGACCATAAATGTGAAACCCAAAACGCAGAACTAGAGATTTCAACTGACGGGTCTGGCCAAAGCCGGCGAAACCCACGGGTTGATGGGTACGGGTCCGGGATTGGCCCGCCAAGAGTCAGCGGGTCGGGTTTTTGGACAAGTCTGGAACCGAATCAACCCATTGTTGCGGTCTGAACCCGGACCGCTGGCGGTGTACCCGGACCTGTTGCTAACACTACTCGTAACTGTGGGAATGTGACAATGTGACTTCACCTTTGAGGTCTCTTGGAGAGCTGGCTGATGGCGTTCGATTGTGTAGGGAGGTACGCCGGAAGCTGAAGCTACATTCAGGGGTCAACTCTCAATCATGAAATTGAACGGATGACAAACAATCCTGGGTGGATGCTGTACTCGGTGTATTCTGTACTCTCGGTGTATGCTGTAATTGGTGCATGCTGCACTTGCTGTCAACTCATGATCATGGCATGGCGAGATAGAGAAGGATGACTTAACTTTGTGTTCTGCGATGATAGTTGGGTTGTGGACACAAAAGACAGAGATGGGGGATGAAGATGAGAATGAGGTGGAAGATTCGAGTAGATAAGAGGAATCAGGGGTACAAACTGCATGATTAGGTTCGGAAGACCTCATATGGGTGATATTACACTGCTGATCGGGACTCGTACCTGTCGTATCGGGGATGGATAATTGACTCGCACACGAAATTCTTCTAAGTCCCAATTTCGAATGATCATTTCCCCCATTTCCTGTCAGCTTTCTCTGTCTCGTGCTCAACTCTACCATCACCTAAGAACACGAAGTTAGTCATCCCTCTCCATCTCTCCATTCCATGGTCAGGAGTTGACACTGAGTACAGCATACACCGAGTACAAGCATACACCGCGTACAGCATACACCAAGCACAGGATGCACAGAGTACTGCATACACTGCTTACTGCATCATCCCAAGATCGACTGTCTCCCAGCCAGTCTCTCATCTCTCGGCAGACCATTCTTGTACTCCATTCTCTACATTCCCTCAATTACGAGTCAACCAATGAATAGAGTCTCAGCTCCCGTCGCGCCTCCATCCTGAACCACCGCCTCCATATTGACCTCCTCCCAGTACTCCTCCAATCTCGCTTGATCACGGCCTCCAAGTGCATCTTCCAACTTGCTCGTTCACAGCCTCGAAGTGTCTCTCTAAACTCACACACTTACGGCCTCCAAGTGCATCTCCACACTCGCTTGATCGCAGTCTCCAAGCGTATCTCTAGACTTGCACGATTACAGCCTCTAAGTTCACACGATCACGGGCTCCAAGTGCATCTCCATTCCTGTTCCATCACAGCCTCCAAGTGTATCTCTAAACTTGGACGATCACGGCCTCCAGGTGCATCTCCAAACTCGCGCAACCATAGCCTCCAAGCACATCTTCATGACGCGATGGCGGGTGTACGGAGATACAGGGGTCACGGAGGTGGACAGAGTCACGGGGACTATTTATTTGGCAGACCCCGGAGTAGATAGACATCGTCTCATTTCCATGTCATGTTATCATACAATGAAAATTCATACTCCATTTTGCCCAACTTTTGGTCTCACTCGCTCAGTCTGAGATTTCGTGGATCCTGATCGCTGGGTCGTATTATATCTTCCCACCTGATTCCTACGTTCCTTGAACCAGACCCGCTCTTTCACATGAATTTCGTTTGGATGTCGCGAGAGGTGGGGTGGACTGTTGATGGTGGGCTCTCTGCCATCTAGCTCTGTCGTTTCACCACAACGGCCTTCAAGTGGTGCATCTCCAAGTTCTCTCAATGGGCTTGTCCAGGTGCTCCTCCGAGTATCCTTGACTACCATCTGTGGCCAGATTGACCCTATGTATAAATATACAGAGACTTAAATAATGCATGTCATATTATGATGTAGCGAATCTTGTGACTGTAACAATGACAAAATTCCTTGTGGTTATGACAGAACCACTGCTGTGAGAATATGGCACCAAGTCTTCCGCAGTGCTGTGCTGCGGTCTCGGTGGCTCTCAAAGCCTCCCACAGAGCTGCGCAGCGCTCTCAGCTGCTCTTGAAGTCTCCCGCAGATCTGCGCAGAGCTCCCAGGAGCTCACAAATTCGACTATTCTATAAGTCAAATCTCGTAGCATCCTGAATGCACCTTCATAACTGCAGGTGCTTTCAGGAGCACCTGAGAATCCTCTTGCAGAGTCTCAGAGCACCTTGCTAAGCTTCAGGGGGGTCTGGGAGCATCTAGAAGTAACTAGAAGCACTGGTGAGGTCGCCC
>Ga0307512_10001132_pt1 | contig 38774 bp, 30 predicted proteins | sample 14_EM_MG_FD_200267 | JGI IMG/M metagenome (GOLD analysis project Ga0307512, IMG submission 200267) | Populus trichocarpa ectomycorrhiza microbial communities from riparian zone in the Pacific Northwest, United States - 14_EM | ecosystem: Host-associated > Plants > Roots > Unclassified | place...
GTCTATCCCACTGGCTAACCAATGAGAATGCCTTGTGGTAGCTACATATTAATGACACCCATATCTATATACATATATTAATCTTTGGATAGCAACAATTCATAGTAGTATATTATAATGTATTACTTAAATATGATATTTTTTAAAATAGTTATATTTCTATTACATGTTCTTGTGGATCAAAACCATCGTATCTACGAAGTATTTATGATGAAACTGCTTTTGTATGATATACTTTTAATTTGATTGGTATCTTCAATAGAGAATTTAAGCTTTTTAAATATTTAACTTTTTAAATGTAATCATAGTGTAATTACCTTGCAATTATACTACACAGTAATTAAATACCCACTAATCTAATTGGGTAAATACCTCTTAAAAGAGTTTTTATAAAAGTTGATAGTATTAATTGTATTATTATAATAATATAGGAATATATCATTAATACTTACACCAGTTTTATCTCTAATTGATATTAAAAGGATATAATAACTTAATATACTTGAAATTAAAATATACTAGATAAGAATTATATGTGTGAATAGAACTACTAGAAGTTATAATAAGATGGAGAAAATATTTCATTACACTATATAATGTCTAATAAGTTTGAAGTTGTATTTTTGGCTGTACTAATAATATTAAAGTGGTAACTCTTTAGTCAGGTATTATAGTTACAGTATCTTAATCTTATTGTTGTTGAAATTGAATGTATTCAGATATCTCATTGCAGATAGTAATCCGAGATATTTTGACCATTTGCTAATTACATTCGGTTAAAATGTAGTGTGATATGGAAATTTTGTACTGACCCATTCTGTTTTATAATGAACCATTTTATCCAATCAATCAAACACTGTCCGGAGACTTTTGATGTCGACAAGTAATATTCAAAAATACTAAAGTATATTCACGATTTTGAAGGGTGTTTTAAATCCTACTATTTGGATTGTCAAGTATTCTGCCATCATCAATCCCAGCCTTAGATTGGTTATCTTCGCACTTAAAATGACTCTTAAGATTAGCTGTTCTGCGTTATGCTTCAGCGGTTGGTAATAACTTGAAAATCCGACGAGTAAGTGAAAACGAAGTGAAAATGGGTCGCTGTACATGGTACTATGAAATTCTCAGAGAGTGAAAGTTTCGTGCATCTGGTGAACGGATATGATTCGTTCTACTGGCCATATATTGCGCAACTTTGTGAATATACTAGGCAGTGCAACCATTGTTGACCGTTGCTCGTTTGAGAACTTTAGCGCATCTAAAAGTAGAACAGTACGCAGGGATTCGCTTTGCTGTATCGCGTGCATTCCAGTCCCTTAGTTGCGCGATCAAGCATTATAGTGACCTAACCCATCAAGCAACTAAGCAAGCTTCTAATCCTCGTCTCGAACCTACCAATCATTGTTATTGACGGCACTTGATTCATCTTCGACACAAAATGGAGTCCGTTGCCATCGTTGGCGCGACGTATCCGCATAGTCCCGCGCCAAGTAGGAACGAATTACGGTCAATCTGCACAGCTACACAGTCCACATCCATTTCCTTCACAGTATCCCCGACGAGTTTAGCAAAGCGAACCCACGACGAAATCTCAGCATCGTTAGTGTCAGACAAATCTGAGGGTGAAGCTCAGCGTTGTCGAGCGCAACGCCCACGACTTATCTCAACAGAGCCGGCCATGAATGATAGAGGTCTTTTTGCGTGGGCGCGAAGATCTCTAGGTTAGAGCGCCTTGTTGAATGCTATGAGTTATGTGACTGATGGACCGAGAACAGCAAGCTTATTTGGTTGGCAATCTGCGAATGTTGGGGGTGATTCTGCTTCATGTACTCATTGGGAAGAAGGTTTTTGTCCGAGACGTTACGAATCTGTTCGCTGCTGACAGTCGACTGGTCGCAGAGGAACAACTACACAATGTAGCCCAAATCGCCGCAAGCACCCACTCCAATAGCTACGGAGACGTAGTGTCAACCTCTGGTACCAATCTACCAAAGATTGATATTCCAAGTTGTGGCGGCATTTTTAGACAGGATGAACTATCAACAAAGAAATCAGGCCTATCAGCACTTCAGCAGTTGCCTTCACCACTAGCTTCCGAAGATGAAACACTTGTTCCGAAGGTAGTCATGCATTGGCATTCTTGCACAAAAAAATGCCAACGACCCTCAAAACCAGCGAATGACGGCATACTTCGACTGCAGCAGAAGCCGTTCTATCCGAAGTCGTTTCCTTCCAAGTCCAGTCGACAACTACTTCATGAATCCCTAGTCAGACGAGATAGGCAACAAGAGAGGAAGACGAACAGATCAAATACCACACTTCCTGTACACGAACGAATCGTTTCATCTCAACAAAGTGAGAAATATCAGACAACACAAGGATCAATATCAAGACCGGCGATGGGTGTTTCACAGTCAAGATTAGCACAGAAAGCAACGCCTCTTCCGGTGATGCGGAGGTTAGACAGAGTCTCCAATCGAGTATCAAAACCAGCCTCCACAAAGAATGGTTGGATTCAAGCTGTGGGTTTTAGGTAGCAATACTTGCTGGACTGTTGACTGACAGGACTGGACAGATTGAACGAGCAAAAGCCTCTGGTGCAGCACAGGATGAACATCTGCGTGCTGTGCTACGTCAGCTGCAAGTCGACTCAGAAGGGCGATTTCTGAACTGGCAAGAAGACCAAGCTCGAAGACGTAGAATAGATGCTGAGGTGATGCGACTGAAGGAACAGGTACATCCAATTCTCTCCTAGTATCGCAAGCTATAGCCGCTAACTTTTTGGCGGTTGGTACTGCAGGGACAACAGGACCATATATATCCTTTGAATCTCCAGCAGAGTCAGGAATGGCAAAAGTATTACAACGAAGTTAAGAATGACTATAGAAGACACTTGAGCAAGCTTTATATATCGAAGAAGTTTGGAAAAGAGACGCTAGAGATCAGGACAGAAGACCTTGCGACTTTGCTTGGTGTCGATATCCATGGGGGGTGGCTCAACGATAACATAATCCTCTTCTACCTTGGTCTTGTCGGCGAGCGAGAAAATAAGGAGCGGTTGAGGGTGATTTTACACAATACGTTCTTTTATCCGAAATTCTTAAAAGACGATTTTAAGGGTGTTGCCAGATGGACCGCAAAGAAGGGAGCCTCCGGGATGAAGATTATGGAGCTGGATTACATCGTGGTACCCATCTGCCAAAGTCATCATTGGACGGTGGGGGTCATAAACTGCAAGAACAAACGGTTTGAGTATTATGATTCGATTGCTTTGAGGCCGCCCCAATGCCATTATCAGGTTTGTTCCCCAGAGTTGACCTGTCTGGGAACTCACGCGGGAGCGGGAGCGCATACACTTTGCTTCTGCGCATGTCGGAGGACTGAATTAAATCGTTAATGCGCAGACGAAGCTTGTACAGAGTTACGCACCTGGAACTTCCGTTCTCCCCTTTGAGTCCCTGAACAATCAAGTATTCTAACATCTGTATCAGAATCTACGACGCTATGTTTCTGGCGAAACGGCCGGCAAGGCAGACCTGGATGAATGGACAGATTACTGGCAGCCGAATGCACCCAAACAACAAAATGGCAGGGACTGCGGGGTGTTTGTCATCAAAACGGCCGAGGTAATTGCTAGGGGGGGGAAACCCAGCTGGAATGGAGCCGAAGCCGATATAGGGAACCTGCGGAAGCGGATGCTCCTCGAAATAGTGCATGGCCGGCTAATGTCAATCGACAACTAGAGACAGGTATAAAATGAATGCAGGTAGATATTTCCAATCCTAATATCAGAATCGACATTGTTCCTGTTCTTGAATATCCTGTAACTGATCTGGATTTTTAGCACAATAATTCGTACAACAGTATTTATTTCATTTCTGGTAAAGAGTGGTTCGTCTTCGGGGCGTTGGCATGGATTTGGGTCATACGGGCTTATTACTTCCTTCTATTAATTTTGCATGATTAGCACTGGCCTTGTAGTCACGGGGCAAGAGGATGGTGTACATTGGTGTCATGTTGACTTTAATATTTGTTTTTTATTTAGAGGTTAATTTTGGTCGTGGAGTTAGACATTTATTTCCTTACTTAATGATGTGTTATGAGGTCTACTACAGTGTATTTCCGTTTTCTCGTGCCCAGATTCCAGCTCGCAAGCTGATGTAGAGTACACAACTTTTCATTTGTCAGTCTGGGTATGAGAAATATTTCCGTCGTGATAACACTGTCTGAGTGAATAAAGTACAAATTACTCTATCCGAGCGCAGAGGTTCGTACGGCCCACCCTTCGTGACGTTTGTTCTCCTTTTTATTTTAAAAAATTTATGGCGTAACAGTGATTGTTTATTGGTTGGAAATTCTGTGATGGGGTTTTTTCGGTGGTTGCGTATGAGTGTGGAGTCATGAATGGGTGTGAGTGATTCGTCCAGCTGGCGTAATTTGCCTTTAACAATTCAGAGACTTTACATAGACAGTAGGATTCCCACCGAAGATTACGTGTTTTATCAGCACCTTAGCCATGATCGCAGTTTCTTGTCCCATCATGTCACCAAAACAAACCTCGCTGCCGACTGATTTCCTTCTAGTTGACAGTCATTTTTGAAAAGCAGCTGTATTATATTGCTCTCACTTATATTAGTACAAGAGTGTTTCATAGTCCAGAACGTGCGGCTGAAGACAGAATAAAACACAAGAGTTGAATACAGCACGGCAATAGAGAGTTGGTGAGAAATTTAAAAGACAGGAGTTAGTGCAAGAACTACGGGATCCGGATACTGGTAAGTTCATTCGCTGTGCCTTCAATTACTAGGTCGCTCACCATTTTGTGGCAAAGTCTTTACATTATCCCGTTTGTGTTCAATCCCACCACTACAAGGCTACGCAGTTGAGTGGGAACGTGACGTGGTTAGGGTTGTCATGGCTCTGCATCATGCTATTTACAAGGTTGAAAAATCTTTGCGGGATAGCATCTGACACATCATCAATGTCTATATTACCACTTTCCTTATTTGCTTCTCTCTTTTATTTTTCAGTTCTAGCCAATTAAGCAGCTTTATCTTGATGCATGAACTATCTTCCTATACTTTTTAAAGTAAACCTCCATTTGTGTAACTTCTAATAAAAGCTACAGTACACAATCTTCTAATCTAGAAAAATCTGCCATAAATAGTGGTGTACCTCAGAGACTGTTTTGAAAAATAGAGTGAAGAAAAGTCAGCTGGCAGCAAGAAACTAACACTGTATCCATTACATATATCAATAATAATAAAGGAAGATAGAACTTTCATCGCAATATATAATAAAGATAATTATACAACTAGACAAATATTTGCTACTGTTGATTTTAATATGATGACAATGAGATAAGTGCTATGGCAGGAAAAGGAACAACCATTATGAGAAATACTATAAGGGATGTATTAAAATTCACATTGACAATTGCTTCTATCTAGTACATCTGCTTATTAAATAGCAATTTCAGTCTTAACTTAAATATCAGTAATAAAATTGTTTGATAACTCACAGTGGTTGTTAATAAGCCCTGATATACTAATATTATATACTATTTCAATATACTCTTAATATATCTATCACTCCCAGACTCAATGATATTATTATTCTGTATATGATTACTTATTACACAATTTCCACTGTTACTGATCATTTCGTCAGAGTTTTTGTTCCCATCTGCCTGTACCATTATACAAAGGATGCCATTGAGAGAATAATCAAAATACACAAATATATCTATTGAAACTAGACTACACTCTAGGCAAAGATTGTATATACTTTATAGTGTGCTGAGAGTCAGTTAAGGGACTTCATCCAAATGTGTGAGTGTCTGGAGAAATACCACCAGACACAATATGATTGAGGTGATATGGTAGTTCTGAAATTACTCCTCCAGAAGTATATTAAAACTAGAGGTGTTGTTATCAAGTGTGGAACATTTGTTGGATATAGAAGCATAGAAATATTACTATAGATACTTTGAAAGTGACTATTGAGAACGATGGTTACCAAGCTCAGCCTCAATTAGCATAAACTGTAACTGTTTCATCATAACATATTCAATAATGGGATTACCATTATAATTTGCACTACTGCAATGGTCCTTGGAATATTTGAGTTACTGTCTCCAACTAATATTGCACTATCCCAAATACAGCTTCTCCATATCCTACAGCTGTTGTATCATCCACATCTGCCATGTAATGTCCTATTTCTCAGTCTTTACCAATACAGTTCACATGGAGAACTTACACCACATTTCCATCCTCCGTTCAATCTTTAGCCTCCTCTATTAGCACAACTACATCGACACAACTGTAAGGACGCGTACACCAGCGTCCGGCGATATAAGGATACGGTTGCACACGTGGATTAGAGTGATCTCAAAAGTATGTTCGATGGTAAGATTCTCAATAGTGATCTAAGATCCGTGGTGAGGTCTAAGTAAGGTTGTGCTTACCCGGCCTATGACGTGACCGCTGCAACCCTAGCCACTTGTACAAGACCACCGCCGTTACATCATCCCCCTCTTTGGGCGCAGAACTCCTGGGCTGCATGATCCCGTACATGGAGAAACAAGATGAAAACAAACCGATACACAACCAAACAACCGAAAAAACACAAGCAGACTAATCCCACAACCGAGATAAACAAAGCAAACTAATCCCATAGCCGATTGGTGCCTCTGAAGACGTCCTTTCGGCGGATCCGGCGCACAGGGAAAGTCCACCTCCAATTGACTATGATCTGATGGTGGTAAAACCCGTGCCGACGCCATTTGTACTGGACCGGTATCCAATAGAAAGAAAAGAAAACAAGTAATCCAATTAGTCCCGTCTCAACGTCTCAACGTGGCTTCCGCAGGTGCTTTCGGTGAAACTCCTCGACTAGCTCCCAAGTATTTTCAAGATTTGCCGCTGGTTCCCAACTCGTACGTACGTGGCTGTAGCCAGCCCACTGGACTAGATAGTGTAACTTCCGGTAGCGCCGTTTGGAGTCGAGAATCCGATGGACTTCCCACTCCTCCGAATCGTCGACGATGACTAGGTGTGGCTCCGTTGAGGGTTGGCCTATGGTCGGGGGTGTATAGCGGTCGAGTAGTGACACGTGGAACACGTTGTGATTGCGCATTGTCTTCGGCAAGTCTAATTTGTAAGCGTTCTTATTGATGGTCATACTTACCGTATACGGTCCAGCACGCTTGTGGTCGAGTTTCTTCGAAGGCCTGTTTTGTGCGGAAGTGTCTGGTCCAGAGCCAGACTCTGTCTCCCACTTCGAAAGTGATCTCCTTCCCGCCAGCGTACTTCGTCTGTTTCTCTTGGGCCTCGGGCAAGTTCCCTCAGAGGACCCGGTGAGTTTGCTCTAGTCCTTCGAGCAAGACGTCCGCTTCGTTCTCCGACTTGAGGCTGGTTGCTTTCGGCGTCTTAAACTGCATCTCAGGATGCCGATGATACACTGCCCACAACGGGGTCATCCTTGTCGAAGCGTGCACCGAGTTGTTGTACGCGAATTCCGCCCAAGGTAAGAGTTCAACCCAGTTATCTTGCTCGTAGTTGCAGAAGACTCGTAGGTATTGTTCCATGGTCTGGTTTTGGCGCTCCGTTTGGCCGTCTGTTTGGGGATGAATGGCGGTCGAAAGGGGGTGATTGATGCTCATGTGAGAGCAAACTCGATTCCAGAATTGGCTGGTGAACTATGTGCCGTGGTCGGTGATGATATTATGCGGTACGCCGTGCTTTCAGATCACGTGTTCAAAAAACATTCGTTTCAGTTCCGGTGAGTCGATGTCCTTCCGGCAGGGGAGGTAGATCACCATCTTAGTCAATCGGGTGGTCTATAGCTCGGTGTGGTGCCAGTGTTTCTGCCGTCGTCTTGCTAAAAACCTCCACAAACTCCGAGTACTTGGCGGCGATGTAACCTCCGTCATCTGTACACACCCTCTCCAAACGTGCTCCATCTGTTTATGTTAGCCCATGCTTTTTTTTCACGGGAATGGGAGCGAAGGAAGGGTCTAATCCAGGAGGCCTTGTCGTTATCGGTTCGCTCCCGAAGGAACCAAGCCCTGCCGTCCAGTCACTCCCTTCGGGTCTTGGCGAGCCGATAGCAGTCATTCAAGGATCCATGTGGACGCTCTTCTGCCGCAACTATCACTGCTGCTCCTTGCTCACCCGTTCAGCCTTCGAGGGTATTCACCTTTTTCGTGAGTCCGCTCTACCGTAGCTCCCAGCAATTCTATACAATGCTCTATCTTCAAGGCAAAGGTCTCAGTAACTTCCTCGCCAGCAAGTAGGTCATCAAAAGCTGTGGCTGAAAGCAGTTCAATGCTAACTCCACTTTCCTCCTGCATGTTTGGCAGGGTATCTTGGGTGTCTGAACCGGTAGGGTTCCTCAATGACAAGAGTAATTTCTTCGACCAGTCTATCTCTGGGTTTCGAGCTCGGAACCACAGGAGCCCGAGAACCAGATCGTATGCCTTGATCGGTACCACTAGCACCTCCGATTTGTCAACAGGAGCTAGGTGCTTCAACTATTGAACTGAAAAAGTCATTTTTCGGCTGTCATTTGTGTGCTCAATTACATGGCCGTTGAGGCCAAGGGTGGTAGTATGAGCCGCCTGGTGTCGCAGTCTGAGCCTCCGAAGGAGTCTTGGAGACATAAAGATGCTAGGTGCGCCGCAGTCAATAAGAGCTCGTACCCGCTGGATCTCACCATGTCGGTCTCGTATCTGAACTTCGTGAATAATGTGCACTGAATCTGGGGTCTCTGTGCCGCAGAGATATTGACTAAACATGTGAGCCCCCAGGCTCTCCAAAACAACCCTCGGTCTTAATGATATCCGATGCGGTTGAACCTCATCCAAAGTCTCCGTCAATGCCCGTGTTGCCACCGCCTGCATTCCCAGCGCCATCTCGTCCTACCTCTCTCGCCGAGCCAGATATCGGGAGAGGTAGACTAGTTTTTTTGTTGCTGCGTATCGAACGATCATTGGCGTTTGACGTGGCGTTCTCCATCATTGGTGTCGAGTTTTGGTGTTGACATCTGTTCGGGCTTCTCGGCGGGTGAATATTTTGGGCATTCCCGAGATTCATGGCCTTTCACTCTGCATCTCAAGCACACTCTCCCATCGAATCGTTGCGGACGCTCATCCATAGTTACCCAAGGCGCAGGTGGGAGTGTCGATTTTGAGCCAGGTTTTATTCCTGAGCCTGCTCCCGATGTTAAGCTTTCTCCCGCCGGGGTCGATGTTGATAGTTGATGAGGTCTCTTCATTCCCTTCTGATTGCCACTCCCACTTTCGGTCAGTCGTTGCTGCTTATCGTAATTCTGTGGTGGTGTTTCAACGTCTGCCACTGTGTCGAAAAGCTCGTCGATGGAGTCAAATCTCCCGTTTGCCTTGGTAAAAGGCCTTAGCTTCGGGTGAAGGTAAGGTTTCAGCCCCGCCCAGATCATATTGTAAAGCATGATCTTATGGTGTTCCTCCTCCCACCCGGCTTCCCTCCAGTTTCGTTGAAGTTGATTTGCGTATGCGCGTATATTCTCGTCCGAGTTGTGGTAGCCTTGCATCATTTCGTTGTATGCTCGGGTGGATGAGTTCTGCTTCCGATCTTTGTCTCGGTACTGCTTCCGGATTTTGGTAACGAAAAGGTTGTAGTCGTGTAGGCATGTGTGGTCATCAGCGAGTAGGTTGTGGCCACAGGTTACAGGGTCGGTCATGCTCGTTTTTCATTGGCCTTGATCCAGATGATTGACCCAGCGTCCAAGGTGATCGAGCGCGTACTGAACTTTGTCGGTATCCCATCCTGGGAAGAGGTGGTTGTGAGTTCGGAAGTTAGAGCGAAGAGTGCCGAGAAAGGCCACCAATTCGCGTGCGCCTCCAGAGTAGGGTTTTCGGAGCGTGATCTTGAACTTGTCTTTCAATTTCGGGCGTGGTGTTGGTGGCTTGATTTCCGAACTCTGGAGGAGTATCGCGACGAGTTTCCGCTGCTGCTTCAGCATGTCTCGCATATCGGCCATGGTGACCTCGGGTTGAATGGTGTCGCCACGATCATCATCGTCGTCGCCGTGATTAGAGGGTTCGGGCTCATCGTCGTCGTCATCGGAATCATAATCTTCACTCTCGTTTCTGTCGATCTCGGTCTCTGGTAGAACTCGTGGACTGACGTGTTCGATAGGGGTGGTGATTCAACTGGCTAGGCTTGGAGTACCGCGACCAATTGACGCCCGAATTGTCTCTGCGCTCCTGGGATCATTAGCAATGCACATCGGAAGTCTATTCGTTCGTTTTGGAGGCATTGGAGGAGTCTTGTTGTATCGTGTCGTGACGCGTCGAAATAGGGGTCAATTCTCGAAATCCCGTGAGCGAAATTTATCTAATTACTGCAAAATTGAGAATACTGTTAGGACGCATACGCCAGCGTCCGGCGATATAAGGATACAGTTGCACACATGGATCAGAGTGATCTCAAAAGTAGGTTCGATGGTAAGAGTCTCAATAGTGATCTAAGATGCGTGGCGAGATCTAAGTAAGGTTGCACTTACCCTGCCTATGAGGTGACCGCTGCAACCCTAGCCACTAGTACAAGACCTCCGCCGTTACAACAACAGATACAACTGGCTTCTCTAATGCTTGTCGCTTTCTCAGCAGCTGACATGCTGTTAACTATCATGGCGATTAAGATTTATTTGACTATAGTAATGGTGACTACAACCCTTTCAGCCTCTATTTCCACTGCTCTGCTAGATACTATCTATGATGGGCAAAAGCCATTCAACAATGTATAATTTACTGTAAGCTATATATTTACCAATACTGTTTGGAAGCAGCTGTAATGGCAGATAAGAAAATTAGTCCAGAGCCATTATATATAACATCAGCAAAAACTAAATTTCCTTCATTAAATGTATTTAGTTTATTGTACCCACAAGCTCAAAAATATGAAATTGAGGTTTCCCTGAAATATAGCATTGCATCACTGTTCCAGAGTGATCATTGAGTCAACGCGGTGCTGTTTTCAAATGTGACGACCAGTGTACCCACTGTTGCGAATGTGACAACTAGCACTTGACAAACGGTTAACACTTCCTCCGGTATTATCCCAAATCGTCTCTTGGCATACTCCTACGTCGCCCAATTCAATTTGTCCTCGTGATGATGATAGTACTCGCTCCATACATTTAATGAAGCGTGTAGTTCTTGTTTTCAAAGACTCTCATGGCTTAATGTGACCAATGATAGTGACCATGCAGAAGTGGTTCACGATATTTAATTGGCTGATACAAGATCGTCTGTACCTTGCAGTTCAACCATCATGGGAGGGTTATGCATCATCGCGATTATGATTTCACGCGTTTGGGATGAGACTTCAGTAAACCTTCAGTTCTATTACATTTAATACTATTATGATATATCAACGAAACCTAGAATGAAATAGCACACAAAGGAAATCTTAAATCCAATCACTGACACCATTCCTAACCTCCAAGCGACCTTGCACCCTCTACAATTGTACTTGCATCGACTAATCCCATATTCTCAACGCTGGTCATGTGGGTGATGCTGGTGATGTCGTTGCTGTAGCTGTTGCTGTTGCTGTTGCTGCAGGTGACGGGCTGGCTGCTGCTGGCGATGGCAGACCCACCCATAGGCAGAATAGCTGAGAATCACATGATAGCCTCACTAGCAGGAACAAAGCTGCTGAGATGATTAAAAGAATTGTCGGGCTGCTCTATCAGCTCCTCTGGGACGTAATCAAGAAAGTCCTCAGCAAAGCTGCCCAGATTGTTGTGAGGTTGTGCCATCGCTGGGTCCGTACCAGTTGGGTAGATCCTTCGGTGAATCATGCTGTGGATAGTGTTTATCATGTTGGATTGAACCTCTGACGAGGAAGAACAAAAATCTGGAACCAGACGACAAAATAGATCTGTGCATGCAATATTCACTGTGTGCTTAATGTTTCTTGTATCGCACTTACGTTGCGCCCCACCTCCTGAACCAAACTCTGGCGGGACCCAAAACTTTAAGGTTTGTGAGGTGGACAGACAATGGTGGATGGCCCTCGCGGTGAGGGCAATGAATATTGGGTTGATTGTATCAATCAATGATCTATCTTTCATTGCCATTTGTCGTATGCCACAGAAGTATGTCCAGTGAATGAGATCCACAATTTGAGTCGCTGCAAATCGAAACTTGCCCTCCTAACTTGATCTTAACGATTACACAAGAAGGGACATTTGAATAAGCAAGAGGGGATCTTTGAACTTACCTCACGAACATTCATGGGGCATGTAAACCTGTCCTTGGCCAATAGCACGGTGATCATTTTCCGGATCTATGTATGGGACTGTGTTCCAAATCCATAAATGGAGTCGATTGAGGTCTTGCAGTGTTATACCATTGCTGCATGGGAGCAGGTAATCTTTGCGAGAGCCTGATGCACAATGTCAGTAATGAAACCAATCGTTGAGACGATTCAGTAACCACTGAAATGTAGGCACGTAGAGGGTCTGAGTTTCTCTGGGCTGGATCAATCCTGGCGATTTCCCCATACCACCAACAACGAATCTGCGTGGTCTTCTCCGCATTCGTGGCAACGAGATTCACAAACATCGCATACTTGATAGCCATAGGCTTCACACGCGCCATGAGCATCGCCAGAACGCCTGAAAGGGTAGTCTGGGCATTGTATTCTGCACTGACGATAAGGCCTGTCACGTCGTCACCAAAGGGTGCATATCGCCACAGATCTCCGGCTTTCCATGCAACCAATTGCGCACCGGCTTCTTCCGAATCCTTCCTCTAGTAAATTTATCCAATTGCGGGCGGATTCTCCCATTCAAACGCTTAATCGGACATCTTCTTGGATGCCAGTGGCGCAGGCAGGTTTTGATCCTCCTCCTCCGAGACAATATAGACCTCCCGACGTGCAGGATGTAGGGGTAGCACCGACGTAGGTGTTAAATGAGTTGCCGCGACTCGTTTTTGAAGTGTTGATGTGAAGGAATCTTGTGATGGCCACTTGCCCATTGCTTTCCTGGATGGTCGCCGAAGAGGCTAGTCTTCGGAATCTGCATTGTCATCTCCACAGTCATTGCAATAGATGGGTATCGTGCTGAGATAGTTAATGAGATCCTTGTCGTGGATGGATTTTCTGCTTCTCCTGGTGCTGGAATGAAGAGGAGGAGGAGGGGAAGTGTGGCGCCTTGTTGTCATGATTTTGAAAGGCGGCCAGTGATAACTATAGAAAAATAAACAGAGTGCATAAAGGAAATGTGAATGAATGTAGAGTAAATGAATTGAAGCGTTGTGTAAAGGAAAGAAAGCATTGATAAGATTAAAAGCATCGTCGTGATGTGTCTTTTTGTCCTGTCAACGATTCACGGATCTTGGCTTGTCCCGCCACCCACACTTCCAACTCAGCGGATAGATGGGAACTCGGAACTAAGACTGGCAGGCGAGAAGCATGCCGCAGGGTTGTTGATTGCCTTCCTTTGATGAAAATTGTTATCACAATGAGCTAAAAAGCGTTCGCATTTCACTGATCATTCTGGCTAACTTCTGCTGGGTGAAGATACCAAACTACCAATTACATGATAACCATACATGGAGTCCTATCGCTGCCACAATGCCTTTCTCATAATACACATCTCAATGATTAATCCCAACATCATGAACTCTCAACACTGCCCTGCATGCATGAATATGAATGATGTAATAATAAAATAAACAAAACACCAAAAAGAGACCCAAAACCACTCCAATAAACTCCAAATTATCACCCATCTATCCACTCTCCAAAGTGCCAGAAATATACCCACCCACAACGCAAATCCTCGAACAACCGTCCAGCCGGTGCATTGCATCCTCACAACGACTAATTTGCAGCTGGGCGGCTGCTTGTACGATTTCCATTGGCCAAAGAGCCTACCGCGGGAGGATTCACAATGTGATCGTGCTCGTGTAGCCAAGCCATGTTGTCATCAGCATCAAGGCTTTGCTTGCAATCGGCAAAGAGACGAACACCACCGTTCCAGATGACTTCACGGGATCGCTGCGGTCTGATGATTCTGTTTTGAAGGTTCCGTTCAAACTTTTGGAAGCCTGTATTTGTTGTTGGGAAGCTTCTTCGATTTGGGAGCCATGTCTCACCATCATCACTTGATTCCTCCCCGATATCATCCATCATATCCTCGGCTGCAGGTGGGTGGATGACATCCAGAGATAGGTTGCTGCGGCCACCACACCTAGGCGTCTGCGCACCAGCTGTGCCGTCGGCTTGTTGGCCACAATGAACAACCCAAAAAAGCGTTGGGTTGCTTAGTTTCATCGCCGGCGGTACCCATCCGGCAGCACAATTGGTGTCGAAGATTAGGGTAACAATACGGGTGTACGGACCACCATCCCCATTGGACTCCTCCTGGCAGCCCCAAAGCTCTCGGATTTTCCGGCTAGGGTCTGGCAGACCGGCAATTGCAGTATTCACAATTGACAAAATGGTCCTATCGACGACTGATGTGCCTATTGAAAGTATCGATTCATCATCACCAGGCTAGTGCCATGAGAATTGCTGAGTACTGGTTTCACCCACCCTATTCCCAGCAATGTTGGGATCCTCATTGGCAATGGTAAAGCAAAATGGCTCGAGAAGGAAATCGGTCGGCGCATCGCAACGCACTATTTTCGGCAAAGATCTGTGACCTGAGGTTCTTCTTTGTTGTCTTCTGTATCTACACATCATCAGGAAGAGCAAATGAAGCATCAGGGGTATGAAATACATACCAACATGCACGAGTTTTCTCTTCTTAGTCGGGGTTTCTTCGCGCTGAATCTTCCTTCGGCGAAGGCCAACCTCTGCGAACTCGTCCAGTGCTGCCTTGAGTTTCTGACCATCGAGGTTAGTCTTGTCTGCCATGTACTGTTTCCAAAGCAACTGTTTAGATGCCAGATCTGTGATTCAAGTAACGCAACGATCGATTGAGAGATCCCATCGCTTGGGGCCGGTTCATTGCTAGTTGATGATGCTCATGGACGGGGCAATCTCCCAGACGCGCTCCCTCACCTTATTATTTATCTGTTGTGTTGTCAAGCCACCCTTATCCTGACAAATCCCCATGGTTTCTGCTGCCCATTGGCTGACTCCAACACGGGCGTTCTCGGCCCAGACACGGACTTGTAGCATTGTCATCTGGATTGTATTAGCATCTGCAACGACTGATTTCAGCAACCAGAAGGCATCTCATCACATCTTAGGTTCTCAACAGTGGTCAATGATTGAGTGGTGGATGTCAAATGCTTGTTCCCGTAAACAAGCTTCGGGAGTGTTGAATATATTGTCAAGAGTGAAGCGATGCGGTAGCAGAGGTCAGGAGGGTGTGTCAAAGGTTCTGGGGATTGTAAGTGACGTGGGCAGGCAAGCCGAATATATATATGGGCTTGGAGGGTTTTCTTGATCCGGCGACATCATCTTGGCAGCAATGCAGTTGCAAACACTTTGCTTAGCATCATCTAAGCGCCCTGATTCATCGACTGAACGCTTAAGTTCATCACAAAGGCAACTAACAGCATGCTCTGCAGTCATATCTCACTCGGTTGTCCTTGCTCTAGTTCTTGTACCCCTTGATCACGTCGCTGGGTCGGTATCTAAGGACACTGCACAGTGCATGTAAGGTATGAATTTAACAGAAAGTCACAACCATAAATCAGGCAATGTGCATGGGAGGATCTTGTGATGGTGCAAAACGATTGCCTTGACGAGCTGAATGCAGATGCAGTATTGGTTTCCGAGATCCAAGGGATGTTGAAATTGTGAGAGTGATTAAACACATTGCAAACATGTGAAGGAGGATGAGAGAAATCCTACAAGAGCAGTATGAGCCCATTTGGGAAAGAAGAAATTGAGGCGCAGCTGTTTCCGAGCAACAGCCGGCATGTAATCGGATGAGTAGCTCAAAGATGATCGAGACGCTTCTTAATGTTGTTGCGACATTTCATTTAGCTAACGAAACATGGATAGTCGTCAACAATGTTTTTACTGCTCGAAGACATTCTCCTACATCGGCACATACATCACTCATCTTGGTCGCGACCACAATAAAGAGAATGTATATGTATCAGCCGAAAAACTGCCAGATGATGGTTTTGTGACAACGCACGATAGTATTCTACTTCAGTTCATTCATGAACCTCATCGCGACCCTTTCCTTCACCCTTCTGACAATGATTCCTGTGATACAGAAGCCGACAGGGAGAATGCGTGTATCGATCCAGAGCAACCTCCAGTTTGGACACGTATGAATGGAACTCCACACTTGGACAACCGTCTAGGCTGGAAGCCTATTATTAACAAGTATTTCGCTATCTTCGACAATGAAATTGAAACATGGTCACTGTGTTCTTGCGTGGAGGAGTATTGATTAGCGTACTGGTGCGTCAAGCACAACTCGAGTAGAGCAGCTATCAACAAGCTCATCAGGAACCTTACGATGGCAACCTTCAGTAACTTCACTTGGTCGCACACTGTATTGAAAAGGGTGAACGAAATGTCCTATGCAATGGGCGTCGCTTTGGGAAATCCGGCAAAGTGTGTAACAATCGTTTGGCCGATTGAAACAACCTTCGTGATGATGATTACACACATTTCTTCTTCCGCAATCCTGTTGAATGCATTGAATTCCTCATTCCACAGCCTGCGTTCAGGGAACATATGCCGTATGCTCCAGCAAAGGAATTCAATGATGCTGAGGAAAGTATCTACTCAGAGGTGAAATCAAGCGACTGTTGGTGAAATGAACAGGTATGTTGGTTGAATTTCGTCATAGCCATAATGATTTTGACCACTTCAATAGTTACGGCAGCTGCTTAGAGCTACGATTGTCCCTGTATTCGACAGTTCAGACCAGACTCATCTTACAAAATATCCGGGCGAGAAGAGAGAATGTCCAGTATATTCGAGTCTCGGAAACATTGACTCCACGATTACATTGAAGCCTCCGAATCTTTGAAGCATTCTTGTGGTCCTTCTTCCCACTCCTTCGATATATCGCTTTACAGTACATGGAAAAACAACCGCCATGAACGGAAAACAAATCCACAATTGAGAGGTTTTAAGAAAGGTCTTCAAGCTTATTTATCATCCTCTCGACACGCAGTTCAACACAGAAACGCTTATTCTTTGAGTGGACGGTCGGATGTGGCAATGATATCCTATCATCTGTGCATAACTGGCTGACTACTTCGAAAACATTCACATCCACTCAATCAAGCAGCCCCATTGCGCTGTGTGCGAAGCACCAAAATTGTCATTTGCAGAAGGGAATTCATTGTCATGGCAATTGAGAGACAATCAGCTATACTTACAAAAGATGATGCTTGCGACTCTGGGAGATATGATGAAAAGACGGGAAGTAAGTAATCATCTGGAAAATTGAGCGGTTGGAACCTCAGAAGGCGTCTTCTGGAATATGAAATGCATCTCTCCGATGACTATTATGGTACCTGATGTTTGTCATACCATCTATCTCGGTATGCTTATAAGTCATTGGGCTCTGGCTTCTTGTTTAATTCCACCATTTTGTGACAATATACAGCTAGTTGTCAGAGTAGTTTCAGTGAGATTGTCAGTGGTTCCATATGTTATTACTCTTGTGTTGGTAGAATTCATTTTCAGCTGTCAGAATTGACATTCATAGTTACTCTAATCTTGTCAGATGCTTTTAATATTATTACCCTACTCGTGTTAGAACCTACCTTCAACTTTCAGAGTATACACATCAACTTACCATAATCCAGTTAGAGGTATCTGATGCTATTGTCTTGATCTTGATAAAGTACACTCACTGCTGTTAGATACAGATGGATTGTTGTTGTTATTTTATTTGAGGCTTCTTATACTATCACTCTAGTTTTATAAATGCTCACCAGCAGCTAGTGTTAGCAAGAGTTCCAGATCCGTGGTTCGGTTCCGGGTCCGGGTTGGAACTCAACTGGAACATTTGCAACAGGTTTTACCCCGTCAAAAAACCGAACCACACTGAACCTGCGGTTTTTTGGCCGCTTCCAAAATTTCACTGACAGTGAAATTTGGCTCCAATTAAGTATTTGAGTTCTGATCGTATCACAATATGATATATACATAAATGATGCAGTTTGGCATGCTCTTTCACCTCCTATTGTCCACTTTGGGATCTGATCAATATTTGTTGAGTTGCTGTGAAATTACACCAAAAATTGGGCGATTTTGGCAGTGACACAACGAATATTGATCAGATCGCAATGTGGAGGATAGGTGGTGAATGATCATGCAAAACTGCATCATTTAGGTATATATTATAATGTGATATGATCAGAACTCAAATACATAATTGGAGCCAAAGTCCTGAGTAAGTGGAAATGAGGCTCTGCTGTGAGTAGAACCCGGCCAAAAAATTGCAGGTATATGTCTGGTCCAGGTAACAACCCCGCCAAGACAACGCGGGTCGGGTGTCTGGACGGGTCTGGAACTGAACCAAGTGCCTTTTCTGGTCCCAACCTGGACCACTGGTGGGTTACCCGGACCCATTGCTAACACTACCAGCAGCTGCCCAAGTATGCACATATTGCTGCCATAATCTTCTCACCATTTTCACATGCTTTTGGCTATATCTTGTCTGGACTCACTGTCAATTATCAGAGTGTATACATGTATTTTATTAATAGCCATTCCAAACGAAAGCTCATAACTATATGTGTAGAATGAAAATTTCATTTGTTTTCAATCTGTTGTTGCCAATAATAAGCTATCAAACTATATGTATTCAATATACCTGATTATGTGCATGTCCTTATTGTCAATTACAATCTCCAGATACTACTACTCAACTATAGGTTTTTTTTTATCTCAACTATTAATAGCATTGATTCTATTCATATGGATAGCCAATATACTCTGTTTCATCTCTAGTAAGATAGTTTTCCATTGTTTGAATTGAATTTCATATATATCTACCAAATATTCCATATATCTGTCAAAAATTGTTTTCTGCCTACCCTTCTATGTATTTAATTCAATTGACTCGTAGAGAAAACTGTAACCTGTGCAGTTGGCTTTGCACTGCTTTACTGCCATAGTCGAAGGTCAAAAACTCTCTAGTGTCACTACAGTAGGAAAGTGGAACATGTATGACCATTGTGTGAAGTTGCAGATTAAGTTTAAGATGTAAAATTTTCCCTGTATATCTAATAGCAAATAATGCAGGAATAACTTTTCCAGTCTCGAAATTCACTTTGACAATATTTAAATAATTATGGAGATTGATTCGTACTATACACTGATGGTGTGAGTGACAATAGCAGTATATGCAATGTGAAATAATTCTACTTAATTGCTTTTGTTAGTAAGTATTTTAAACTGTCTGAATGCTAGTAAGATATTGATTTGCTGAAACTCTACATGTCTATTTAATGAAAAGTACTTATGAAGCAGAATGGGAATATGCAAATTCAATTGTCAGTACAACTGGGCATCACTGGAAACATGTGAACACTTACTATATAACTAGCTGTTTGTAAAATATCAAACTGCTATATTGCATTATTTGGAATTCCATACACTTCCTGGTAGGATTTCTTATACAATTTATCAACACTCACATGGTAGGGGTCCTTGCAAAGATATTTACCCAAGTAAATATCTTTGACAATATCCCATCAATTCATAATATGCCAATATTATACAACTTATGGTTTGGCTCATATCCAGTATTGATGGGGAACTGATTTTGATTTTGTGTATAGATGTTCTGTAAGCCAGAGAGAATTCACGCAAATTCAACTACTATGAGAATATTGATTCTAGCTGCCATGCATCGTACTTCTATATTGGCAACATGCAAAGCAGTTTGGAAGCCATCTATGAGCCTCCCAGACACTCCAGTCAACCTCACCACTACTTCCATGTAATTCCTGATGCTTCCCAACCCCCCTGGAGCTATGCAAAGCACTCTCAGATGTTGTAAGAACATTCTCAGGAATGCCTGAAAGCACCTGCAGTTATCAGAGTGCATACAAGATTCTAGGATATTTGACTTAGAGGATAGTCAACATTTGGAGCAGCTGAGACCTCTGCACATGTCTGCAGCAGAACTTGACAGCAGCTGATATATCTGCACAAGATCTGTGGGAGACTTTGAACTTGGTGTGGTATTTTCACAGTGGTGGTTCTTAGGGTCTCAAAACTAGAAGCTATAAGATCTACTATATTTGTCTTTGTTTGACATTGGTGTTTCACAATTACAAGAAGATTCGCAACACTACAGTATGGCATGAAACATGTAACTGAATCAATATATTCACATAGTATTAATCTGGTTGCAGATGGTACTCGAGCACAATGGGAGAAGTAACTGAACACACCAATTGAGTGAACTTAGAGAGGCAATTGGAGGCTGAGATAGTGTAAAATTTGAGGCTGTGATTAAGTGAGTTTGGATATGCACTTGGAGACCAAGATGGAGTGAACACAGATATGGAGTTTCAGGTCATGATAGTGTGACCTTGGAGGCCATGATCGCGCAAGTTTTGCGAGGCACCAAGATGCCATAATCATGTTAACTCCAATGCCATAATCATGCTAGTGTGGCGATGGACTTAGAGCAAGATATCATGTGAACTGAGAGGTGCACATTGAGGTTGTGATACAGTGAGCTCGGAGATGCACGTAGACTCTGGATTCGGGAGAGCATGGGAATGCACATGGAGGCTATGATCAAATGAGTGTGGAGATGTACCTACAGATATGCTTGAGTGAGTTAAGACATCCACTTGGAGGGGGTGATAAAGTAACCTTGCAGATGCAGTTGGGGGCTGTAATTGAGTAAATGAAAATCTCAACTTAGCGGCCATGATCGAGCTGGTTCAGAGATACACTGACAGGCCACAATGAATCAAGTGTAGTGATGCACTGGAGGACATGGGGATACAAGTTAGGAGTTGCACTTTAGAGGCAGTGACCGAAAGAAATTGGAGGTGTCTGTGGAGATGGGAAATCTGCAGGCCACAAATTGGAAGTGCGATACAACTAGAGCTGACACCCCATTCAGTGGTTGACATGTAATCATGAGATTGAAGAGAGCAGAGAACAATAAGGTGCGCAGAGTGATGATTCTGTACTTGGTGTTAATTCATTATCATGTTATAGAGTGAAAGAGAGGAATGACTAAACATTATAGTCCATTGGGATGGTACCGTAGTAGTGTTATAAACAGTTCCGTTTACATACCGGTTCCAATATAGTGGTTCCAAAACAACCCGGATCCGGCCGGTTCTGTCCGGGATCGTGCCACATGGCTCCCTCAATTAAGTCCATCAATATTCATCAGAAAATATAGTGTTTGGTATATAAAACATGCAGCTTTGGACGGTGCATCTTTTGGTGGTCTCCGATTTTTGATATCTTCAAAATTCAGCAAGCTGCTGTGAAATTATTGTCATTTTTGGCCTAAATACAAGGTTTTTAGGCTACTGCTTGTTGGGATTTGAAGGTATCAGAAATCGGAGACTGCCAAACGATGCGCCGTGCAGAGCTGCATATTTTACATACCAAACACTGAACTCTCTGATGAATATTTGGGGCATGAATGTAATGGTTAGCGTAAAAAATAGTCGATTGTTGATAGGGTGAGGCCGTTGCCACACAGACCTATAAAACCGGCCAGGTCCAAAACTGGAACCGTTGCTAACCCTAAATAGTAGGGGATGAGAAAGAGAGAGAAGGAAGGAGACTGACGAAATCATCAGGAGAAGCTGGGACTGGGAGAAATTTTTTGGTGAGTCAGTTTACCATCTCCGATACAGTACGCATAACTCTGGATGTGGCAGGTAATGACTCAGCTATGCAGTATTCAATACCCGATCAGACAGCTTATACCTCCGATTTCGCACATTCCCTCACATCATTCCATATCACTCCCATCTTCATCCTCATCTCTCTCTATCTAGTTCTAGATTGACAATTTCCAGTATAGCACAATAGCTGCCTGCATGTGCATGTCTATGTTCAGGTCATATTGATGTCCAATTGCATATCTGAACTGGTATCATCATGGCCTACAAGTTCATTTTCAGTCTCAATCAATCATGGCCTCCACATGTGTCACTGAACCTGCTTGATTTCAGCCCCCAAGTGTATCTCTCAGGTGACCCAATTATATGCTATAAGTGCATTGTCTAAGTTGCTCGATTACGGCCTGCAAGTCCATTTCCAATGCCCTCCATCATTGCTTTCATGAGTCTCTCTGAACTCAGTTGGATGGATTCTCCATGTGCATCTGTATGTTGATGCAATGACATACTCTTAGTGCATCTACAAACTCACTTGATGAAAGCCTCCAAGTTCATGTTTGAAGTCGCTTGATTATGGCCTCCAAGTGTATCTCTTAGTGCACTCAATCTCATGCTGTAAGTGCTTCTTCAAACTCACTGGATTACGGCCTCCAAGTGCATCTCTGAATGTGCTCAATTACAACCTCCAATTAAATGTCAGAGTTCACTTGATATCAGGCTCTAAGTTCATGTCCATATTCACTTGAGCACAGCCTACATCAGCAAAATGTATTTTAGTCACTGGAAGCCTCCAGGAGTGTCTGAGAGGATGTGGAGTGTAAACTTAGATGCTTCAATTGCAGGAGAGGATCAGACCATAGGAGGGGATTCCGCCCGGCCTTCGGAGTAACTGGAATCACTGATGACTGCTATAGGGGTACCATGGGAGTGATTGGGATAGGTTTGAGAAAACCTCGGAGCGCCCAAGAGAACTTTGGGAGCACCTGGGAGCACATGGGAGCGCCAGCAACAAGTCTGGGAGTGGCGGTGACAAGCCTGGCAGTGCCGGTGACAAGCATGGGTGCGCCAACAACATGTCTGGGAGCGCCGATGACAAGACTGGGAGCACCGAGGATGAGCCTGGGAGCACCTCGAATCACTGTAAAGCAGACTGGGAAAACGACATCTTCTTTGGGAACACTGCTGGTGCGCCTGGAAATCATATCTACTACTTATCATTCAACAATTTTTAAAACACATGTATTCAGTTTGTATTCTCATCTATCTATCTATACAGCTACCTATCTACATATAGTATATCTGGACTGGCAGCAGGCAGTGCTTGAGAGCAATTCGAGGTGTGCCTGAAGATGACGATCGAGTGAGCACAGAGATATACTCCGAGGGCATGACCAAGCGGGTTTGGAGATGCACTGGGAGGCCATGATCGTGCGAACTTGCCGGCCGTAATCGAGCATGTTTGGAGATACACCTGGAGGCCACGATCTAGCGAGTTTGGAGATGCACTTGGAGGCGGTAATCGAGCGAGTTTGGAGATACACTTTGGAGGCCATGATCAAGCGAAATTGGACGAGCACTTGGAGGCGGTCGATGGACGGCACGCTAGGCACTGAGACTCTATTCACCAGTTAGCTGACTTGCAAATGTGGGAATGTGACAAGGTGACTTTACCTTTGAGCTCACATGGCGAGCTGACTGATGGCAGTCAATCGTGTAGGGAGGCATGCTGGAAGCTGAAGCTACATTGAGGGGTCAACTCATAATCATCAGAATGAATGGAAACAAACAATCTTGGGTGGATGCTGTACATGGTGTATGCTGTACTCGGTGTATGCTGTACTTGATGTATGCTGTACTCAGTGTATGCTGTACTCGGGGTATGCTGTACTCGGTGTATACTGTACTCGGTGTATGCTGTACTGGGTGTATGCTGTACTCGGGGTATGCTGTACTCGGGGTATGCTGTACTCGGTGTATGCTGTACTCGGTGCATGCTTTACTCGGTGTATACTGTACTGAATGTATGCTGTACTCGGTGTATGTTGTACTTGGTGTATGCTGTACTCGGTGTCAACTCATGATTATGCCATGGAGAGATAAAGAGGGATGACTGAACTTTGTGTTCTGCGATGATGGTAGAGTTGTGGAAGAGAAAGAGAGAGATGGGGGATGAAGATGAGAACAATGTGGAAGATAAGAGCGGATATGAGAAACCGAGGGTAAAACTTCGCTGAGCCGGTTGGGATGACCTCGTATCAGTGTAATTACACACTGGATTGGGACTCATACCTGGCAGTATTGGGGATGGTAAATTGACTCGCACATGACATTCTCCAAGTCCCAGTTTGTCATGAGGATTTGCCCCATCTCATCTCTTCTCTCTCTGTCTCGTCCTGAACTCAACCGTCACCTATGAACACGAAGTTTAGTTATCCCTCGGTATCTCTCCATGCCATGATCAAAAGTTGACACCAAGTACAGCATACACCGAGTACAGCATACACTGACTACAGCATCCACTGAGTACAGCATACATCAAGTACAGCATACACTGAGTACTGCATAGACTGCATACTGCATCATCCTAAGATCTACTATCTCCTGCTCCGAGCCAGTCTCTCTGCAGATCTTGCTGTTCTCAATTCTCTACATTCCCACAATTGTGAGTTAACAAATCAATAGAGTCTCAGCTTCCATCGCACATGCCTCCTGATCTACCGCCTCCAGATTCACTGCCACCAGATTTACTGCCTCCCAATTGACCGCCTCCAGATCAATTGCCTCCAGATCAATTGCCGCCAGATCGACCGCCTCCAAGTACTCCTCCAATCTTGATCCAGCATGGACTCCATGTGCATCTCCCAACAGGCTCAATTACGGCCTCCAAGTGCATCTCCAAACATGCTCAATCACGGCTTCCAAGTGCATCTTGGAGTTCAATTGATCTCGGCCTCCAAGTGCATCACCAAACTCGCTAAATCACGGCTCCCAAGTGCATCGCTGAGTTCACTTGATCTCGGCCTCGAAGTGCACCTCCAATCTTCAGCAAACTGTATCTTAGTCACCAGAAGCCTTCGGGAGTGTCCGAGAGGATGTGGAGTGCAAACTTAGAGGAGTCAATATCAGGAGAGAATCAGACCCTGGGAGGGCATTCCTGCCGGCCTTCAGAGTAACTGGGAGCTCCGGCGATAGGCCTATGAGTGCTGACAACAAGCCTGGGACCACCTGGGAGCACCGGCGACAAACCTGGGAGTGCCGGTGACATGTCTGGGAGCACCCCGACCCACAGCAGAGCAGTCTGGAAAAAAATACATCTTCTTTGCGAACGTTGCTGGTTCGCCTGGAAATCATCGCTACTCCTTATTGTTCAACGATTTTTACAACTTATGAATTCAGTTTGTATTCTCATCTATGTATCAATGTATCTATATAGCTACCAATCTACAGATGGTATATCTGGACTGGCTGCAGGCGGTGCTTGAGAGGAATTGACGATCAAGTGAACTCAGAGATTCATTCCGATGCTGTGATTGAGCGAGCTTGGAGATGCAATTGGGTATCGAGATTGAGTGAACTCAGAGATGCACTGGGAGGCCGTGATCAAGCGAGGTTGGAGATGCAATTGGAGACCAAGATTGTGTGAACTGAGAGATACCCTCCAAGGCCGTGATAGATCTTGGACGCGGTCAATGGGAGGCGCGCCAGGTGCTGAGACTCCATTCATTGGTTTGTTAACTCGAAACCGTGTCAATGTGACGAGCTGACTTTACCTTTGAAGCTCTTATGGCAAACTGGCTGGTTGCAGTCGATTGGTAGGGAGGTACGCTGGAAGCTGAAGCTACATTTAGGGGTCAATGCGACATTGTGAGAATGAAGGGACGACAGACAATGTTAGGTGTATGCTGTACTCAGTGTATGTTGTACTCAGTGTATGCTGCACTCAGCGTGAACTCATGATGATGGCATGCAGAGATGGAGTGGGATGACTTAACTTTGTGTTCTTGCGATGAGGGAAGAGTTGTGGACAAGACAGACAGAGATGAGGGATGAGGATGAGCACAATATGGAGGATACGAGGGGCTATGAAAAATCGGCAGTATGACTTGCCTGATGGAGTGTACAAGACCTCGTATTGGTGTTATTACCCGCCGCATTGGGACGTGTACCTGCTGTCTCGGGGATGGTCAATCGACTTGCACACAAAATTCTCTTCAGTCCCAGTTTCTCATGATGATTTCCCCCATCTCCTGTGATCTCTCTCTCTTTCTTGTGCTCAACTCTACCATCACCTGAGAACACAAAGTTAAGTCATCCCTGTCCATCTCTCCATGCCATAATCATGAGTTGACACAGAGTACAGCACATACCCGGTACAGCATACCCAAAGTACAGCATCATCCCAAGAGTGACAGTCTCCCGCTCCCAGCCAGTTTCTCATCTCTCGGCGGATGTTGTTGTTCTCAACTCTCTACATTCCCACAATTACAAGTCAAGGAATGAATGGAGTCTCAGCTGCCGTCGCGCCTCCCTCCAAATCGACTGCCTCCATGTAATCCTCCAATCTCGCTCGATCATAGCCTGCAAGAGCATCTCCAAACTCGCTCGATCACGGCCTCCCGGCACATCTCTGAGTTTACTCAATCTCGGTCTCCAATTCCATCTCCAAACTGGCTTGATCATTGCCTCGGAGTGTATCCCTCAGTGCACTTAATCTCGGTGTGCAATTGCATCCCCACACTCCCTCGATCACGGCCACAAAGTGCATCTTGAAACTCGCTCGATCACGGCCTCCAAGGGCATCTTGAGTTCACCCATTCTTGGTCTCCAATGGCATCTCCAAACTCGCATGATCACGACCTCATGGTGCATCTCTCAGTTCACTCGATCTCGGCCTCCAAGTGCATCTCCAAACCTGCTTGATCATGGCCTCAAAGTGCAGCTTGCAGTTCACTTGATCTCGGCCTCCAGGTGTATCTCCCAATTAGCTTGATCACCGCCTCCAAGTACACCGTTCAGGAGCGACGGTGATTGTATGGAGATACAGGGGTAACGGAGGTGGAATCAGCAACGCGGAGTATATATTCAAGAGACCCCGGGGTCGATGTACAGCATCCCATTTTCATCCCATCTTGTCATACAACACAAATACACACTCTATCTTTCCCAACTTTTGGTCTCACTTGCTCATTCTGATATGTCGTGGATCCACCCCATTGCATGGATCATCACGGCTTGGTAGTATCATATCTTCTCACCTTCTTCTTACGCTCCTTGAGCTACAACCACACTCCCTCATTAGTTCCATTTGGGTGTTGTGGGAGGTGTGGCAGACTGTTGATGGTGGGCTATCTGCCTTCTAGCTCCGTCGTTTCACCACAACGGCATGCATGTGGTGCATCACTAGGCTCTCTCAATGGGCGTCTCCAGGTGCTCCTCTGATTATGCTAGACTACCATCTGTGGCCAGATTGACGATATGTATATATATAGAGATACTTAAATAATGCATGCCATATTATGAGGTAGCGAATCATGTGACTGTAACAAAGACAAATATGCTAGATGACACGCCTTGTGCTTATGGAACCCTAAGAACTACTGCGTTGAGAATCTGGCACCAAGTCTCCTGCAGAGCTGCTCTTGAAGCCTCCCACAGATCCACACTGAGATCTCAGGAGCTCCCAAATCTGACCATTCTATAAGTCAAATCTCGTAGCATCCTGAATGTACCTCCATAACTGCAGGTGCTTTCAGGAACACCTCTGAATGCTCTTGCTGAGTCTGAGAGCACTTTGCTTAGCTCCAGGGGGGTCTGGGAGCATCTAGAATTACTTAGAAGCACTGGTGAGGTTGCCCGGCGTGTCTGGGAGGATTGCGTGTTGCTTCCGGACCAAATTACATTTCGCTGATGTACATGTGTATCCCTAGGTTCACTTGATTGCCATTATGTTGTTGTTGTTGTTGAATCATACTGAATTGACTCTAATTAGAGTATGACAGGATCCTGATATCCCCTCTGCCTCCGGGCAAGCCGGCTAGATGGTGGTGCTCCCCCCCCGCCACCGTTGGTCCCCACTGACAAATGAAAGATATGAGAAAGACACAAAGGAAAGAAAGAAAGAAAGAATGGTATAACCCCGTTGCCACCAGTGCCGCTCCTGAGCCACAAGCCCTGAGCCCGATCCATACCGCTACTTCATCTGGGCGGAAACTTCCCGACCTCAGTGGCCGCCAAGAAGTCCATCACTGCTTGGTCGCAGTCTTATATGGTCAAAAGCTCAGAGATCTGCACGTGCCGGCATCTGCCCGCTTTCCAGCCCGTCACCTTTTCCACTCCCTTCCATCGTTCTCTCTGGTGATTTCTTCACCGGTTGCAGTGGCGGAAGAGGTGCTCTTGCGTCTGGGACACAGTCCCTCCACACCACCAGCATTGGTCATCATCTCGGTGGCCGAACCATTCAGGTAGACTCCAGTGGGCGCATGCCCGGACTTTAGTCGGTAGAAACTGGCAGCCAGCTATATTACGCTTGTCATCGGAATAGGTCTTTTGGTCCCCCCCATGCCCTTGAGTCTGTAGCTGAAGTGCTTGTGGCACTTGTTGGCCTCCCACTCCGCCTTAGCTGCTGATCTTACCTCAGAGATTCGTGTAGCCCTGTTCGAGGCCGAGGTGTATGGTCTCTCTATCCTTGTGCTTCCACTTGCGTCTTGGCCCATGTTCGCGTGAAAGTCTGCAGATTTGTTTGCGGGGATGCCAGAGTGTCCCGGGACCCAGTGGATCTCGGTCGCGATGCGATGGGTGAGGAGACTATGTGCCCTTCTGTTTATCCGCCTCCCCAGTCGCTGCCCTGGGCCCGGCTCCAGGTGTGCCGCTGGAGGAATTGCAGCCTGTGAGTCACTGATCACAGCCAACATCTTCACTGCATGAATATGCAATGTCTCTGTCTTCTCGATCGCCACGTCAAGCGCGAGCCCAATCGCCCACAGTTCGGCCTTGACGAGCTCCAGACGTCCGGTGCCCAGAATGCTGGGGCGAAACCTTGAATCATTTCCGTGTTTACACACTGCTGCAGCTCCCACTCGCCCATCGTCTGAGCGCGATCCATCTGTCCACCACATCCAGACCCCTGCTATGATTTTTGCTTCTTTCTCTCTTGCCCAGCGCTGTGCAGCGCTTTTGGCTACAGTGGTGTCGTCCAGTATGGTGGTCGTGCCCATTGGTTCTTCGCCCGGGGCCGGCCAGTTCATGCCTTCGGTTGTCCGCCCATGCTCATGGTCTTTCCTGACTACTCTTCATATTGGTGCACCAGAAGAGGGGTTTTTGTGTAGCTCCTTTGGCTTGGTACTGCATGCGTTTTCTAGTCTCGCTGCGAATCGCTGTTGTCCGGAGTCTCAGGTTACCGGCGCCGGTGTAATCCCTGACTCTTTCATTAGTGCACCCCGCGGGGTTTCTGGCAGCGCACCCAGGATGGATCTGGCTTGTTGATTGAGGAGGAGTTGGAGATCGTCTCGCCTGCCTACATCCCTGGGGTCCCACCAGAGCTCGCTCCCATATTGTGCGACCGCTTGGACGCACGCCACTTGGAGGGCACTTACGCTCTCAGGAACCACTCCGTATGTCTTGGTAAGGGTTTGGAGTCTGGCCTCTGCTGCCCTGGCTTCCTTCATGCATTGGTTATGGCGCACCATGAACGTCAGATGTGCGTCAATCGAGATGCCCAGCCAGCGTGTCGCCTGTGCATTGAATCGTATGGACCCGTTTCGGACTCTGATCTTTGCTGTCAGTTTTGGCCGGAGGTGTTTCCTGTGGCCTCGTCTCCGCGTGAATGGTGCCGCCTCCGTCTTTGCAGTGTTGAACTGTAGCCCTTGTCTGCTTCCCCAGTGGATGATCTTTGCTGCGCATCTCTCAAGTATTGAGACGACATGGTTGACATCGCTTCCGGTCACCACCCAGCCGAGGTCGTCAACAATGGATTGCCCCTGGGTTTCTGATACATTCTCTTCGACCCTCTTGATTTGTCCTGAGATGTAGATCGCAAAGAGGATCGGTGACACAGCTGAGCCTTGCGGGACCCCTGCCTCCACTGGGTGTCTTTCCATGGCATTGCCCTCGATTATCATCTCCACCATTCTTTCCAACAGAAAGCTCTCCGTCTGTTGTATAAGGTCTCTGTCCATTTGCCTGACCTTCATCAAGTTGACTAGACTTCCTTTTGCCACACTCGGGAAGGCTTCCTTAAAGTCCATGAGAAGCATGCCTGTTATGTGGTAGTTTGTTCAAGCTGCATGAGCTCTGTCGACCATGATGATCGCTGCATCGATGGCTGACCGTCCATTCCTGCTTCCGAATTGTACATCGCTCAGTAGCCCGCTTCTCTTGGCCTCTTCTGACAGCAGCTCCGCGGCTACATTCTCCACCACTCTTCCCATGCAGCTAAGGCGCAATATGGAGCGGTAGGCCTTCAGCTGTGTATAGTCGTCTGTGCCAGGTGTGCAAATCATCACGCCCCAAGCCAGCTTCCATACCGCTGGGTGTCTTCCCGTGCGAATTGCCGCCCTCATCAGCGTCACAATCCTCTCTTTGTCCCACTTCCAGAGCAGCTGTATATCGCCAAAAGACGGCTTGTCTGGTCCTTGTGCTTGCGTGCCTGACTGAGAATATAAGGCTCGCTCGACTGCTTGCTCAGTGACACGTGTGAGTGCGCTTCCCATTGTTGGTAGTTCGTAATACCGGTCGCCGTCGTTTGGGGGAAAGGATTCGTGCCTCAGCATCTCCTCCTTTTCCAATGATGTGTTCGATTGGTTGGCTTCTCTGTCTGTTAAGGCCTCCAGAGTCATGTCCGCTCGAGGGTTTGCGTATCGTGCCGCTCTCCACACCTCACCTCCCGTAAGGTTTTGCAAGTAATTGCTCCACATCTTACTCTTGGACTGGCAGATCCACTGATTGCCATTATGTGGCACACCATGCATCATTCTATCAAGCACTGCCTGCAGCCATTCCGTATACACTGTGTGCCGATGGACAGTTTGAGAGATACATAGATACCTCGATGAGAATACACACTGAATATATGAGCTTTAAAAGTCAGTTAACAATCAGTAGTAACTACAATTTACCAGTTTACCAGCAGCAGTCCCAAAGGTGATGCTATTTGTTCCACACTGCTCTACAGTGATTTGAGGTGATGTCAGGCTTGTCACCTGCATTCCCAGCTGCTCCCCTGGTTGTCTGCAGAATGCCTGTGTTCATGCACATTCGTCACCAGTGCTCCCTGGTGCACCTGAAGGCAATGGCATTGGTTTAGTGTATTCTGAGAGGGTGTCTGCAGCACTCCCAGATGTACCTGAAGGCTACTGTATCAGTCCAGACAATCCCATAGTGTGTCTACACTGGAATTCCTGTCTGACTACTCTTACACACTCCCAGAGGCTTCCATTGACAGAAATACATTTTGCAGATGCAGTTTTCCAGAATTGTGTCAGATTGTGACTGCATTGTTAATATTTTTAAATCAATTGAGTTTTATACCAAATGTGGATGCAGTTATAACCCCTCTCCCCCCTACTGAGTAGAGTGGTTAAGAGGTTAGTAATTGAGTCTAGAAATTGTAAGTGAGTCAAGAAATGGGTGGACTTGTGTGCATCTTTTTGCCAGCTGCTGGTTGTCAGATGAACTTGGCATTTGCAACTACAAATACTTAGAGTTGAAAACTGCTTTGGCCATTTCAGCTCTTTCTAACCCTCCATTTGTTATTGGCAGATAATCTAGATATTCAGAACCAGACATTGTATGACCTTTTCATCAGCATGACCCCGATGTAATGGCGCGTACGCCAGCGTTTGGCCTTATAGGCATACGTATGGTAATTATGGTATACGGTTGCAAACGTGGACTCGAGTGATAGTAAAATGGTGTATAGGTAAGATTATCGCTAGAGATCTAAGCCTCGTGGCGAGCCGACTATATAGAATGGCCGTTACCCGGACCTGGGTCACGTGCTGCCGTTACACCCGATAGTTACTGGTGTAAAGGTTTGGATCATTGTACCGGCTGCTGCTATTTCTAACTTGTAGTCTATCACCATGGTTTTGATTATTATAGGTGCAACAGCTGTCACCCTGGAATGTACTTCTGGCATTTTGATTATTGCTGCCACTGCTGGCATCGGATTTTATAGAAAAGTGCTAGCAGGTGCCATTGAGTGACGTGAATCTGTTTTCCTTTGTGTACAATGTATGTTATTGTTTGGGTTAGCATTGGATGTATTAGTGCATAGGCTTTGAATATACAGTGAATCCACAGCTTATCAATATCGATTATATTGTATATTCTATCTCCCACCACCCAAAGAGATTTCTGGCAGAACATCAAATTGGATTTATGATACTAGTTCCCATACACAAGGTATGATCTACACAAAAGTCAAAGTTATCCTGTAAATGTTTCAGAATCTAGTTTATTTTTAGAATTGAAATTACAGCTTACATATTTGGTCTTTCAGGTTAGAGTTGGAGTTATAACTATATAGACTGGGTTGCTTTCTTTGTTAGAATAGAATAGTTGATAGTTAGGGTGATAGATAGTTAGAATAATTGTTAGAGTTAGAGTGACTGTTAGTGTTAGAGTGATTGTTAGAGTTACAGTTATACCATTTAAATTGGGTCTTCAGCATAAGAGTTGAAGTAGTACTATATTGCAGTGGGGTTGCATTCCATATCAGAGCAGACTGGTTATTATAATCAGATTGCGATCAGAGTTAGGAATATTGTTAGAGTCAATGAAATTGTCAGAGTCAAAGTAATTGTCAGAGTGAATGTAATTGTTAGAGTCTAAGTCGAACTGTATACAATAGGACTCCCATGTAATAGTCAAAAGTATACTGAACTTTTTCACATTCAGAGCCAGTTGTAAATTCCATAAGTTACAATTTATAATATACTGCATTGTGCAATTTCAGTAAACTATCAATCTTTCTAATTGTATTCTTACTCACAAAGTTACAAGTTGGGCTACACTATAGGACTGTTCTCATGATATCATTCTCCAATCTTTGTCAACAAATTGCACCATATTGGTACATTTCGATTTGGTACCATATATTCTTTACCACTATGAAAGTGAAAGGGAAACAAACCATCATAATTGGTATACTCTTGCGAGTCCAGCCAGATGTCTCCATTTGAGGTTTATAGAAGAAAACAGCTACACACTGGACCTGAATGCAGACAGGAATGCTTCGAAATCTAAATGTTATATTTCAACCAGCGTAGCTTTACACAGTGATACACAATTGCAGGTTGATGTGATATGGCATGAGGCACTCTAATGTATGATCATTGATATCTACAGACATTTAGGGCATATCTTACCTGGTTAAGCATTCAAGAACATGCATTCTAATGGGATGTAGTTAATGTTTGGCAAACTGGATATGGGTGACTGGATCACAATGTCCCTATCAGGGTGGGCAATTGATACTAATTTGGTTGGTTTCTGTGGGCGACTCTTATTCATAGTTGACTTGCCAAACAAAGTAATCTCTCCAGTTGAGCTATTTGGTTATGTTATGAAAGAGAGAGTTTTGACAATAAACAACTTGGTATTGTTGTAAATTACTGGAAGCTTTTCCGAGTTAACAAACGTGAATGGGTGAGAAATGTGCCCCCCTATACAAGGCACAGTAGCAGACAGACAGTATATATCAAGTATTGTTATTGATATTAATACAAGATCTGTTGTAATACCATGGGTACTTACTTACACTAATACAACATCTGTAGTTCAGCTGCCAGAGTTTATAACAAGTATATCAGCAGAATGTCAAACTGTCCAGATGCCACACGCAAACTTTGCAGTCACTCCAACAAACCTTACTGGTGTTCCTAAATCATTGCTGATACTCCCAAGCCCCCTGCTGGAAAGCAAACCACACTCAGATGGTGAAAGAGCATTCTCCGGGGTTCGTATAAGCAGCTGCCATTATAGATGTGCATTTACGATCGTCTGAAATTTGACATACAGGAGAGTCAAATTATGGAACAGCTGTGACCTTGAGTGCAGCTGAGATCTGCGAGTAAGTCTGCAGGAGATTATTTAATTGGTGCTCCATTATTAGAGTAGTGGTTCTTCGAGTCCTTGGTCTCATAACCACATGCCATTTTGTCTATCATATTCGACTGTAGCAGACATTTGTTATTCACCATTCCAAGATATGCTGCATTACAATACAGCAGACATCATCTATGGATGTCTATGTGTAGATGCATGTATGATTGATCTGGCAGTAGACTGTACTTGAGCACAATCATAGAAGGACTGGGAGACAGCAAGACAGTGAAATTAGAGATTGACATGGAGGCTGAAATCAAGAGAGTGTGGAGATGCACTTGCAGACTGTTATCATGTGAAGTTGTTGACGCACTTTGATGCCATGGTCAACTGAGTTGGCTGCAGCACTAGAGGCCATGATCAAGCAAGATTGGAGATGCACATGGAGTCCATGATCAACTGAGAGTTCAGACTTACCTGGAGACTGTGACTGAGTTAACTCAGACACCAATTTGAAGGCCATACTCAAGTGAGTTTGGTGTTAAACTTGAAGGCCATGATTGTGTAAACTTTAAGATTCACTTGGAGGCCATGATCAAGTGAGTTTGGAGATGCACTTGTAGGCCATGATTATGTGAACTTGTAAGCCATGATCATGTAATTATAGAACTGCACTTGGAGGTCTTGATCAAGTGACATTGGTGATGTATTTAGACACTATGGTCGTGTGGATCTAGAGATTCATTTGGACCCCATGACCAAACAAGTGTAAATATGTACTTGGAGGCAATGAACGTACCTACTTGCAGGGTGTAATTATGTGAACTTAGAGATGCACTAGGAGGCCGTGATAGAGCCAAATTGGAGGAGTGCTGGGAGGTGGTGAATCTGAAGGTGGACGATTGGGAGGGAGGCATGCCAGAAAGAAATGATAGCCAGTGGATAACTTGTCATTGTGGGAATATAGAGACATATATTGCAAGTGTTGAGAGATGTGAAATGAGCATCTGGCTATCAGTGACAGACAGTCGATGTTGGGTAAATGTTTTACTTGGAATTCACTCATATTCTTAGGATGGTGAGAGTGAGAGGAATAACTAACCATTTTACACTCAAGTGATGGTAGAGTTGTGGATGAGACTGACAGACGGGGTATGAAGATGGGAATAATATTCTAGGATATATGGGGATATGGGACAGCAGAGGTAAGATGTGCCTGATTGAGTTTAAAATTCCTCCCATTAGAGTTCTTATCTGGCAGATTAGAAGTGGTACCTGCCGTATTGGAAATGGTAAATCAACTCACAGTCAAACTTCTCTTTAAGTTGGTATTTCTCACGATGATTGCCCCCATCACACTCTACACTCCATCTTTTTCGTTCACAACTCTACCGTCACTTAACAACATGAATGACAGTTATTACCCACAATCTGTTGACGTGATAAATATTAGTTGACACCGAGTACAGCATTTATCTATAATTGATTGTCTCCCAGTTACTCCCTGCATTCTCACGATTGCCAGTGAACTGCGGAGTATAAGCTTAGTTTTTGGCATGCCACCCTACTGATAGACAGCCAACAGCCCGCTCTTCAAAAGAGCTTCAAGGTAAAGTCAAGTCATTATATTCCCATGGTTGTTAGTTAACTAACAAAGTAATGGAATTTCAGCACCCATGGCACCATCCTCCCAGATGACCACCTCCACCTCAACCACCTCCAGATCGACTACCACTAACTACTCAGTCCAAATTCCATCCATCATAGCCTTCCAGTGCATATCCAAACTTGCTCATTGACAGCCTCTAAGTGCGTATCTCTGATCACTCAATTACAGCCTCCAAGTTTCAAATGTTATAGATTCCAAGTGCATCTCAAACCTCCCTTGATCATGGCCTCCAAGTTTTTGTAATCACTGCCCCCAAGTGCATGTCAAAATTAACACAACTGGTGTCTCAGCTACTCTCCATCAGCAAAAACTAAATTTCCTTCATTAAATTTATTTAGTTTATTGTACCAACAAACTCAAAAAGATGAAATCCAGGTTTCCCTGAAATATGGCATTGCTTTAATGTTGCAGAGTGATCTTTGAGTTGTGGCAATGATGTTTGCAAGCATCACAACCAGTGTACCGACTTTTGTAGATGTGACAACAAGCACTTGACAAACGGTTCACACTTCCATTGGCCATATTACAAATTATCTCTTAGCATAATCCTACGTCATTCAATTTGATTTGTCATCATAATGATGATAGTATTCACTCTGTATCTTGAATGCAGTTTGTAGTTTGTGTTTTTAAAGACCCTCATGGCTTAAGTTGACCAATGATAGTTACCATGCAGAAGTGGTTCACCATATGTAATTTGTTGAAAGAAGATTGTTCAGCAACTTGCAGTTGTTCAACCGATGCGGGAGGGTAATGCATCATCGCGATTATGATTTCAGGCATTTGTGATGAAACTTCGGTAAACTATCAGTTCTATTACATTTACTACTATTGTGATATATTGACGATACCCAGAATAAAATTGCACACAAACGAAATCCTCAATCTGATTACTGTCACCATTCCTACTCTGGAACTGACATTGCACCCTCTTCAATCGTACTTCCATCGCCTAATTTTGTATTCTCAATGCCGGCATTGTTGGTGATGCTGGGGATGGTGGTCATGTTGTTGCTGTTGCTGTTGGTGTCGCTGCAGGGGACAGGCTTGCTGCTGCTGGCGATGGCAGACACACCCATAGGCAGAACCGCTGAGAATGGCATGCCGGCTTTAGTAGCAGCAATAAAGCTGCCGAGACGATTAAAAGAATTGTCTGGCTGCAGTATCAGCTCCTCTGGGACATAATGAAGGAAGTTCTCATCAAAGCTGCCCCGATCGTTGTGAGGTTGTGCCATCCCTGCGTCCATACCAGTCGAGCGGATCCTTGAGAGAATCATGCTGCAGGTATTGTCTATCTTGTTGGCTCGAACCTGAGACAAGGGAGAACAAAAATCGACTTTGAGACGACAAAATTCATCTGACCATGCATTATTCATGGGGTGATTAATGTTTCTTGTATCGCACTTAGGTTGTGCTCCGCTGCCTGGACCAAACTCTGGAAGGACGCTCAACCGGCCTGTGATCCAGGCCAACAGACAATGGTGGATGTCTGTCATGGTGAGGGAAATGAATGTTGGGTTGATTTTATCAATTGATGATCTATGATTCATTCCCATTTGTTCGATGCGATGAAAGTATGTCCAGTGAATACGATCAACAATGTGAGTCAAGGCAAATTGACATGTGCACTCCGAAATTGATTGTCGAAACAACGATCAAACAAGAAGGTGACTTTGGAATTACCTCACTACTGTTTGTGGGGCATGTCAACCTGTGCTTGGCCAATATCCGGGGCTACCAGTTTCCTTATCTCTGTTGGCGACATTGTTTGAAATCTGGAACCACAGTCGATTGAGGTCATGCAGCAGTATAGAATTGATGCATGGGAGCAAGTAATCTTGGCGAGGGCCTTTTGCCAAAAGTCAGCAATGGAACAAATCATTGAGATGATTCATTTACTGCTGAATTATAGGCACATGGAGGGTCTGAGGTTCTGTGGGCTGGATCAATCCTGGTAATTTCCTCATACCACCAACTACCAATCTGAGCAGTCTTCACCGCACTTGTGGCAAAGAGATTCACCAACATTGCATAAATGATAGCTATATGCTTCACTCACATCAGCAACAAATCTAGTTTCCGTGTGAAACACCCGGGTGTTCTGGACGGCTCTGACGGCTCTGACGGAACCTCGTACCCCAACAACAGGCGACGGGTCGCGTTGCATAGCAGAGCACCTGGGAGCGCCGGCGACAAACCTGTGAGTGTCTGGGAGCACCTCGAATCACAGTAGATCACCTCGAATCACAGTAGAGCATTCTGGGAAAAACAACATCTTCCTTGGGAACGCTGCTATTGCGCCTGGAACTCATAGCTACTACTAATTGTGCAACGATTTTTAAAACTCATGTATTCAGGTTGTATTCTCATCTATGTATCTATGTATCTATATAGCTACCAATCTAAAACTCAGAGATACACTCCGAGGCCGTGATCGAGCGAGTTTGGAGATGCAATTGGAGATCGAGATTGAGTGAACTCAGAGATGCACTGGAGGCCGTGACCGAGTGAGTTTGGAGATGCACTTGGAGGCCGACATCGAGTGAACTCAGAGATGCACTTGGAGGCCGACATCGAGTGAACTCAGAGATGCACTTGGAGGCCGAGATCGAGTGAACTGAGAGCTGCACTTCGAGGCCGTGATCGAGCAAGTTCGGAGATGCACTTGGAGGCCGCAATCGAGTGAACTGAGAGCTGCACTTGGAGGCCATGATCGATCGAGTTTGAAGATGCACATGGAGGCTGAGATCGAGTGAACTGAGAGCTGCACTTGGAGGCCGTGATCGATAGAGCTTGGAGATGCACTTGCAGGCCGAGGTCGAGTGAACTGAGAGCTGCACTTGGAGGCCGTGATCGATAGAGTTTGGAGATGCACTGGGAGGCCGTGATCGAGCGAGTTCGGAGATGCACTGGGAGGCCGTGATTGAGCGAGTTTGGAGATGCACTTGCAGGCTATGATCGAGCGAGATTGGAGGAGTACTTGGAGGTGGTCGATCTGGAGGCGGTCGGTGGGAGGCGCGCCAGGTGCTGAGACTCTATTCATCGGTGAGTTAACTCGAAACCGTGGGAATGTGACGAGGTGACTTTACCTTTGAAGCTCTTATGGAGAACTGGCTGGTGGCGGTGGATCGGTAGGGAGGTACGCCGGAAGCTGAAGCTACATTCAGGGGTCAACTCGAAATCGTGAGAATGAAGGGACGACAGACAATCTTAGGTGTATGCTGTACTCGGTGT
>Ga0307512_10001133_pt1 | contig 38767 bp, 48 predicted proteins | sample 14_EM_MG_FD_200267 | JGI IMG/M metagenome (GOLD analysis project Ga0307512, IMG submission 200267) | Populus trichocarpa ectomycorrhiza microbial communities from riparian zone in the Pacific Northwest, United States - 14_EM | ecosystem: Host-associated > Plants > Roots > Unclassified | place...
GTGGGGAAGAGTTGCATGAGTTCATGGAAGTCTTTTTCGTGACGTAGCAATGCGAGACGGGTTGATAGCAATGAAGTGAGCCTGGAAAGCAAGACAATATGGGAGGAGGAAAGTGAAATAGTAGTATTGATACCATCCCGAGTGGCTGAAATTGCCTCGTTGAGGTACCTGATTTTATGGGTGCATTCAAAGGCACGATATAGGAGGTTGCCTAAGGCCACCTGGGCGGTGGAAGTAAGTTCACTCCGGGGGTAAGAAACGAGGAAGTGTCGAAAATACTTGATGCCGTCTTCGATATTCGCTACATCAGTAAGCTGGTCGGAATAGGAAGCATTACGAAGTGCGTCAAGGTGCTTCCTGGTTGCCTCCATCGACTTTGGCTTGACGGCCAACGGATCGGGCAGAGAGGCGGTCAGGTCACGGAATGATGGAAGCTTTGCAAATTCGGGAGGAATGGAAGGCTCGTCTTGGGTATTTGCTGTGCCACCCAAGCGCAATCCCTCAAAGCGAGAGAGTAGTGCGATGATCTCAGCACGACCAGGACCTTCAATAGAAGTCCCATCAAGCAGGGCACGAAAACGGTATATCGCTTGCTCTAAATGCTCGGGCTTCCCATATGTGGTAAATCGAGCGACGGCAAACAAGGCAGGCAAGCCCAATGCCTCCTCCCTGTATGGACTCGACTTGTATCCGGAGCCACGAAATGTGAGAATTCTGTCCAAGATTACCATTCCCTCTTCGTAATCATCATCCGAAGGAGCAGCTTCGAAGCGATTATAGAGAGATCGGGCAAGCACGATAGAGACTTGATGCAAATCTGGTAGGCGTACAATTGCCTTTCGTAGGCAATCTGTGATTTTCTCCGAATGAATTTTCCGTTCAAGGGTATGGTTGAAATGAAGATTGATAGCGCTTGCAAAGTCCGCAATGGGTCCGGGGAGGGATTGTATCGATATGTCAGAGTTGAGAAGTTCGCCACAGAGGTCTGTCATCTCCTCGATGTCCTGATCCCCATCTCCGAGCTCCAATTCTACTTGCACGGCCAATGCACGGACAAGAGCCGCCGTGACAAGATAAGGAATGTTCATGGAGAATTCGTGCCATTGTCCATGCAAATAGCGGAAGTATCTAATGCTGAACTTGACATCTTCGGGCTGCCTTGACTCCAGAACGCGGCCAAAAATGCTGAGTGTGAGGTAGTAGAACATCTGAACAATGTTTAGGAACGAGAAGGGTGCATCCCGGGTATGTGGGAGAAATATGGCTTCGGTCAAGCTGAGGATTGATTGTTCGCTGTCATCCTGATGTGTTGATGATAGGAAGCGCGAACCTGTTCCCAGTTCCAGACAGTGGACATATAAAGGACGACGAGGATCAGCTCTGGGTCATGACAACCACTGCCTAATGGACGACTCGGAGATTGCTCGGAGATGTCGGGAGTGAATTCTAACGTACCCTGTGCATCGCCCATAGTTTAACACTCGATAATCACAAGATGAACCACCGACTCTTGGATGATGTCGTGTGGGAAGAAAAATGAGAAGTACAAGGGAATATGCCGTTGAAATTTCGTGTGCCGGGAAAACACACAGGGGATATTGGAGAGCGATAAGCGCTAAACACGGTTACGGCATCTTAGAAATTTGAAATTTCGGGTTCCGCAGTTTGCATATGGACCCTGCCCCCGTCATCTATCCTTTGCACTCATGAAAAGACGGAGCAATGCGTCCACGCGAACGACGCGTCTTATTTCTAAGCAGAGCTCAGCGGACCCTTCCGTTACTTTCTTCAAGCTCGAGGACCACCACGGCTTGCCCGATGGCGACCCCGAGTCCGGACTCGGACCACTGGCATCTCTAGTGCGGCGGTCAAAGCGTGTCAAGGTCGAGATCGTCAACGCCGAGGGGACGACATCCTGTGGTGGAGATGATGAATACTTGCCTGGACTAGCTACCAAAGCGCCAACGGGAAAGGGAAAGGGCAAGGCGACAAGACAACCACCAGCGCGAACACGGTCATGCGAATCCGCAGCGTCGCCAAAGAAACCCAAACCAATCAAGCAGGCTCTCGAGAAGCCCCACCCTGCACCTGCGCACTGGCGGGAAACGTACGACGCCATCAAGGAGATGCGCTCGCGGTTCCCCGCGCCTGTGGACACCATGGGTTGCGATACGGCCAAGTGGAAGGAGATGGATCCTCGGGTGCGCGACGCGTATCATTAGCTCGAGTCCCCAACTTTTCAACTGACCTGCTATTACCTCTCGATGCTCCGTATCGCCTGTCATCGTATCTTTTTTTCGCTTTTGACGGGGGCAGAATAAGCGATTCGCGACGCTCATTTAACTTATGCTCTCGTCGCAAACCAAGGACGAGGTGACCGACGCAGCTGTGGACAAGCTCCGTGCCGCGCTCGGGGGCACTCTCAGCCTCGACGCTCTGCTATCTGCCGAGGAGCAGGTCATCGCCGACGCCATCAGCAAAGTAGGCTTCTGGCGTCGCAAGACACAGTTCGTCCCGACACCTCCCTTTTGTCCTCCGCAGAAATGATGACTGACCGAAAAACACGAAACCTAGATATATCCGACAGGCTGCGCAGCGCCTGCGAGACGAGTTTGACTCGGATGTTCCGAAGACCGTCGACGAGCTTTGCTCGCTTCCTGGAGTGGGACCAAAGATGGCCTTTTTGTGCTTACACGCCGCTTGGGATATGTAGGTTTTCTCATGTTCTGAATCCTGCAGTGATCGTACTGGCGTTGATGACGATCTGGGACAGAAATGTGGGCATTGGCGTGGACGTTCATGTGCATCGTATCAGCAACAGGCTCAAGTGGCACAAACCACCTACGAAAACCCCCGAGGAGACCAGGTGAGAGAATGATGGATGACCATTCGTTTATCGGCCGCCTTGCCCCTTCTCTCTAACCAGTTCGTCCGTTGGGTATTATTCAGACTCAACCTACAGTCGTGGCTGCCCACCGAGTTTCACAAGGAGATAAACCACCTCCTTGTTGGGTTTGGTCAGGTTGGTTGGTCGAGATTGAAACTTGGCACCGCCGCTGATTGATATTCAAATGGGTCACAGGTCATCTGTCTTCCAGTCGGTCCTCGGTGTGACGTTTGTACATTGAGTACAGAGAAGATCTGCCCTAGCGCCCAGACGGTCATGAAATCCAGGGCCAAGAAAGCGACTGGTCCAAAAATCGAGATTGCCTTTGAGGAGGTATCTACACCGAATCTCCCGAAAGGAGAACCAACATCAGCGTGCCTGAGCGCGGCATCGAGTTTGACACTTGAACCAGACGATTCCTAGGTTGTGGGTCGAGCTTAGACCTATTCACCCTCCATAGTCCGCATACACCTCATTTTCCCATCATACTCGCGTGGATGAGCTTTTGTCAGCTGATTTCGTGATTGATTGATGTTGGAATAGGCGGCTCGTTCTAGCAGCGGTATCCTAGAGTCAGCAGGACGTATCTCGGCTTCTGCATTTTTGTCGGAGAACCAATTACTAATTATTGGTTGTGCGAAAGCAGGCCTCGATTCAGAAGAATACAACGACGCTTTGAGTCCCGAGTCCGTACTCCGAGTCAGGACTCTTTATGATCTCGTTACCGGACCAGTTCTCCAGAGGCTCTGGGAGCTGAACGTCTCTGAACAATCTGGCGTTCAGTGATGCCAAACATCTGTTTTTTACTCTCTTCCTCTTCATGCAATGGGTCTTATCCAATCACTGGCGGATGGTCACCGTGACATCAAGCCATGCTTCTCGGACCTGTACATCTGTTCTTATACCCCATCACTCCCCAATCATACAAGCACGCAGACCTGACACGCAAACTTTTCACAAGTCTTCGATGCTTGTTGTGATGCACCCTGATGATGAGGTACCAAATTCATTGCAGGAGATGCAGGTCATCTAGTAGGCCATCACCCCAACAGCAGCAACACTTCTCTTAGAAGCCGCAAACCCTTGTCCATATTCGCAAACCAGATACAAGTGAGAGGATAAAAAAAGTAATAAAAAAAGGCAAGACACCGAGTTTCAAAGTCGCACCCTATATATCGAACAAGTGCCTGTCGATCATCTTCAGAGGTCGTCTCGACGACTTGGAGCTTGGCTCTGTGTGCTTGCTCGTCTCCACGTTATATATCTCCGTGAGGAGTCTCTCGAACGCAGGCTCGACGTTGGACGCGTTATACGCAGACGTTTCCATGTACATCATTCCATTCTCCGCTGAACAAAAAGAAACAGTCGGCGCACGTTTTCAGCGGCGCCATTGGGAATTCATAGATAAAAGTCAGAGAATGTGTTAAAACGCACAGGCAAAGGCTTCGGCCACTTCCACGGGAACGGCCCGGAGGCTGGCGAGGTCCGACTTGTTTCCGATGAGCATGGCGACGATGTGTGGGTCCGCATGCCGGCGCAGCTCTTCGATCCATCTTTTGATGTTGTTGAAGGATGACAGCCTCGTGACGTCGAACATTAACAACGCGCCCGCACCTCCGCGATAGTACCTGGAAAGTGCGGTTTAGCGGTTCGTCAGAGCTATCTGCGCTTGCAACGCCCACACGACATGGGAGGAAAGCGATATGAATGACGCACGCCGCGGTGATAGCACGATATCGTTCTTGACCCGCTGAGAACTAACGGGTGAGAAACGTGAGAAGGGGGGGAAGCAAAGCGGTGCACACCGGTATCCCAGATCTGCGCTTTTACCCTCTTGTCATCTACCGTGATTGTGCGGGTGGCGAACTCGACACCAATGGTCGACCTACTTTCGAGGTCGAAATCATTGCGTACGAAGCGGGAAAGCACTGTGGCGAGGAGATGAGCGCTATTGTACTATAATTGCGTCGTATGCATGCATACAGTTTCTATGCCGTCAGGAAGGAGAGCACGAAAAAAGGCTTCAGTGGTCATCTGAGAGCGAATCAACAATGAAGGGACACTAACGACTTTCCGACTCCCGAGTCGCCAGCCAGGAGAATCTAACGTGACGGGTAAGGACGTGTATCAGTCAGTGGTGTCTCGAGTACGAGATGCATGAAGGAAGGAAAAAATTAGGAAAATGACAGAAAAATGGGGTTAAAAGTGGGGGTACGGAAGAATCACCTTGAAGAGGTAGTCGTAGTGATTTCCTTCGGCCATTGCGAACAAGGAAGAAGCGAGCGAGGTCGATTGCGGCGTTTGCGCTGTCTGGGCAAGTTCTGACCGTGACATGCCCAGCACCGCCTTACGTATAGCGCCGTGTGGTAGGTCCGCTTTCCCAGATCTAGCTTGGTCATTGCCCGTGCGTCCACCTATTCTATGCGAAGTCCGGGCTGACCGGGTCACAAAAGAATTGAATTGGCACCAGCACGTCCTGCGAACTTGAAGGACGCCTCCCGCAAGCGATCAACGATCAACTGGCGAATCGCGGCTGGTTCCGGAAACCAAGTCACGCCGGGCCGAGGCTTCGAGTCTTGAGACGGAAGCGGGCACCGTTGCGTCAGGCCCAGCGCTGCCGCCCAAACAGTACTGGACTGGACTGTTCTTATCGTGCACTGATCCTCGTCACAAGCGCTCTACGCTGAAGCTAGACCTCCTACGAGATAAACCTTGCGGCCCCCTACGTGTCATGGGATGTGTTTGGACATGAATTGGACGATGACTGGTCAGTTCTCAATGGCAACCTACGACCTTATTCCCTCGGCTTTTCTCAGCTCGAACGACAGACCCCGGACCCCTTATGGAAGCTCGCGTTCGACACTCCGACACCATCCAGTGCTGCACGCCTGCTCCGATTTTTTCCCCGACATCAACCCGTTTGCGATGTCTAATTCGGTGGCACAGTCGGTACCGCAGGGTTTCATAATGAGCAACGTGGGCCTTTCTGGAAGCACCTCGAGGGGATAAAAATATGTCCCCACCTCAGCACCCGCGTCTTGGTTCACATTCAACCTCACCCCACACCCCACAGGGATGCCAGAATAAGAACAAGATTGCGCCGCGGGACTCTGGAACTTCGCCGTTAGAGTTTGTTTCGAGAAGGCTCCATCGTCATAGTGATTGTGATCCGGGGGACATCGTTGGCAAATTCGTCACACCAGGAGGTTTTCTTCTGCCTCTCCGCCGAGCCTCTATCCCGCTTGTTGTTTTGTGCCTTCTTCTTGCTGCTGGCGCCTGCTCCTCATCTTTCAGCCCAATAATTACCACACCCCTTACTTTTGAGCTGCTGTAATACTGATAAATGCCCTTGTATATGCGTTGAAAACCGAGTAATTGCAGTCAGAATGTATCCTCTCTTCATCGTCAAGTCCACAGGTCCTTCTGCAGGACTGCCAACACATTCTCATCGTCCCCATTAATTTCTCTCCCCCCGGACACGGTTCCTGTCGCGCTACAAGATGGCAATCACTGACATGTGGGGCTGATCCGGGCGTTCTATGGTGTGAGGCCCACGACTCGAGTTAGACTTGTCGCAGTCAAACTCCAAGCACATTTTGCCAAGCTGTCGGGGTCCTACATTGAGCTGTGAAAGTTCTACATTGTCGGGTTGCCGCTTTGACTCACCGATACGTACCTCTCATTTGTGATAACAGGTTTTGGGACCACACAAAGACGATGCGGGAGAACGACGACTTCGCATTCCCCGGCGCAATACATTTTATTCCTGACAAGCGAGACTGAGTAATACTGAGACACCATCAAACAGTCACCGAGACATTCTGCAACAACTTGACCGGGCAAGCGCAGACTGTGATTGCATAGCTGAATGGTGGCAAGCCCCTCTTTCGCTGGTATCCTTTCTCATACGCCCCCCAAATGACGGCCGGGGAAATTCCTGTTACTGTAAAGCATCAGCTTAATCCGAAGTAGACTCACGAGTTTGCGTGGGACATCATCGCCGTCGGGTTCAGGCTCGAAAAGATGTTCATTTTCAGGGATCACGACCTCATCGGCGGCGAGTTTTACTAGAACGTCGAAAATCTCTCGTTAGATCACCCTCAGCCATGCGAAGTCAATGTTTAGTTTCAAAGACTCGTACGTTCCTGCCCCCCACCGCTTGCCTTCGGTGTCTTTTTCCCCCCTTTTGTCGTGACCCATCCTCGCCAGGACGTCCTTTGTTTCCCCATTGTGAGGTACCAGTATGGTGGTGAAACAATAGGTCCGAGAACTCTGGATGACGGGGGTAAAGAAATAAGCATTGGCGAGCAAAAAATATTAAGGGCATGGACGATAAGAATGAGGGTCTTGTGCTTAGGTGGCGGGCCGGACCCGCCACGCTTAAGTGCCTAGATGCCGCGGCGGAAGCAGTACCTTAGCCAGGTCCCGCCATGGCAGCTGACATGTTCCTCCCCTTCGCTACTGGCCTGCGCTATACGTAAGGCGGTGTTTTGGCGTGCTCAAAGAACTGCACCGTGACAACCCCAACGCCGCCATCATCCTCTCGCGCTTCTTCCTTCTTCATAATGGCTGACGGAGATCACTTCGACTTCATCTTCAAGGTGATTGCACCGTCCTCCCATTTCCGTTTATTTTATCTTCCCTTTTCTTCACCGCTTCATTCTCGAGACGCCACTCTCTGATTCACATCTTGCCCGCTATGTTAGATTACCCTAGCTGGCGACTCGGGCGTCGGAAAGTCGTCAGTCTCCCTCCGTTGTTGGTTCGCTTTCAGATGGCCGCTGATGTCTTACTCGTCCGCTCCTTGCTGACCACATAGAAACCGTACGTACGCAATTCCGGGAGGCAGTAATACGCGCTCATCTCTTGCTACAGTGCTCTCGCGCTTCATGCACAATGGGTTCAATATCGAAAGCAGGTCGACGATCGGTGTTGAATTCGGCACCCGTACAATCACAGTTGACAATAAGAGGATAAAAGCGCAGATATGGGATACCGGTGCGCACGACCTAGCTTCTCCCTCCCCACTCCCGTTTCTCACTCATTCGTTCTCAGCGGGACGAGAGCGATACCGTGCCATCACTGCAGCGTACGTCACTTTTCTACCTTTTTTCAGACGCCTTCGTTGTGGGGGCCTCGCAAGCGCAGAAAGTACATATCAGGTAAACCGTACTTCCCAGGTACTATCGCGGAGCTGTTGGCGTATTTTTGGTATTCGACGTCACGAAGCATTCATCATTCAGCAACATCAAGATGTGGATTGAAGAGCTGCGCAAGAACGCGGACCCGAACATCGTCATCATGCTCATCGGAAACAAGACGGACCTTGACTGGCTCCGTGTCGTCTCTACCGAAGTGGCCGAATCCTTTGCTAGTGCGTTTCCACCCCCCTCTGACTTTGTCGCTATGAACCCGAAACGACCCCGCTGAGAATGTGCACCTGCGGCTTTTTTTTTTTAGCGGAAAATGGGATGATGTACATGGAGACGTCTGCATCCAGCGCGTCCAACGTCGAGGCTGCATTCGAGAAAGTTCTCACGGAGGTATATCACATAGTGACGAACAAGCGCACCGCACCGAGCCCCAGTTCTTTAAGACAACCTCGGCGGATGATCGAAAGACACTTCTTCGATATCTAGTGTGCAATTTTCATCTCCATGTGGGATGCGTCCTTCCATTTTTTTCTCCCCTCCCTTTTTGACATCTGGCTTGTAAATGTGGCCAGGCATGCCTACTTTCAATATTTACTTATCTACACCTCGAACGTGGAACACAAAACTCACATCCAGGCACTTGGGGTGGACGCCCGACAAACACCTGCATTCCGTCCACACTGTGATCCAGCGTAAAAGGCACTGTGTTCTACCACGTGCGGCTGGCTGGACCGTAGGGTAGGCCAGCAGCAAGTTTGGCTGATATAATACTGGCATGTCCACATCACATCAGCATCATCCCTTTTTCATTGTTTCTCGCCAATGGCCAGTCAATATTAGTCAATGGCCGCGCTACGGTTTACCTTCCTAGGGAAGGTGGGTCCAAAATATGACCGAATCCTCTGAGCTTGCAAACGTCGGCTCCCTGAGCCCGTCACTTTTGTAGTGCAACAACTGGACTTTCCATTCCGTCAGAAAGCTTAGATCCTCCCTACGACATCATTTCTTACATCCATTGTACGATTTCAGTACAGCTCAGCAGATAATTGACATGTTGCACCCAATATAAATAATCCATTACTCGCATGAATCATCATCGAAATTGAGAATTATCTAAGGGTCAGCGCGAGATGTAGTGTGGGTCACTTTCATAAATGCACGGAAACCAGTTTTAGGGGCCCCAATATCATATACGACGTTTAAACGGACAGCTGTAACGCCCGCCTAGCTCAATCGGATAGAGCGTCAGACTCTTACAGTAGGCGGTACTGTGATCTGAAGGCTGCGAGTTCGACCCTCGCGGTGGGCTAGAATTTTTTGTTTGTTTGGCCTACAGTTGGGGCTCTGCGCAAGAACAGAGTGGTGGGCGTGGCTTCCAAGTCGGCGCGGCGAGTCAGCACGTGCCGTCGACGAGGATTCTGGTGAGACCACGTGATGTACTGCAGATATGATAAGATAAGGAACCCATTCTCGCGTGGAAAAACCGAGTCACTCATCGACGACGAGCCATTTACGCACCTGTGTCGCCCCATCCCCAAGTTTGATGTAAAAATGGAAGAAACAACGGGTCACGATAGCCTTGCGGAAAAGTTGGCAGATTCCCTCGCACTCGGGTGAGTCAAGTCTCCATCGCTGACCGTCGCTCTCCCATCGCCCCCCACATTCTCACCGCAGGAGTCCCGCCGCGGCACCCCCAATCAAGCCTGCAGACCCATCTGGTACCCACGAACAGATCGTGACGCCGTGGGACGTTCAAGGCTCCGTCTCGAGCGACGGACAACAGCTGGCCATCGACTATGACAAGCTCATAGATCAATTCGGTACGCGGCGGGTCGACGCTGCGCTACTGGAACGCTTCGAACGTCTCACGGGGCACAGACCACACGTTCTCCTGCGTCGGGGGACTTTTTTCTCTCACAGGTACGTGTTTCTGCTGGATGTCGGCAATTCGGCTTTCTGATATCTTGTTGCTTCTGGCTCGCAGAGACTTCAATACAATATTGGATCGCTATGAACAGGGGAAACCGTTCTTTCTGTATACCGGTAGAGGGCCCAGCAGCGATAGCATGCATCTAGGGCATATGATACCCTTCGTCTTCACCAAGTGAGTCATACATCTTCGGCAATTCCCACGAACGGAGATATTTATTGCGGCCCTGAAAGGTGGTTACAGGACGTGTTTGATGTTCCCTTGGTTATCCAGCTCACAGGTAGCAAGAACCCCTCTTTCCCCGATATCCTTCCTCATACCCCCGCTCAGATGACGAAAAATTCCTGTTCAAACATCAACTTAAACCGGAGCAGACTCACGAGTTTGCGTTGAAAAATGCGAGGGACATCATCGCCGTCGGGTTCAAGCTCGAAAAGACGTTCATTTTCAGCGATTACGACTTCATGGGCGGCGAGTTCTACAAGAACGTGTCGAAAGTCTCTCGCCAGATCACCCTCAGCCAGGCAAAGGCGACGTTTGGTTTCAACGACTCGTACGTCCTCTCCACTACCCCATACCTTTTCTGTCTTCTCCCCCTTTTTCATTTCGTGACTCATCCTCGCGAGGACGTTCTTTGTTTTCCCAGTGACAACATCGGCAAGATACATTTTGGCGCCATCCAGTCTGCGCCGTCCTTTTCCAACTCCTTCCCGCAGATCTTTGGCACCAAGTCCGACATTCCTTGCCTTATCCCATGTGCGATCGACCAGGACCCCTATTTCCGCCTGACGCGTGACGTCGCGCACAAGTTACGATATCCGAAGCCGGCCCTGCTGCACGCCAAGTTCTTTCCCGCGTTGCAGGGTCCGCAGACAAAGATGAGCGCGTCTGATGTCAACTCGAGCATATACATGAGCGATACCCCGAATCAGATTAAGAATAAGATCAACCGCCATGGGTTCAGCGGTGGTCGCGAGACGGAGGAAGAGCACAGGCGGCTTGGCGGGAACACGGACGTTGACGTCAGCTACCAATACTTGGGCTTCTTCCTTGAGGACGATGACGAGTTGGCACAAATTGGGGAGGTAAGTTTTTGGATTCGGCGATAGGTAAGGGGTTAGATTGAGACAATTGTATCAGGACTACCGCGCAGGCCGTCTTCTTACCGGACAGCTCAAAGCACGTTGCATCAAGGTGCTACAAGAGTTCACGGGATCATTCCAGGAGGTATACCGCAGCCTTGCTACGTGTACATGTGGCACGATCTGATGATATATGATTTCATGTTACAGCGTAGGAAAACGATCAGCGACGAAGAAATCAGGGCATTTATGGACACGAATAGGAAAATAGTTCCGACATTAGAAAAGAAGTGAATCCTGCTTAACCATTGTATCGAGAATGCATCTACTGCAGTTGTACAATGTTGAACGAGAGAACACAAAGTTGATCATGGCATAGAGTGACATATTATGGTTCTACTCCCCAGGCAAACAATCCTGGGCCAGGGAGACGCCAGCCATCCATGGCAGAGAGTGCGGCCGAGCCCCAGTCGAAGGATGTGGGGTCGATGCCGGGCGGGCAGTCGACAAAACAGATGAGGTTTTCGTTTCGTTCCCTGATGAAGCCAGTTGCGATCGAATTCTTGATCAACACGCGGAGTGGATCGAAGAACCCGAGCACGTTGACGAGAACGACGGCTGGTTATGGGATGGCAAGGCGAGGAGGTATGAAGGGACAACCAGTCAGATGATGGGTGTCGAAGAGTTACGCAAAGATCATTACGTTTTTTGTGGATCCCGAGTTGTGTCCAGGTTGTCACCTCCATGATCTGTACGACTTTGTTTTAAGCGGTGGCCTCCAAATTAGACCAACGCGTTGTCTGCTCACCTCTTCGAATGTGCCATATCCACCCGGAAGACCGATGAACCCACGAACTCGGCGCGCCATCTCCACTTTGCGCTCGTGCATGGAACCCACGATGATCTACGCGAACAAGCGAACCAAAAAAAGAAAGAAAATCGTCAGTCGAATCAAAAGATGCGAAGCGAGGAAGTAGCCGACTCAACAGATTCGACCTTGATTAATATTGATAAGATCACGCCAGTTCGTAAAGAAGTCCAGAAAACGTCATTCACTCGTAAGATATACCCTAATCGATCGGGGGGAATGACTTTACCTTTTCACGACCCTTTTCTTGGAGTTGGATTGGGGTCATAGCACCGCATGTGCGCTCTCCCTCGCCGCCCGCGCGAAGCATCGCGGCGGGAACGACGGCAGTGACAGATCCACCGTGTTGCAGGACCGAGCCCGAAATGATGCCCATCATGCCTCTCGAGCCACCGCCATACACGAGCGGGCGGGAATCGGATGCGAGGGCACGACCTAAAGCTGTGGAAAGCGAAAGGGTAAAAGTGGAGGAAGGGGAGAGTCAGTTGAGATAAGTTCGGACATGGGGAAGAAGGGTATCTAACAGGTCGCTGCGTGCCGGAACGCGGGCACAGTGCCGGTATTAGCCCCGCAGTAGACAGCCACCGCGCGTGGGAGCTGATCGAGGGTAGAGATAGCATTGGCAGCAGCACTGGTATTGGAGAGAGGGATGGAGGTGCAGGTCTGGAGTGGGGCGATACGAAGGCGCAAGGGTCTGTGGGGAATCGACCTCAGAAACATCTTAATTACTTGGAGGCTTGCCGCCAAGTACTGCTGTCTCGACTTATATATATACGAGTGGTCTAGTGAGCGTAAAGGCAAAAACGCCTACTACGTGGCGCGGCCGCGGCCGACTGCCAAGGGTCTGACGCAGTCATCCCCCTCAAGTGACATGACAGGTGATTCTGACTGTCGGCCACTCACTTAGCCGCTGTGCATGCAGGTCATCATCGTATCATTTGCCCGGCCATCGAGAAACTCAAGGTGAAACTACTTGAGTCCATAAAACCAGACGCTGGCTTGCAGCTCTGTGCACGACTTACTCATATTACGAACTGGGGCATATGGTCCACACGATTAGTTTACTCAACATGGCAACTACTCTATCCCTAAACTCCCATTTCGGAATGCGATACAGTAAAGGTAGGGCCTAGATACTTAGTTAGAAAGTAACCTCTCAGTGTTGAAGCTTTGAAGTCCGATACCCGCGGATTGCCCTTTGACTCACCTGCCGTAACGTAGTAACGTAGAGTTCTACCGTATGTGGCGTCCCGTTGATGGAGGCAGTCGAGAGGGGTAAGAGTGGGATGATACATGAGAACTCACATTGAAAATATTTGAGTGAGGGAAATAAACGTCGCCAACATGTTCCTCATGAATTCCTACAAAATCACAAAGCCTTTTCTCTGCCACGGCCGTTGAGCTACGAAGATAATTCTGTCATGTTGCGAGTTCGAGGGAACTGGGCAGCAGCGTAATCAACGCATTCACTTGCCCCCGAACGATCGGTATTACGGAACTGCCCCCGGATGGCCATCAACCGTGATCAACGTGTGGCGCCGTCAGCTGACATAGTTGACTATGCGGGCGAGCGAGTAGCTGCGTTTTGCGTCTTGAAGTGGGGAAGGTGATGCATGGGGAAGCAGGCTAGGTTATCAGAACGTAATCGAATCTCGGAGATTTATTTATTATGTATTAATTAAAACAGGTGCACACTGTGCTCACGTGTGGGACGAGAGCATTTTCTTCTGATTTGGATATCGACGGCATGGAATTATGGTACTGTGAAAAATGTGGATTAGTGGGCGCAGTATGTCACGGAGATAAGGCCAGAGGGCCAGCGATTGCGATGCTCGACGCCCCTCAGTAAAAGCTGGCCGTCGTAGTTGACTCGTTGGCGGAAGCAACTGAAGCGTCATTTTCGAGGTCGTCTCTTACCTCCGCTCTTAGCCAATTTGTAGGACATTTGAAAAATAGGGGTCACACCCAAACTGTGACAGTCCCGGACTTCTTCCGTGATTATGAGACAATGCGGTAATCGCTTTCAAGTTGTGGAGAGTTTGTAGTCTTTTATTTCCCCCCTTTCATCAATTGACGCCATCGGCTTTCCAAGCCCGAGGGACTTTGTGGCTGGTGTCCTGCACCCCTTTCGGAGGCAGATGAATAGGAAATGGCACGTTAGCAGGTTAGGATTTAGATTTAGGAAAGTCGATGATGATCACGAGGGTCATTATAGATCCCCATCACGATCCTGCCAACGCGACGACTTCAAGTTTATTTCTCATTGGGGCTACTGTAGATGAGGGTGGCCACGACGTGTCTTTCCTTCTTTTCGTCCTTCCGTTTTGGCTCCATCACTGTCATCGCCGCCCATGACAGGCGAACTCTGAGCACCCTCGCGAGTCGGATTCTCCTCGCCTTCCTCCATCTCTGCCTCTGCCTCCGCCTCCGCCTCCATCTCCAACCTGTCCTTAAAGTAGTCCCACCTCGGCATGATGTGCCGGCTAAGCTGGAGAATCGGCATCCACGTGCCCCGCGAGACGTGCAGCAAACCGATGATGGTGATCTCCTCAGGGTGAATCCCGTCGTCGTCACCCAGCTTCCAGCGCTCGTTGAAAGTATCCGGATCGCGCTCGCCCTCCTGTCGCACGCCGTCACATGTGAGAAAAACACCCCTCCAGAAAATACCAAAGCTGTCGACCGGAGTCGACATTTTTTTGACTCACCAGATATAGACGGTGGAGTCCCCGGGCGACGCGTTCGACCACGCGGAACATCGGGACAGGCGCGTGTGCCCCGAGCTTCCGGTCCATTATCCTAAACTCGTAGTGGAACGCTTTATATCCAGGCCACTACGCGATAGGGGGAAAAACGAAAGCAGAAAGATGGCAAAGACCGCAAAAAAAGGAAACGAAGAAAGGATTAACGGACTGTCACTGGCCGCCCGCGCCTCTCAAAGGAGGGAGAAAAGGAAGCGGGGTGGGAAAAACGTTGGACACACCTGTACCCTCATCCGCAGGTTCTGGTTGTTCCTTCTGAGTACCTCGGGCGCGAGCGCCATCTCCTCGCGCAGCAGTCCGCGCACCTCGCCGCGTTGCGCGATCGCATAGGGCACGCCCAGCGTGCCGTCGTGATGTGTGAAGTAGATGGGGCAGATGACGCCCGTGGTCTCGGTGACGCCGAACGACGTCGGCTGCGGTACGATGGTGCCGCGATACAGGTCGACGATGTGGTCGAAAGCCTCTTCGCAGCTGCGATGCGGATGAGCGTCGTCTGGGTGGTGCTTGATCAGGCCAGGCCGGGGCGTCAAAGAGCGAGGTGGTGACGGTGGTGGTCTGTTGCAATCGTGATGTTCGAATAGACGCCTTTGTCGTTGGTGATGGAGCTGGTCCTGGAATTGGTGCAGCATCTGCGCCGTTTTCGAACAAACGACGAACCACCCGGCGTCCCGCGCAACGAGCGATGCGTCCCATTTTCTCTCGAGGTACTTTGTGAAAAGGTATATGTATTTTTCTGCGTATTGAGGCGTGAGCGTATGCGATATGTATCCATCCACCAAGAGGTCTATCTGCCCCGGTGTCGATGAGCAAGGTTCGGTAAGTGGCACTGCCGACAGCAAGAGGTCAAGCTCGGTGAGTGAGGGGTGCAGCTCTGGGTTCGCCATAAGTGTCAACATAGTAATCTGCTGTTAATGTTAGTGGCTTAAAAACGAGCCTGTGAAGGGGGGGACTGGGGAAAAAGGAGCGGTGGCCCCATTAAAAACAGATGTTGTACTGCCACTGCGGCAGGATGGTGTTACCACTGTGTGTAGAACCACATATATCGTCCACAATCACTTCAGGGATGCGCGAATGCAAATCTGGATCGGGCAAACCCCAACCCTAACTTGTTGAGAATGTGGCCGAGACACGCGGTCGTCCATCGCTTGCGCTATTGAAAGAAGTGGTGGGCGAGAGGAAAGCATGACCAGCAAGGGTATTATTAGTGTATTCGCATTTAGACAAGGGGGTAAGAGTAGAAAGAAAGGACTAGGTAAGGACAAAAGAGCAAGATGCGACACAATGGAACCCAAAGTCCCCTCAGACGCCCGCCACAATCCTGGGAAAAAAATGTGGCTCGTCAGGAACCGGACACAGCACACAAACAACTTAAAATAAGGGACACGTACTCCTCGGCCTTGTTGAGCGCCTGGACCATACTGACGACCTCCTTCCGACGGGCGACGACGAGCTCACTCTCCTTGAGTAGATCCTCGAGTACGTCGGGCTTGTATAGCTCCTGTAGGAGTTCGCGCTGAAGGTTCTCTTTCGAGTGATTCACGAGCGTCAACGTAATCGCTTTGGGCACCATGTCTATCATCTCGCGTTTCACGATGTTAAAGTAAGAATGGATGAGCAGCTCTACAAACGGGTCAGCTAAGCGCGGCGACGGGGAAAAAACTGTACAAGTGGACGCACTGATGACCTCAGTTTCGAGTGTTTCGCGCTCGTTCAACGCAGTCTGCGGACGAATGACCGGCGGTGGCTACATTTACGGAGGGATGATCAGTTAATGTCATGAGCCAAGATAAATGAAAAGTCTGAATACCGCTTCCATAACCTGCGTGCCCTTCTTCGCCTTTTGTTGTTGGCTCTTGGCAGAGCTGAAGAAGCTACCAAAGAAACTCGGCTCTTCCTTCTTGATATCAACCTCAAGATCCTTGTTGTTATTCATCTGCGCTGCGGTCACCTTCCCGCCTTTGGTGGGCTCGGGTGTTGCAGGTTTGTTCGCATTCAGGCGGTCTGTCACGATCGCCATGGCCTTCGAAAAAAGGTTTGTAAAAGGGAACAAAAGTGTGTCTGAGGCGCACCTTGTGACCGTTGAGGAAATCCGGGTGTGTCGTATTAACATAGCAAGCCTGCATCGCGACCATATCGGACACAAGTTTCGTTGTTGGCGCCATCGAGTTCTTGAAGAAATTGACGACGACGCTGTTGAAGCGCTCGCGCAACGCTGGATACCGACGGAATGCTTGCTAATGTCATACAAAGACACATTCAGGGGACAGAAGATACATTATGGTCAAAGGACGTACGATCTTCGTGAGGAGTTGGCCAAGAATGCGGATAAGCTCATCATAGACGAGCTGGCAGCATTTAAGCCCAGGCTCTTCGAGTCGCTTGATCTGCTGCTTCACAATGACTTCAAAGGCAGCGGTCCCGACGAAGAGGGCAGGAGTCGAACCCTAGTGAACTTTGTGAGTACGTGTGAGGGAAATGCAAGCCTCCTCACAAACCGAAGAGTTGTATAAGATCGTCCGGATGTCGCCGTCTTTAACTTGGTCAAACGGATCGATGCTCTTGACACCATTATTGAATAGTTCATGGAATACGAATGAGATGCGAGCGCCACCAGAGAGTTCGTTAAGTGATAGGTCATTCGTATTACCGTCGATCACTGTGCGGAATTCGTTCGTGAACTCGGTGATGATGCTAAGGACGATGCTCGACGAGTTCCCGTCACCAAGCGGTCCACCGAGCGATTGTAACTCCGCGCTGTATTTTTGTAACTGTGAGGTGATGCGCGCTTTGATGTCGGGAAGTGTCGCTCGGATGTGGTGCATCAGGATCTATAAGACGCATAGCATTGACACATAGGCAGCAGAATGAAAATATGGTGCATACCATATTGAGTTTGCGTGCGAGGAAGGGCGTGCCGCAGTACTGCGACTTTCCTTGGTATGCGGGATGGCTCTCAAAGAATTGACGCTCAGCATCAAGCGCCTGTTGGATTGGCTTCGATGTGTCGATGTCGCGCTGACCACGATTGACAACAGGGACGTAGCCCAGACGTAGAGGAATGACGCGACCAGCGAGAATGTCAACGACATCAGTGCCAGCATCCCTGTTTTTTCTCGGAATTAGTGTCATCCATGTAGCGTATCACACGCAGCACTCACATGAGATCAACCTTGGTAAGAACACCGATTGTCCGGGTTCCCTCTGGATCGACTTCACGGGCCATCTTGAGACCGTCTGAATTTGCCAAGTCGGTGTTGGCTGGAGTGACTGCGAGGACGATGCACGCCGGCTTGGAGATGTATTTGAAGAGCATATCACGGATTTGCTTCTCGATATCTTTGGGTTGGTCACCGACGGGAACTTTGGTTAAGCCCGGCAGGTCGACGAGGGTTAGGGTGAGGACGTTGGGCGAAAAGATGCGCAGATTGATGGGCATTGGCGAAATGCCAGCGTTGCGGCCTGTCTTGGCCTCAGTGTCGCGGACGATCTCGGCGCGAATCTTGTTAAAGTCATAGAACTTCTCGTTAGGGAGGTGGAGGAATTCACCCCATTCGTTGTCGTTGATCCGTGGGTCTGCGTTGGGGCCGGCAGCTAGGCTATCTATTAGGGCTGAGGGGAAATTGAGTTAGGGAGGTGGCTCACCTGGGACACCATTCGGCATTGGTGCCGTTGCAGGTCGATGTATGAGTTGTAAAACCTAGATCTTGAATGAGAAATGGCCGTAAAAGCTTCCTGGACGACATACCAGTGGTCGGCGAGTGACAATGCCAGAGCCTCGTGGCAAGAAATCCCGGCCGACGATATTCTGACAGACAGGTATTGGCAACCCTTCATGGAAAATATTATCACGACGTACCTCGAGAACAGAGCTCTTCCCACTACTCTGACTACCCAGCACGCAAATCTGCGGAAGGTCTATTTGCGCAGCGCTCGAGCCGACAGCACTGAAGACATCTTGTAATTTGTTTATAGTTGCAACGATCTCTGCGCCAAAACCGGTCGACATATTCGAGAGAGGTGTCTATGGATGGGACAAATTGGAAAGGGGAAAGAGAAGGGGAAGAGAAGGCACGGACACGAGCACGAGTATGAAGCAGAGCAGGACTTTGCGAGGTGACCGGCCGGTGGTCACAGAAATGGCAACCATGGCTTTTTATGGATTGCAGCCACAGACTTTCGGCCGGCGGGTACCACACGAGTCAGTGACTTCGCACGTACTCGGTTCGCGAATGAATTCAAGTTGGTCACATTCAATTCACTTGCACCTGCAACCCAACATTGTCGTGACAATTTCGATGTGGGGGTATTACTCCCAGCTGACCCCACAGGCCCTCATGGCCTTTCTCCGCGGGGTATTTCTAAGTCGGCGGGTACATCTTGAGCCGGATTCTGGACGTTCCATTACCTGGTTCGATGCACTGCGGTCTTAGCGTGGCGTCAAGAATGAAGCTAATGTGACTGGACTGGTCTTGTCCGATATAAATGCCTTACTGCAACACACTTGGCTTTCGGCTGGAAACCTGGAGGCCATGCGTCTTTTACTCCTCTCTACCGCGCTGTTCTTAGCCTCCACCTTTGGGTCCCCCCCGCTCCCTCCTCAGCTCTTCAACCCTCTCATCTCCCAAAAACTCCTTGCTACCGCAAATCTTACACCAGGCATCCCCACTTCATACCCGCAGTACACCACGCGTGATACTGGGGCGTGGCTCCTCTTCGGCGTAGACACGTGGACGTCCGGCTTTCTCCCGGCAACGTTCTACGCCCTCGCGGAGCGCGCCACGCTATGCCCACACTCCATGAACGGTACAACCCGTCATCAATGGCTCGAGATAGCCCGCACGTCCGCAACAGGTGAGATCCCGCTCGAGACACGCACGAGCGTCGGGCATGACGTCGGGTTTCTGAGCTTCCCGTTTGTCGACGAGCTTGCATTGTACGTGACACACACACACTATCCTGACATTGCGCCTCCCTTTCCTTACTTAATTCTATCGCTTCCTTATTCACGTCTGTTTTGATCACCCAGCAATCCGCATAATAAAACCGCACGGGATGCCGTCGAGAAGTTCGCTGCGGCGCTGGCGGCGCGCTTTGACCCCGTCGTTGGCTGTACGCGCAGCTGGGATAAGGGGGATCCGAGCGAATTTCTGGTTATCCTCGACAACATGATGACCCTCGAGGTGCTTTTCAACGCCGCAGACCTAACGGGCAACGACACGCTGCGCCAGATCGCCATCTCGCATGCTGACAAGACTATGATGAACCAGGTCCGCACGGACGGTGCGCGCCTCCCCTCCTGAAACCTCTCATCGCCCTGTATCCTCTCCTTATGACTACGCTTGCACAGGGTCGTCATTTCATGTCGTAGAATACAACGCCGCGACTGGCGCCGTCATCACGCAGTACACGGTGCAGGGCTACGCCAACTCAAGCACTTGGAGTCGCGGCCAAGCATGGGGCATCTATGGCTTCGCCAACAGTATGTGATGGAATATTCTCTCGTTTATTTACGTTTCCCTCATCACGAACCTCTCATCGTGATGGCCATAGTGTACCGCCGCACACGGCTGGTGCGCTATCTGGACACAGCACGGAGTATGGCAAGCTACTTCCTGAATAACATTCCTGCAGACGGGATCATCCCGTGGGACTTCAATGCGCCACTCGTCCCAGCACGCCCCGCGGATAGTTCTGCGGCGATGATAGCTGCGAACGGGCTCTTGCTACTTGCCGAACAAGAAGAGTGCGTTATCCCCGCCAACAAGAGCGCAGCATCATACTATCGCAATACGGCAATCCAGGTTCCTTTCCCTCTTCACCCTTATATGCATTTATAAACGTTGTTTGTAGATTTTGCATGACACAACAAACGCATTTTGGGCACCTACATGGCAGAGCTTACTGTCTAACGGGACGGTTAACAATCCCGCATCACCACCGAACAACCTGACAGGGACTATCTATGGTGCATAGCCTTCTTGTGAAGGACCTGTTTTCGGGCTAATGATTGCGTACAGGTGATTACTACTTTATCAAGACAGGTAATGATCTAGTAAAGCTAGGACATGCATCGTGTCACAAAGCAAGTTGACTCGGATGGAACATTACTAGAATACTAGGTTGTGAGAAGCGTGATTAATAATTGCAAAGCCAGTACAGTACCAAGCGACCTTCGCAGGTAAATTTAAGATGGCTGGGTCTGGTTGGCCCGTTTCAAAGGATGTTCCTAAAAAGGCAGCATCCGGAATGTTCTGACCGGGCGCTAAACCCGTCCAAATAAGTGCAAATTCGAAGCTCGGACCATGCTGTGTTGCGGGCGTCTGAGAGTGAGTCAGTTAAATGGCACATCGTAACACCATGCTGCGGAGCTCCGGAGCTCCAGGAACGGGAAAGAAATGGGAGAAGGCATCATGCACAGCATATGATAACGGGGACAGCATCGACGAACGGTTGATAAGCCTCTTTAGAATGTCAATAGATTGCGAGACGCCAAAGAATGCGAAGGGTTGGGAACTGTGAATGATATGCTACTTTCAGCACTCCAGTAGCGTGGAACATTGAATTGTGTGTGGGGGGGCCGTCGGAGGCGTGTGGCTGGAGTGCGGACCGGAGAAAGCAAATAGGAGACAGCCGCAGAATCCATGGACAGGCAACCTGAAGTTCCAAGAGACACCAGGGAACGTCAGCCAAGCTGAAAAGAGGGAGGGAGGGACGCAAATGAGCGAGGGACGTCGATGTCGCCATCAAATGACAGATGTGAGATCAAGAGGTGAATAAGGTTTGACTGACTAGTAACGGGCGGAGTTCCAATTCAACTGGGTATATAAGGCCTCAGCTCGCGACTCCTTGTACACTCCTTTTCCCCCGGCGCGACTTTCCCACGCCCTAGAAAATTCTTTGTTCGCCGTCGCTGTTGTTCATGTCCTCGTTCTCCCTTCCTACCCGTCAACTCAACTTTGGTGGTCGCTCTCAATATCAGCCCCCGCATTCCCAGACACAGGTCCAACAACAGCAATCGCAACAGCAGCAGCAACAACAGCAAGCCTCGACCAATGGGCTCGCACTTCCCTCCGCATCTAACCCCTATTATGGTGCCTCTGGTCTCGTTCTCCCAGGACCGGGGCCGGTAACGGCAGCCCCTACTGTACAACCTTCTTTTTATAATTCGCAGGCCGCTGCGGCAAAGCTTGCCCCCCCATCGTCTTCCCAGACATCAATTTCTACTTCGCAGGCCCCAACTCAGGGTGCCACGACTGCTACGGCAGCTGGACCGTCAACGCCACCCGCTCAGGTTCCGGCCACTCCTGCTCCGCTTACCCTCGAGCAACAACACATTACCGCCGTTGAGGGGATCGTCCCTACTCTGCAGAACATTGTCGCGACAGTAAACCTCGATTGCCGCCTAGATCTCAAAACGATTGCGTTGCACGCGCGCAATGCTGAGTACAATCCAAAGGTTGGTACAACCGACTGGTCTGACGCGTCGCGAGCGCGTGTGCTACCATTTTGTCTCATCTATAGCGTTTTGCCGCTGTCATTATGCGGATTCGCGACCCCAAAACAACGGCGCTCATCTTCGCCTCTGGGAAGATGGTCGTGACCGGTGCCAAGAGTGAAGACGATTCGCGCCTTGCGTCGCGCAAGTACGCGCGCATCGTCCAAAAGCTTGGATTTGACGCCAAGTTTTCTGAATTCAAGATTCAGAATATCGTTGGCAGTTGCGACGTCAAGTTCCCGATTCGTCTTGAGGGCCTTGCGTACAGCCACGGGCAGTTCAGTAGTTACGAGCCTGAGGTGCGCTGAACAAGCGCTGTGTTTTTCTGGAATTCCCGAACTGACCTCGCCTCGCCGTAGCTTTTCCCTGGGCTTATCTATCGCATGATTAAACCCAAAGTTGTGCTCCTTATCTTCGTGTCAGGAAAGATTGTCCTCACTGGCGCTAAGGTAACTGGTCATTCCTTGGTTGCTAGCTTTGTGTTATTGCAGAAACTGACACTTCCGTCCGGGTGTGAAGGTGCGGGAGGAGATATACACGGCGTTCAACACGATCTACACCGTGCTATGCGAGTTCCGCAAGCCGTAACGACCGCGTGGTCCGCCACTCCTCCCCGCCCGTGCACGGGCGGGAGTGTTAAATCGCGCTTCGACTTTGTTGAGCGCACATGGATACCTTTGGACCTCAGTCTCGTTTTTTTTGGCACCGCAAAGGACGCATGCCAGGTGTCACTCTTGAAAAAGCCAGCTTTTGAGCTCCTTACACATGCACACTCCCCCTTCCCCCTACCCTGCAAGTATATATTGGCAAATACCATACTACAAAATACGTATTCATGGACCCTTCGTCCCTTTGTTTTAGTAATAGCTCTATCAATGGCAGTGTATAGTGAGGCATTAGACTCGATAGTGGTGAATGTGGGCGGTGATCGTACTGTATCCTTTGAGAGTTATTGGAAGTTAACCCTAAATTTGAAATTGTAAGATATTGATAATGCAAAATCTCGAGACCCATTTCCTAAGTTTACGATCATTTATTGGCTGTTCGGTGGTCGTGTTACCATGATGAACGGGGTTGATGGCCCGAGCCATCAGAAGGAGTTCAGCATCTACAGATGAGTCTTTATTGTCCCGTACGTACTGTAGGCATCGCTAGAAGCGGGGAAGCCTCGACTGTCTCCGAAAATCAAGCGCACGAGCACATGGACGCTTTCATTTACTACTGGACAGTGGTTCGATACCATTCCAACGTGACGTTCTTCTTGATGCCTCCTCACTTTAAATGCCAACACTTCTTCATCCTACTCCCATATCCCCACCATGCGCCCTGTGCCCCGCCTCTGGGGTATATTCACCGTACTTCTCTCTTTGCTTGGCCCCGCTACACATGTCGCACGCGCGGAGGAAGTAGATCCAGCCCTGTTGGATGCCTGTCCAGGATACAATGCCACCAACGTGAAGGTCGACGGCCCCAAGCTGACCGCCAAGCTTGTGCTCGCCGGCGCACCCTGCAAAGTCTTTGGCAACGACATCAAAGACCTGGATCTGACCGTAGTGTATGAGACCAGTAAGCCCTCGTCACGTCACATGGCGCAAGGGACCTTTCTGACGGCTGCTCTTTCTCGCCCACCTCCCGCCCACCGCACACCTACACAACACCCCAGAAACGCGCATCCACCTCAAGATAACCGACGCGTCTAACGCGCGCTACGAAGTCCCCGAGTCCGTCTTGCCACGGCCCGCGGCAGACCCAAAGACGCGCCCGGACGCGGCGCAAATCCGTTTCACATACAGCGCTGCACCGTTCGCGTTCAATATCTCGCGAGCACACACGGGCGACGTGCTCTTCACGACCGTGGGTCACCCCCTCATCTTTGAGCCCCAATTCCTCCGCATCAAGACAACTTTACCCCGCGATGCGAACATCTACGGTCTCGGCGAGCATTCGGATCCCTTCCGGCTTGACGTGGTGAATACGACGCGCACGCTGTGGGCGCGCGACGCGTATGGCATTCCGCAAGGCACGAACTTGTACAGCAGCCACCCCGTCTATTTCGAGCATCGTCCCGCCGGCAGCACGCACGCTGTCTTTCTCCTCAGCTCGTCCGGCATGGACGTCAAGATTTGCGAGGATGGCAATGGCGCTTCGCTGGAATATAACGTCATTGGCGGCGTATTTGACTTTTACTTTTTGGCTGGGAGCGAGACCGATCCGGCTGAGGTGTCGAGGCAGTATGCGCAGGTCGTCGGGACTCCGGCTGAGGTACCATATTGGTCTTTTGGTCTGCACCAGTGCAGGTATGGATACAAAGGTGGGACCTTCTTTCCCTTTTTCTTTCTCTGAGCTTGGCGAGTGACGGAGGCTTGAACCTGACTAGATTATATCGACGTGGCTGGTGTCATTACGAACTACTCTGCCGCCGGAATCCCGCTTGAGACGATGTGGACCGACATTGGCAAGTTGTTGTTACTTTACTGTGTTGACATATCTATTAATAGCTAGCCAATTAGATTATATGTTCAAGCGCAGGATATTCACGATGGATCAAGATTATTTCCCAACTCCCCGCATGCGTGAGATCATCGAATACCTGCATAAGCATGATCAACGTTATGGTATGTCTCATATATGTCAGCGGCGGTGCACAGCGCGATGACTTGAGCGCTTCAGTTCTTATGACGGACCCCGCCATTGCATACGTACCTGGGCAGGGATATGAACCCTACGACCTTGGCACACAATTGGACCTCTGGCTCAAGGCTCCGAATGGCAGCGCTAGCTTGGGCGTTGTCTGGCCAGGTATGTTCCGATCAATTGTTTTGGGTGAAACACGGCCTTAAACGCATTTATACAGGCGTCACCGTTTTCCCTGGTAAGAGGATTCTAGTATAGATATGCGATTCCCTCGTTTTAATCACAATCGCTTAGATTGGTTCCATCCGAAAATCGGAGAGTAAGTCCCTCCTTTATTGTGTCGGGCACTAGAATGTGGGACGCTGAGCCCCGCGCTCGTTCCAGATACTGGACGGGCGAATTCGAGAGCTTCTATAACCCTACAACGGGTTTTGACATCGACGGTGCCTGGATTGACATGAACGAACCTGCAAGTGTACGTCGGACGCACTTTCTCTTTCGTGGCCCTCATACCTGGATTCACTTTTGTTCGGATTAGTTCTGCGTATATCCTTGCGATGACCCCTTCGCTCAGGCCGTCGCGAATAACGTCCCTCCTTCCCGTACCTCACCACCGCCTAACCCTAATGCTCCCATTCTTGGCGTTGGAGGCGCTTCCCACGCAAAGCGAGACCCGCCGAGCCATGCAGGGGAGGATCTACTCAACCCGCCGTATGCCATTAACAATACCGCGGGTCCCCTCTCCAGCAGGACTGCATATGTGGGTTTGTTTCTGGTTGACATACGCGCGTTGCATGCTGAGTTTACAAGACGGATGCTCTTCACGCCAATGGGCTCGTTGAGTATGACACACGTGAGTGCCCCACTTGTGTAGGACCGACAGGCTGCTTAACTCCTCGAGACAGACAATCTGTATGGGACGTTGATGTCCGTTGCAACCCATGATGCCATGCTCGCTCGTCGTCCTGGCTTACGCACCCTCGTCATCACCCGTTCGACGTTCGCGGGTGCCGGACACAAGGTCGGGAAATGGCTTGGGGACAATTTGAGCACCTGGGACCACTACCGCATATCCATCGCGGGCATGCTCAACATGGCGACTTTGTTCCAAGTACCCATGGTCGGAAGTGACATCTGCGGTTACGGTGAGTACATGAACGTTTCCTTGTCCTGAATGCGAGTCGAACTATGACGGGATAAGGGGACAACACGACTGAGACGCTGTGTGCCCGTTGGGCGATGCTTGGCGCATTTTATCCTTTTATGAGGAATGTGAGTGTCTTTTAATGAGTTCATTGAATGCCCTTGACGAGATCGGTACTGTATGCCAGCATAATTCCATCGATACTATTAGCCAGGAATTCTATCGCTGGCCATTGGTTGCCCAAGCTGCGAAGAACGCGCTCGAAATCAGGTCAGGATAGTTCCCCATGAGAACGAAGCTTCCATTTTAAAGCAAACTACAGGTACCGCTTGCTTGATTACTTCTATACGGCCTTCCACAAAGCGAGTTTGGATGGATCGCCGGTTCTCCATCCGCTCTGGTTCAAGTATCCGACAGATGCGTCGACGTTTGGCATCGACCTGCAGTACTTCTTTGGCGACTCTATCCTCGTCTCGCCTGTAACAGAGGAGAACGCGACGTCGGTAACGATCTACCTGCCGAAGGACAAGCTTTATGACCTCGCGACGCTCACGCCTGTCGAGGGCACTGGACAGCAGGTCACGCTCACGGACGTCAACTATACGACGATCCCGCTGCACATCCGCGGGGGTGCGGTACTTCCGCTTCGGGTGGCGGGGGCGAAGACGACGACGGCATTGCGCGCCACGGACTTTGAGTTTATCGTCGCTCCTGGGACAGACGGCAAGGCGAAGGGGTCGGTGTACGTCGACGATGGGGAGAGCATCGTGCAGGAACAGACGACAAGCGTGGAGATGGCGTTTGCGGACGACAAGCTTTGCGTGCATGGCTCGTTCGGATTCGATGTCGGCGTGAAGGTTGCCAAGGTGGTCTTCCTGGGCGTCGAGAAGTCTCCCGCGTTCGTCACGGTCAGTCCGGAAGGTGGAAAAGGGCACAAGGTGCCATTTGCGTATGATGGCGCGTGTGAGGTGGTACGGGTGCAAATCGATACACCGTTGACTCACGGATTCGAAGTCGTGTTGCACTACAATCAGTACGTCTAATTTGGCGACGACGGGCGGGAACGCTCCTTTAGGCTACCTTATAGTACTGTACAGACAGCACTACCATGTATCGTTACGTTCGAGTCCCAGGGCGATGGTATCGCCTTGAAGATGAAAACGAACTACGGCGATCCATGTACCGTAATGCATCTTACGCTGCAAAGTCTTCCTCTTCTCCGCGGTGTCTTCAAATTCACAGCGTCCGAAGTACTTCTGGCGTTCGCTTGGGATAGCCCGTTCCTTGCACCTCGTCTATCTGAGAATAGACTCGTAAAAGAGACTAATAAACCCGAGCCAGGACTGGCTGGCCCCCTCCGCATCTCGGACGAACTAAGGGCTCATACGCACTGGACTTGATCGAGTCTGATCGGTCCTCATTCATCCATCTTTTTTGTTTTTTGTCCTTCGACCCTTTGACAAGTTTCATTTACGTTCACATATATACGCTACACTTCTCTCTCGCACACGTGTCTTTCATCCAGACCGAGTCCGCATTCTCATGCTGCATCGTCCGGTGTGGTAATCGGGGAGGGAATTGCTAAGAACTTGATGGATGAGGATGTCATGTCAGAACGCCACCTAGTACAATTGATTGCTCACGACTTCTGGACCGTTACGATCAACGAAACGGAGAGCGTTGGAGGAAGATGGAAGATGCAGGTGAGGTGGCTTTGTCCAAGCCCCGCCCGGCTTGTATATATATGGCTTCCGAACTGCCGCTGCCGCGGCGGGCCGGCGTTGGTGGTTTCGTGGTGGTTGCGGCAAAATGACACCCTTGTCTCTGATCAACGTTCTTATCTTGTCCAAGGCAATGTTTCAAGGTCATCAGTGAGTGCGGCATATTTGTGTTCTAAACGGTATGGGCAGTAGGCTTAGAGGTTCGGAGGCGGCATATTTCGTACCACAACGTCCTTCCCTCCAGGGTCTCGATTGCTTTCTCGGATCCTGATTGGATGAATAGTCAAGTAGCAACGTCTTGGAATCAATGCTCATTGTGACAAGTCGGGAATACTGTGTGGCACCAGTTTATGTAAATACTAAGTTAACTTGCGATCCTCCTAGATTTACTGAAAAGCGGATTCATTCAGGGTGGTTGTAATTCGTTCAACTTTGCGACAATTCACTAGTATACACTGCTTGTTTTGACTCGCATTATTTCTCTGTGGGATATCTTCCATCAGAAGGAACAACAACAAATGACGTACTACGGCGCTCAATGCTAGAAACTGTAAATGCATGTGAACCTTCGGGTCAACTGCCTCGAAATTCGCACGTGAGCACATGGCGGTGACAGCGAGGTCTTCATCTTACGACACTCTTCTGGTACACAACCCAATGATGCATTCCCAACTATAAATGCTAAAGGTTTTTCATCCTTCCCACTCATTCCACATCTACCCGCGATGCGCCCTGTGCCCCGTCTCTGCGCCATAGTCACCATACTTTTCTCTTTGCTTGGCCCCGCTGCGGATCTCGCATGTGCAGAGGAATTAGACCCAGCGCTGTTGGATGCCTGTCCAGGGTACAATGCCACCAGCGTGAAGGTTGATGGCCCCACGTTGACCGCCAAGCTGGTGCTCGCTGGCGCACCCTGCACCGTCTTTGGAAACGACATCAAAGTCCTAGATCTGGCAGTAGTGTATGAGACCGGTAGGCCTTTGTCATAAGGGGGAAGGGTAGCATTTCTAACGGGTACACACTCCTCACGCCATTTCTCATCCGCGCACCCCCTCAGAAACGCGCATCCATCTCAAGATAACCGACGCGTATAGCACACGCTACGAAGTCCCCCACTCCGTCCTCCCGCGGCCCGCGGCGGACTCAATGACACGCCCAGATGCGGCACAAATCAGATTCACGTATAGCGCCGCTCCATTCTCGTTTAATATCTCTCGCGCCCGCACGGGCGACGTGCTCTTCACGACCGCGGGCCATGCCCTCATCTTTGAACCGCAGTTCCTACGAATCAAGACGGCGCTGCCTCGCGCCACGAACATATACGGCCTCGGCGAGCATTCGGAGCCTTTCCGGCTTGACGTGGTTAATACGACCCGTACGTTGTGGGCGCGCGACGCGTAAGGCATCCCGCAAGGCACGAACCTGTACAGCAGCCATCCCGTTTACTTTGAGCATCGTCCCACCAGCGGCACCCATGCAGTCTTTCTTCTCAGTTCGTCTGGCATGGACGTAAAGATTCGCGAGGACAGTGTCGGTGCTTCACTTGAATATAACGTTATTGGCGGCGTATTCGACTTCTACTTCCTAGCTGGAAGCGAGACAGACCCGGCCGAGGCGGTGAGGCAATACGCACAGATTGTTGGGACTCCAGCTGAGGTGCCGTATTGGTCCTTTGGCCTGCACCAATGCAGATATGGGTACAAAGGTTGGCTTTGTTTCTTCTGTATCTGAGCTTGGCGAGTGACCGGAGCTACTACCTGGTTAGATTACGTTGAGGTGGCTAGTGTCATCACGAACTATTCGGCCGCTGGCATCCCGCTTGAGACGATGTGGACCGACATTGGTGAGTAATCGTCCCTTCACCGCGTCGATGTTTCAATTTAAGCGCATTAGATTACATGTTTGAGCGCAGAATATTCACCATGGATCAAGATTATTTTCCAACAGTCCGCATGCGTGAGATCATCCATTATCTACACAAGCACGACCAACGTTATGGCATGTTTAATATATTTACAAGTAGCGCACAACGCGCTGACATGAGCATTTTAGTTCTCATGACTGACCCTGCCGTGGGGTACTTACCTAGGCAGGGATATGAACCCTACGACAGCGGGACTCAACTAGACCTCTGGGTCAAGGCTCCAAACGGAAACGCAAGCTTTGGAGTCGTCTGGCCAGGTATGTTCCGATCAACTGTATTTGAGCGAAACAAAGCCTTGGGCTCATTTATGCAGGTGTCACCGTTTACCCTGGTAAGAGGGTTCTATGTAGAGATTGCTATTCGTGTAATTGATCACGATCGGCTAGATTGGTTCCATCCAAAGGTTGGCGAGTAAGCGCCTCCTTCCTATGTCAGGAACTGGAATGTGGAGCGCTGATTCTCCCACTCGTTTTAGGTACTGGACGAGCGAATTCGAGAGATTCTATAATCCTGAAGCGGGTTTTGACATCGACGGTTCATGGATTGATATGAATGAGCCTACGAGTGTACGTCACCTGTGGTTATATTTCGCTATTCTCATATCTAGTGGTCTTGTTTTTTGGGTAGTTCTGCCTTTACCCTTGCGACGACCCCGTCGCTCAGGCGATTGCGAACGACTTCCCTCCTTCCCGCACGTCGTCCCCGCCTAACCCTACCGCTCTGATTTTCGACAACGGAAACGAGGTGCACGCAAAGCGTGGGGCACCAAACCACGCAGGGGAAGATCTACTCGACCCTCCATATGCCATTAACAACTCCGCCGGTGTCCTCTCTAACCGGACTGTATATGTGGGCCTATTCCTGCCTACATACGATGTTTGCATGCTGAATTTACCAGACGAATGCTCTTCACGCCAATGGGCTCGTTGAGTATGACACGCGTAAGTCCCTACTCGTGTGAGCCCTGTGTTCTTTCGAGTAGTTTGACACCTCGAGACAGACAACCTGTACGGCACAATGATGGCCGTCGCAACTCATGACGCCTTGCTCGCTCGTCGTCCAGGCTTACGCACCCTCGTCATCACCCGTTCGGCATTCCCGGGTGCCGGACACAAGGTCGGAAAATGGCTCGGTGACAATTTGAGCACCTGGGAACACTACCGCATATCCATCGCGGGCATGCTCAACATGGCGACCCTGTTCCAAGTGCCCATGGTCGGAAGTGACATCTGCGGTTTTGGTGAGTACATGAACGTTTCCTTATCCTGAATCGAAGTTGAACTGTGATTGGACAAGGGGACAACACGACTGAGACGCTGTGCGCCCGTTGGGCGATGCTCGGCGCATTCTATCCGTTTATGAGGAATGTGGGTGTTTTCTAATGCGCCGATTGAATGTTGTTGACAAGATCAATACCATATTCCAGCATAACAGCATTGATTCTACAAGCCAGGAATTCTATCTCTGGCCATTGGTAACTCAGGCTGCGAAGAACGCGCTCGAAATCAGGTCAGGATCGTACCTGATAAAGACGAAGCATTCATGTTGAAACCATTCAAAGGTATCGCCTGCTTGATTACTTCTATACTGCCTTCCATAAGGCGAGTGAAGACGGATCGCCGGTTCTCAATCCGCTCTGGTTCAAGTATCCGACGGACGCCTCGACGTTTGGCATTGACCTACAATATTTCTTCGGGGATTCTATCCTCGTCTCACCCGTAACAGAGGAAAACGCAACGTCGGTGACGATCTACCTGCCGAAGGACAAGTTCTACGATTTCTCGACTCTCACGCCCGTCGAGGGCACCGGACAGCACGTCACGCTCACTGACGTCAACTTCACGGCAATCCCACTGCACATCCGCGGCGGGGCGGTGCTTCCGCTTCGGGCAACGGGGGCAATGACAACAACGGAGTTGCGCGCGACGGACTTCGAATTTGTCGTCGCTCCCGGGGCGGACGGCATGGCCAAGGGTATGCTGTATGTCGACGACGGGGTCAGCATTGTGCCGGAGCACGTGATGAGCGTGGAGATGACGTTTTCGGACAACAAGCTGTGCGTGTATGGCTCGTTTGGGTTCAATATGGGCGTGAAGGTTGCCAAGGTGATCTTCCTGGGCTTCGAGAGAGTTCCCGCGTTCGTCACGGTCAGTCCGGATACGGGGAAAGAAGGAAACGAGGGCAAGGCGCCATTTGAGTATGACAACGCGTGCAAGGTGCTGCGCGTGCAAATTGATGCCCCATTGACTCATGGGTTCGAAGTCACGGTACACTACTAAGTCGGGTTTGACGAACGATTGGTCGTCCAGGTGGGCATGTGGGACAGACGCCAGGGGAGGCTAGACATATTTCTACGGATGAAACAAAAATACGTCCCTCTGATTTAACTGGACTTTGCGGCGGGAATGTAGAGAACGTAACAATACTGGACCACAACCATCCAGTGCAGGTGGTTTTGTATCCAAGGTGGCCTCAAGCTGGCAACTGCTGATTGTCGGGGCTGGAATACCGTCACGAGGTAGAGTGCGTTGTCGTGGACTGACCAGCATCGGTACCCGTGCTAGCAGACCTTTAACCTGCGAATATAATGAATCTGCGTCACTGGCGGGGACAAAGGGCCATTGCGAGCACGGATATTGAAACGGCGGCGTGCTGCCCCTCACCATGCGCTGATCTCTACACGCGTGACGCGACACTGCAGATGGCAGTAATATGTCGTTCTTCCTCAACAGGTTCCACAACAATACAACTGAAGGCGCACATTCTAGTTTGTCACTGCTTACGTATCCCGTATTCCCATGGCATGCAAGAGCAGCGAGCTATCCATTCGTGCCACTCACATCACGGTTCCAGGGTTCTTTTCTTCTGTGAATGTGACCGTACGCCTGACACTCTTTGCGGTCATCCATATGCTGAGGAGCAGATGAATGCATGGGAGATAATGAGGTAAGGTCCCGCGCGGCGCGCCGCCTGCCAGTGAGCGTGTGCCGCACGTGGCGGTGCGGCGCGGTACTGTCCGGCCCGGGGACCAACTAACGATTCTTGGTAAGATAGGCAGAATCCAGTTACGGTTCGTATCACATGACCAGAGTGACAATCCGTGACAAATGGTGTAAAAAATGTATTAGCTCTTTAAAAAAGAAATAAATCAAAATTTGGAAACCGATTTGTTATGGAGACAGGTCATTAAAACAAACCTGTGGCTTTTAAATTTTTGTTGAAGCATTTTTGAAGGAGGGGAAACATTTTTAGTGTCAAAACTCCCATGTTTGTCCCATGTTTGGTCCATGATCATCCGTGACAAAAAGTGACAAGATGGTGAAAGATCATGATATAGACTCTTGTAAAAGACAAAAACGCGATTTCGGAAACCGATTCATCATGAAGACATGTTATTTAGACAAATCTGTGGTTTTATATTTTTTGTTTAAGCAAATTTGAAGGCGAGGAAACATTTTTGGTGTCGAAATTCTACATATGTCCATTTCGGGATGGGCGCTTCTGAACGTCGCAGAATTGCCTCAACCGCGTTGCCACAATGCCGAAAAGGAAACGATATGTTGCGAATCTTGGGATGTACGCAATAAAAATGAAGAGGAAATTAAATGATGACAAGGAGAATGTACAAAAGCTCCTTATTTTTTTTTTCCTGAACTGACAGTTTTCTCTTTAGATTGCACCCACAAATCGAGATGTGCATTGTACGGAAATAGAAACCAGTGGGCTTCCACAGCAGACCGGAAACCAAGAACCACTGGCATCGATCAAATACTCCACCCAATTCCCATGTGTGGCCATACCCGCTGTGCTGAGTCCCAAATCGCATGCAATACACCATCAGCCTGACAATGTAAACTGTCCTGATCCTGTTGCCCTTGTGCCAGGAATGGTAGATATGCCAGTGGTTGATGCTGACCTTGAGGACAACAACAATGACAATTGAGTTGGTATCGAAGACAAGACGCACAGACAGTATTCACCCCCCCCAGGAAAAGAAGATGCGCACAGGGCACATGAAGATCTCCAGAAGATCTTGAAACCAAATCAGAAGACAAGGCACAAATTTGACCCAATCATGCAAGAAAGGCTGGAGCAAGTCCGCCAATTCTTATGGAACTATGTGGACCCAAATACCACGGCCCATGGAGGCACTGTTGGTAGCTCATGGAAGGCCACATCGGAACAGACAGCTCATGCACTCAGAAGGGGAAACTACCTGGCCCAAAATCTTCAAAAGTGGGGCTGTATGTATATTTCTGATCACAACGACCTCCCGGAAAATCAATATGGCCATAACGAATGGCTGTTAGACAACGAAGATCTTGCGCATGAAGTCAATCTCCATCTCCAAGGGATCGGGAAATATGTCAAAGCAATGGATATTGTTAACTTTCTGGACACCCCTGAAATGAGGACGCGGCTGAACCAGACAACGCCTATTCACCAAACAACGGCTCAACTCTGGATGCATAAACTGGGTTAGTGTTGGGGCAGCACACCGAAAGGTCAATATGTCGATGGGCACAAGCGCGAAGATATCGTTGCATACCGGCAAGACCACTTCCTCCCTAAATTAGCTAAAATCGAGGCTAAAACAAGAATATGGACAGAAGATGGCATCAAGGACCCAAACGCAGCGACAACTCCAGACATTCGTCACACAGTCATTTGGTATCATGACGAATCAGTCTTTTATGCGAACGATCGGCGAATGGTACAATGGGTGGGTGAAAATCAGACAGCAGTCCCACAGCCAAAAGGGGAAGGCGCATCCCTGATGGTTGTCGATTTTGTGTCTGTGGATTATGGGTGGTTGCACTCTCCCAATGGGGAGGAGAGCGCACGGGTGCTGTTCAAAGTTGGGAAGTCCCAGGAGGGCTACTTCACCAATGATGATGTATTAAAACAAACACAGCAAGCCATGGATATCCTGCAAGCTCACTATCCTCACGATGACCACGTCTTTATATTCAACAATGCAGCGACACACATAAAACGACCTGATGAGGCCCTTTCAGCACGAAATATGCCTAAATTCACACCAAAGGAAGGATCGAATTGGGGCCCAGAGACGAATAAGATTGATAAAAATGGAAAGCCAGTCTATCGCCCTGATGGAAAGGTAATGAGGATAAAAATCCGCATGGCAGATGCTACTTTTGCTGATGGAACACCCCAACAGCTTTATTTCCCTGAAGGGCACCCAAGAGCTGGGGTTTTTAAGGGGATGTCTATCCTTCTACAGGAGCGGGGTCTGCTGAAGGAATCGGGATTAAAGGCGCAATGTAAAGACTTCAAATGCAAGCCAGAGAGTACAGACTGCTGTTGCCAAAGGGTCCTTTACTCCCAGCCCGATTTCATTGGCACCAAGTCCAGGCTGGAGATTATGTGCAAGCAACAGGGGTTTGGTGTCCTGTTTCTTCCAAGGTTCCACTGTGAACTAAACTTTATTGAGCAATGCTGGGGCTATGCCAAACGCATCTATCGACAATACCCTGCATCTTCAAAAGAAGCAGATCTGGAGCTTAATTTGACCTTGGCACTGGAGTCGGTCCCCCTGCATAGCATGCGAAAGTGTGTATATCTTATTTGTTGGAGGTGGAAGCCCTAATCTCGTTGTAGATTTGCTGCAAGATCAAGTCAGTTTGCACAGGCATACAGACAAAAACCTGACAGGAAAGAAGCAGCCTGCAGTAAAAAAGTATAGGGGGCACCGAGTGCTCCCAAATGGTATAATGAAGGACATGTGAAATAAAAACGCCTAGATTTTGTTGATGCATACATGTATTTGAGAACTCAATCGCATATGTGCATTGCTCTTATCACATCTTATCACATCACTCATTACATCAGTAGTTGGTCACCAATACCGTCACACAAAGTCACAGAAAAGTCACATCATGTGATACGAACCGTAACTGGATTCTGCCTATCTTACTGTAGAACTTAAATCGGACTGCATCTAGGTGATCTATCAAACTATGATTCTCACTACTTCCACATCGTCGAAAAATACAGCATTTTACACAACATACGTCGACCTCATACCACGTCATCTAGCAAGTCATTGCGATCTCATCTGCTGGACTACTGCCTTAATCAGCCCGATGGGTGCCAGTGGTATGACATGTCTCAAATACCAGTAATTGGGTACAATGCGATGGTTCGAGCGCTTCTGTTCTCATAACGGACTCTGCAGTTGGGTACACACCCGAACAGGACAAAGGCCCCAAAGTGGTAGCGTAGGACTTGGACTCTGGAAGGGTATGATCCGATCATTGTTTGGACGACAACACTTTTTTAAATGCATTTATACAGGGTCTCCATCACGGTCACCCCCGGTAGGGTCGTTCTATATGGGGGGTATATTTAATCATTAGTCCTATCCGAAAAGTCGGCGAGTGAGTTCCTCATCTTTACTAGGTCAGGCACTGGAACGTGGGGCGCTGAGTCCCGCACTCACTTAAGGGTCTAGACAGCGGCGTTTATGACTTCCTATTATCCGAAACATCGACGGGACCTGAGTTGATATGACTTGCCTTCGAGTGTACGTAGCTCGCGCTCTTCTCTTTCGTCTTTCGCTCTTCTACATGGAAGTATTTCGTTGGACGGCTCTGCATTTCCCTCGCTGAGGGCGTTGAGAAGGACCCTTTCATCATCTTAGCCCACGGCGGTCTACCACAAATACACCACGTCTCGGAAACGTGAGCGCAAAGTTTGACAGCGAGGGTCACCAAGGATTGTACTGTAGACGTTGACGTGCTCGACCTGCCATGTGATGCCCCGGGCGCTTTCAACTGGACGGCGGATGCGGGTCCATCCCCACTGAGTTAACTTATCATATGACCCGTCGTGTGCTGAATTGGCTAGATGAACCCTATTCACAAATGGGCTTCGTGAGTATGAGACAATGTAAGTCGTTGCGCTTGCAGGATCGGTGGTTAAGCGGGTTGCTTGACATCTCGAGACAGACAACCTGTACGGCACCATCACGATGTCCGTGGCAATCCCCATGAGGCCATGCACACCGAGTCCTGGCATAAGCACGCCGCTCATCATCACACACTCGAGATTCCATGTGGCTATACACATACGAAGTAGGGAAATGGCTTGGCGACAATTTGAGCATCTTGAACCACTGTCGCATATTCACCGTGGGCATTGTCAGCACAGCGATCCTGTTCCAGGTACCCATGGTCAGGAGTGACATCTGAAGGTTCGGTGAGTACCGGATGTTCCTTGTCCTGGATGGGCGTCTAGCTGTTATGGGACATGTTATGGGACAAGGGGTTAACATGACGGAAACGGAAACGCAGTGTGCCCCTTGGGCGATGCGTGGCAAATTCTAACTCCTGATGGAGAATTTGAGTGTTACCAAGTGCGCCGATCGGATACCGTTGATGATTGATGAGATAAGATTGACGCGATATACCCCTGCAGCATAGCATTTATTCCATGGGCCAGCCATTCTATCATTGGCCGTTGTTTGCTCCGTTGTTTGCTCAGGCCGCGAAGTACCCTCTCGAATCAGGTTAGGACCGCTCTTGGGGGAGGGTGACACGCTGATCCCAAAACCATAGAGGTATCGCCTACTCGACTCTGCACCGTCTTTCTTCAAGCGTGTATGGATAAGTTGCCGCGCGGGTTTAAACCAACATGATCCAAGTATCTGACAGTGACGTCGGCGGAGAGCATCGGCCCACAGTACTTCCTTGGAAACTCTATCCCGTCACGTCCGTAACAGAGGAGAACCCAATGACCGTCATAGTCCACCCCCCCACGGACAAGTTTGACGACCCCACGACGCTCATACCCGTTGGGACACTGTACAGCACGGGGCAGCACGTCACCTATGGACATCAACTTCACGATGATCCCGCTACACATTATCGGCGGCGCGGTGCTCACGTACCGGGTGGCGGGGGCGATCACAACGACGGCGTTGGAGTTTGTCCCCGTGCCTGGGCTGGAGGGACAATAGCGTATACTGTACACCAACGACAGTGTGAGCGTCATGCAGGAACAAGCGTAGAGTTGGCATCTACAGGTGGCAAGCTAAGTCATCATCCATGGCTTGTTTGGGCTGGCAGTCGGTGTCAAGGTCTCCAGGGCCCCTCTCCTTGTATGTCGAGAGGGCCCCTGTGTCCATCACTGTCAGTCCAGATACGGGGAAAGGTGGAAGAGAGACAAGGTGCCGTTTGAGTATGGTGCACCATGCGAGACTCGGATGCCGTGTGCGTGAATTGATACACAGTGGACCCGCGGGTTCGAAGTGACTTTACACCACTAAGCCCGATTTGGTGAGGGCGAGCGGAAACGGACTTGCAGTCGTATAGTACGGTACGGCTCTGCTCGAGATATTTTCTGTAGAAAGACACGAGAAGTGTGGTGTGATCCAGCGGAGCGGCCTCTTTGTAGCATTTTCGGAACCAGATAGAAAGGAGCAATGAATTTTCCGTCCTGATGGGAATAGGCCGATGTCGACCAGATATATTCCTGTAGACGGATAAAAATATTTCCCCTTGGTCCAACATGTGGGGCCGGGAGCTGCAGTTGGAAAGGTGAAATGGGATCGCGCATCCGAGTAAGTGGTGATCCTGTACAAGTCCTGCTGACGTCAAACGAACATCAAAACCGTATTCAGATACTGTTTCCGCTCTATTCGGACAAGGACGTCTTCCGGGGTTTAAGCCTAGGTACCGACGGGAGTGTAAACACGGTATCCAAAGAACTGGCGACCGGTAAACCCGGAAAGCGGAAATAAGATCTCCGGTGATGGAGGATCTACAGTAGAGGTGGACGGAGACAGATGTCCCTCTGAATGTGAGTGTGAGCGAGAGAGGACAAAAAAGACGTGCCTCAGGCCCGAGCTGGCCGTTCCATTAACGTACAGCGCAACCTGGACCTCGATATCGAACAGGGGCAAGCTCAGCTTTTCGGAACACTTACGTTGGCCACGCGGTGCAACGGAGTTTGTATTTATAAACACCGCTCGTCCAGCCACCGTAGATTAGATTCGTGATTGGCCATTTTTGTGATCGATAGAAACTCCGACGCGGCATTGGTTGGCGAGTGTGACAGTTTCTTTTCACCTTCACCACACAACGCGATTTCATTCACATGTAGCACGGTGACATGCCAAGACAGGCCCAATGGGTGAAATTTTTCTG
>Ga0307512_10001135_pt1 | contig 38741 bp, 34 predicted proteins | sample 14_EM_MG_FD_200267 | JGI IMG/M metagenome (GOLD analysis project Ga0307512, IMG submission 200267) | Populus trichocarpa ectomycorrhiza microbial communities from riparian zone in the Pacific Northwest, United States - 14_EM | ecosystem: Host-associated > Plants > Roots > Unclassified | place...
CACCATCTCGCCGCTTCCTCCGCGTCTTCCAACGTCTCCGTCTTTCCGTAACACAATTCCTTCCGCACCACCCGTATCTTTCTTCTATTATTCCCAGGTATCACCGTACCTGCCTACGCCGTAACAAATGGGTGCATCATGGCAACTGATGATGCAACATTTTGACCCGAATGTAACAGTGTTTGACCCATCATGTACCCCCACATCATTCAGCCAAACCCAGGTAATCCCCGGGACAATTGTTTAATGTCTTCACTTCGTAATGAACATTGGAATCTATTCCTTATGGTCATGTACTGTGATTCCCACTGTCGCAAGATTTGTAGTATCGCAGGACTCAATGGATGTTCCATTTATAACTTCGACTTCTGGTTTCTCTGTTACCTTTTGGAGTGGTAACTGGTGTTGGTGAACAAATTCTTCATTCATAAACACAATACCTGTGGCCCAGCAGTCGATCAGTGCATGTGGGGGTATTTGTTAGTCATTTACATTCAATGTGCAGGTTATAACTAACTGTTTCCATGCCATTATCCCTTCCAATACCTCCACCTTGCTAACTCAGTGAATCAAAATTCCCAAACATTGCAAAGAGTTGAAAACATATCTTTTTGTGTCAATCGGAGCTCCATCCTTCTTTCACCGGCTTACATAATTTCGGATTCCCTGGAGCCATCACTGGTTTCTACTTCCTTCATCACCACTCCTGCGACCATAGAAGTCTGAGCCATCTTCCGTGCTACGCATTGTGATGCCCTACGATTGAATTCACTGGAATACAGACTTCTTCCATACCGGAACCTTTTTTGAATCTCTTTCACCAAAATGTTTTGCTTACCAGCACTTGAATCCATCAGAGCAGGTCCAGTATATACCGCAACCATTTCAGCTGGAACTCTTGTTGGATCTTTTGGGGGTATCTAGTATTTGGTGTATAAGGCAAAACTGATCCCTCCTCCCGGTTTCTATGCAGCCCTCTAAGTCTGGCACTGCCAAATCTGGCAATTGCGTTCCAAGGATATCGGATCAAATGCATGAAGCTCCTCTCGCAAAGTAATATCGCCGAAGGAAACCTTCATATTTTCTGATTATCCCATTCTGAGAGCAATCTTTATTGTTGATACATTCCAATAGAGGTCGGCAGCAAACACCTGGAACTCAGTACAGTGCTAAATGAACTGGTGGTTCTATTGTTTAATCTCGCTGATTTTCACTTCACTCAGACCACCCTGTCTGTGTCTCCAAAAGCTGCTTCTGGAAGTTGTATAGTAGCTAGTAGATCTCGCAGCCATATCATTCCATCCTCCTGGACGTGTGGCAAGATCTGCCTGAAGGCGACTCCCTTCATCCAGTTCAATGCATGCTCCATCTTCGACTGTTTGTTGGAAAACCTGCTGGGCATGTGTGCACTAACCATCCGGTGTTAAGCAATCCAGCCTTCCAACACGGTTCTATCTGGCCCTGCAAAGTCCGGGGAGTGTGGAACCTTCTGGCCCTCATCTGCCTAGGGAGCCGCTGGAGCCGCTGCCTCAGCCAGGGTCAGGGTGTTGGCTAACTGTGTCCCTAAACTGCGGAATACATCACCAGCTTCATATGTGTCCAGAGTAATCTGGTCGACTTCATCCTGTAGTTTGTGGGAGATTTCTCGGACCGCTGGTCTCATCCTGGCTTCGGCCAAATCAGTCTTAAGGATCCCTAACCTCTTGTTCATCTCCAAGTGGTCACATCCAGGTGGGTAGAAGTGTTGTGCCTTCTGCTCTGTAATCTTCTTCTGCAGGGCCATTATCTGACATGCATGATTGCATACCCTTGGCACCATCTCAGCGGGTTCCATGTACTGTGCCACACTCAACAACACCACCTGACATTCCTTCCACTTCTCCTGAAATTCTTCGAACCTAATGCCATCTCCTTGTATGGCCAGGAGTTCCCTTATCTTTTCCTGATCCTCCTGTGATAGCAGGGCCACTCTTTCATGCTGTTTAGATTCTAACATTGCAATGGATTGAGCACATCTACCAGCACCAATTATATCCATTGATCCCTGAGGGTGTCAGGGTGGAAGGTACTACAACCATCAGCAGATTTCCTAAACACTTAGCAGAAGTTGCTGCTGGTGCTGAGTGTCCATTTGTCGAGTGAGTTCCTGTGCAATTATATCCTTTGCAGTTACAGAGTCCCTCCTGATCACAAGGATACCACAAATGTGATAACAAGTATCTAGGCTGGTGTTGTCTGAACACTTGGTCATTGATATCTAGGCCTCTGTCTTCCCTTGCTGTGTCGATCCAATACAAATTCCAAGGAGAGGGAACAGTCAATTGTTTCCAAGAATATTCTACCAACAGTTCTGTTGGGAAAACCGCCGCCAAGATGGTTTCAATATTATCGAAACTGTTCACAGGTCCAGGTTCAAAAGCAAGGCAGGGGGTTGCACCAAGATCAAACCTATGTATCAGAGAGGTACAGTTACTGTTGTACTTTGCCAGCCGAAAATTGTGATCAATGTGTGTAGTGGCTAATCTCAAATCTGGTGAGCTGTAACCACATGTCGACGTATGTGTCGCATATTTGTGTCCAACAATTAGCAGGTGCTACATAGACCCAACACGAAACAGAACAAGGTTCAGAACAATACTTACAACTTGTAGACGGGTATAGGCACATTCACTATCACCTAACTTGTAAGGGACTCATTCTAGTGAAACAGGCAGTGTCACACTTAGGTAATTTTGAAGATGAGTGTGTGTAACACCAGGACATTCACCCTGTGTCCTAACCAATAAAAGCCCCTAATGAGTTCTGAACTAATAAAGAAGAAGATGAATCAGGCTTCACTCACGATGCGTGATAGGATTAACACCCAAGGAATACAAGGTAACTGTTCAATTCTCAGTTCCCGATAGATAGTATCGACTAAAGTGTATGGTCTTCAGCTATCAGTATGCTGATGTACACGACTTTAGGAAAGCCTGAAACAAGTATCCACTGAACACCCACACTACTGTGATGACTCTAGGACTTCTAACGAATGCTAAAGTATCGTCCCACCAGCTGGCACTTATACTCGAGGACCGTCTGTCTTAGAATGCAACAACTCTAAGTATCAACTTAGCTATAAGAAACAGCGCAGTAGTTTTGCCACAGCAGAAGTGTAGGGCAGACTTTGAGTGCGGTCATCACGTGGTGTTAGGGTTGAGAGGCGGAGCCGCATTCACTCTCCTTGTGTACGTGTCAAATTGATGAATAGACAAGTCAATATACGCATCACCAATTTGGCAGCTGCACCATAAGTCTACGTACGCTTCCCTCTGCACCCGGATAGGTCCAACAGGTTATGAGCCCAGTGGCATTGTATTTTTGGTAATTACAAATCAGCAACTTGCAGAGGAACGCGAGTTTTGGAGGAGACGCATCTTGATGAGCAGCGGAGTATAATTGACGACTTTCACATTGACATCCTCACGATGACTTCTACCGCCATACCGATTGCGTAGTTCAATGGGTCGAACCACACGCAATGGTCAGGGAAGATGGCACTTCTCTTGTAGCAGAAGCAGGTCTACGGTATAGTCATGGGGGAGGATGAGCGGCCCGAGGATCCGGTGGAGGATGCTACCACAGCGGAGAAATTGGCATATCAGGCTGCAGTCAAAGACTGGGTGAAACAACATGGTACCGCGGGTTCGACGATCCTGCTCGGCATGGAGCCGCATCTGCAGGCATCATACATGGAGATCACAGATGCCCGGACACTCTGGGAAGAGCTGGCGACGGCTTACAAGACAAAGTTGAAGTTCACTGTCTTTCAGATCGGGGAGGAGTATTTAGGGATAAGGCTCAAGGATTCTGACGATGTTGACACTTATGCCCTACGGATCGACCAGAAGGTGAAGGACTACAACCTATGTTCGGAGCCATCGACATCATCGTCGAATACAGCAAGGACTTTGGCGAAGATGACCGATCAGGAGCACGTGTTTTACCTCCCGCGCGGAATACCGAGGAATGACAATTGGCAGTGCTTTCTTGAGTTGATGATGGACAAGAACGCGACGGCAACGCTCATGCCAGATGAGATTGTGATCGAGTTGGTCGAGAAGGAGGCCACAATTAAGCGTGAGAACGGCCTAGGGCAGGAAGCCCTACTGTTCGCAAAAGGACACAGCAAAGGAAACTCCAATCAAAATGGCAAAGGAAAAGGCAAAGGGAGGAAGAGCTGAAAAGGTGACAAGAGTGACGAGGATCAGGGCGACAGGAACAGTCAACCAACGTGTTTCGATTGCCATCAGGAAGGGCATAATGTCTGGAACTGCCCAAGCATGAAACGCCGTGATCCTCCCGTCACACAGCAACCCACCAACATCCCAGCCAAGGATGATACCATCACCGCCGCCAGGGTTTCGGCGGAAATGACGACAATTGAAAACTACTGGGTGGCAGATGCCAGCGGAAAAATGGCCCCATCGAAGGAGAGTTGGTACTTGGATTGTACCTCAACCTCTCACATGTGTTGAGATCGAAGAAAGTTCGCTCGGAATATGGAATTCACCAAGAAGAACGACTGGGAGATTCGCGATTTCGCTGGGAGGGTACCGGGCAAGGCTGTAGGACAGGGAGATGTTTGACTGAAGTTTCGCCTACCTGGAAATCGTGAGCATGAAGTGGTTGTGAGGGATGTCTTGCATGTGGCAGGAGCACACAACTCGCTCTCCCAATCAAGGCTTATCAATAGGGGATTACGCATTGTCCCCGTCAATGGCATCGGAATCAAGATATACGACAATGCGAATACTGGTCTCGAAGGTCTAGGAACTCTCGTTGCGGTTGCACCCCAGGTTGGAGGACTATTCTGGTTCGATGTGGATGTTGCAAGAAAGAGTCATCGGTCGAGAGATGTATCTAAGGAGAGAAAACGATGCACATCACCGAATACTATTCCGAGTGAGCACACCTATACGGACATCTTTGAGCCGGAGGAGCCACCAAACAACAAGGATATATTGGTACCAATTGCATCGACACCCGCGATCAACCGACCACTGGCGGCAGCCGCCCGTTATTCCAAAGGTGGAAGTTCCAGCGGTCGTAGTACTGCAGGTCCAATGAAGGATCATGCGGGATCTAGCGATGAGAGTGAGGATGAGGATGATGAAGATCCACCGGTAGTGATCGATAAATCCAAGAAATCCTCTTTCACACGGGAATTGGCAGGCCTCGACGGGAATCTCGGGAGTGCATGGGAAGCACCTGCCGGCTCTCATCGGAGGAGGAGCCGGACTGAACATTGCCGTCGGAGAAGCGGCAGACTGGAGATCTAGAGTGCAGAAGCCGACTGACCAGTCCAGGATGACACTGTACTGCGAATCAGGTGTGATTTCGGAGATGGGATCTTGAGTTTTTTTGTTTCTTGGGAGGATAATCGTTTTGGAGGAGCGCTGGGTTTGGCTGATTGCTTGGGAGGAGCTCGGCATGGTTTATCTTTGGGTTTTGTTGGTTCGTTATGGATTTGACTTACGGTCGTGATACTGCCCTGGAGGAGTGTAGGGCAGACTTGGAGTGCGGTCATCACGTGGTGTTAGGGTTGCGCGGCCGAGCCGCATTCACTCTACTTGTGTACGTGTCAAATTGATGAATAGACAAGTCAATATACGCATCACCAATTTGGCAGCTGCACCATAAGTCGACATACGCTTCCCTCTGCGCCCGGATAGGTCCAACAAGAACGAGTAGTGTCGACTGAGTAGTATCCTACCAGAACTATCCTCTGGACCACCTCGCTATCCAGCTGGTCCTCGGACTTCCTTTGAACTCTAAAGTATTGTCTTGCTCACTTCCCGATCAACAACTTGCCTTGACAAAGGTACTAACAATAACCAAGTATAAAAAGGTGATAGATATATCCGTGATATAGAACTGAATAGTGAACATACAACTCTGGACTTCAAGGGAGAAGTATTCTGATTGTATTCGATGCAGAACTAATCGATGATACATGGGAATGAAGTCAAGGCTTAATTTCCAGCTCGAGAAGGTCAATAGGTATCGGTAGATAGCTGTTTGTTGCAGATGTTGTTATCGATCACCTTCCTCCATGGTGGTATCATTGAATATATATCAAACGATCCACAACCTTAACACTCCTAAGACTGCCATAGCCTACATTGGATTTGACATACATAACTGCCTCATCATCCTTTGCCTCTACCATTGATAATTGAGTTCTAACTCCCAGGAGTATTAACAAGGTCATCAAGGTAATGCGCTCGGATTGCGACACAATTGCTATTTGCGATACCTTCTATGGATACGAGCTTATCTGAAGCCAATTATGAACAAATTGGTTTGTGTTACCAAGAGCCAGTGAGAGCAACCTCTCATATACCAACCAGGGATGTAACGGTTCAACAATCGCGGCAAATGACAGAACACTCAATTTGACTACACTTCATTGGAGCCAAATATAGAGTGATCTGCAAATGAGTAGTTTTGCCATATGTCAAACGGAGTGTATCTTGCGCCACTCTGGACATATGAATCCCAAGTCCCATTTGCCCATTCACAGATTGTGTGGTCGAACCAAGGGTTGATTCTGATGAGTCCATTTGGTCGACAGGACTCCGATATATCAATCATTGATTAATATCTTATCTTTCATAGGACCCTGCATATCTCGGGATGCCATGGTGATCTGATATTCACGACACCCCATCTCCCTAGGTACAAACAATTGGAGCCTGAGTGAATAGTCATTCGGTCGGTGACCAGGAATAAGATTTCCTACCAATGAGGAGTAACCATTGAAAATAGAGAAGTTGTGACCAGTACTGATCCAAAGATAATACATATCTTATTTGCCCTTGGCTTAACCATTGTCATGGATTAGTTGATGCAAAGGTTGGGTAATGGAGATATGACTACTAGGTGAACAAATCTGGAAGGTAGATCAAATATAGAAATCCGAGTCATATTTCGTGATTTCAAATCAAGTATCTTGGTATGGATCATTGAGTGATTGTGTATGATCCCGGAAATCTACAGAAACACCAAAGGTGTAACTGTGTGTGATATCAAAAACAAATGCCAAGAACTCGCAGTGCATATCAAGACAACAAGAGGAGACAATAGTTGAAGCTTTATTCAAAGTTGTCTGTTGCCAAGCTCTACCAGAAAACGACTAAAGAGGAAAGAAAAGGAAATCCTCCCAACCCAAACAATTTCTCTTTATATACACATTGCCTGCCACCCTCAAATCATGTTCCAAGCTCCCATATACCACCTGAATCTTCGCTCACGATCTTACACACCACCAACACAATCCTTATCGAAACATCCACGTCAGATAATCCAACATCGCAACACATCAGACCACTTCCATATTATACAATATTATTCTGCCACCACATTGACCTTGCTCTGAGGTTCTCTCCACAACTCCAAACGTTTCTGGCCTGCAGGGTCGAATGTCTGTGCTGGAGCGCATCACCATCTCGCTGGCTGGCCTGGAAACCAGGGGGATATCAGATCCTGTCAGACTCTAGTATCAGTAAATACAGTATGAATTAATAACAGCAACAATGTCTCCGTCCTTCTGTAATTCCAACTCCTCTGTAAACTTCACATTTCTGCCTGCACTTCTTCATCAGCAAAATGTATTTTAGTGACTGGAAGCATCCAGGAGTGTCTGAGAGGATGTGGAGTGTAAACTTAGATGGGTCAATTTCAGGAGAGTACCAGACCCTAGGAGGGCATTGCTGCCGGCCTTCGGAGTAACTGAGATCTCCAATGACTGGTACAGGAGTACCAAGCGAGTCATTGTAACAAATTTGGGAACACCTCGGAGCGCCGGAGAGAACTTTGGGTGCACCTGGGAGCACCTGGAAGCACCTGCGACAAGTCTGGGAGTGCCGGTGACAAGTCTGGGAGCGCCAGCGACATCTGGGGGAGCACCTCGAATCACAGCAGAGCAGTGTGGGAGAATGATCTTCTTTGGGAACGCTGCTGGTGCGCCTGGAAACCATAGCTACTATTTATCGTTCAACGATTTTCAAAACTCATGTATTCAGTTTGTATTCTCATCTATGGATCTATATCGCTACCAATCTACACACGGTATATCTGGACTGGCTGTAGGCGGTGCTTGAGAGCAATTCAAGGTGCGCCTGGAAATGACAATCAAGTGAACTGACAGGTACACTCTGAGGCCGTGATTGAGCGACTTTGGAGATTCACTTCGGAGGCGGTAGTGGAGCGTATCAGGAGATATACTTAGAGGCCCTGATCGAGTGAACTTAGAGATGCACTCCGAGATCCTAATCAAGCGAGTTTAGAGATGCACATTGAGACCGCGATTGTGTTAACTTGGAGGCCGTAATTGAACGACTTTGGAGATGCACTTGGAGACCATGAATGTGCGGACTTGGAGGCCGTAATCGAGCAAGTTTGCAGATGCACTTGGAGGTCGTGATCATGCGAACTTGGAGGCTGTAATAGAGGGATATTGGAGATACACTCGGAGGCCGTGATCGAGCAAGTTTGGAGATGCACTTGGAGGGAGTGATAGAGCGAGTTTGGACATGCACTTGGAGGCCGTAATGGAGCGGGTTTGGAGATGAGCTTGGAGGCCGGGATTTTGCTAATTTGCAGGCTGTGATCGAGCGAGTTTGGAGATGCACTTGGAGGCCATGATCGAGCGAGATTGGACGAGTACTTGGAGGCGGTCGATGGATGGCGCGCCGCGTAATGAGACTCTATTCATCAGTTAGTTAACTTGCATCTGTGGGAATGTGACAATGTGACTTCACCTTTGAGCCCTCAGGGAGGGCTGGCTGATGGCAGTCGATCATGTACGGAGGTACGCCAGAACCTGAAGCTGCATTCGGGGGTCAACTCCTAATGAGGAGAATGAACGGAAGACAAACACTGGTGGGTGGATGCTGTACTCGGTGTATGTTGTACTCGGTGTTAACTCTTCATCATGGCATCGAGAGATCGAGAGGGATGACTTAACTTTGTGTTCTGCGATGATGATTGAGTTGTGGACAAGAAGGAGAGAGATGGGGGATGAAGATGAGAATGATGTGGAGGATACGAGCGGGTATGAGAAATCAGGGGTACGACTTGCCTGATTGAGTTGGAAAGACCTTGTATCAGTGTAATTACACACCGGATCGCAACTCGTACCTGCCATATCGGGGATGGTGAATTGACTCACACACGAAGTTCTCTAAGTACCAGTTTCTCATGATAGTTCGCCCGATCTGTTCTCATCTCTCTCTATCTCGTCCTCATCTCTACCGTCACCTAAGCACACAAAGTTAAGGCGTCCCTCTCTATCTCTCCATGCCATGATCAAGAGTTAACACCGGGTACAGCATACACCGAGTACAGCATACACCGAGTCCGGCATACACCGAGTACAGCATACACCGAGTACAGCATACACCGAGTACAGCATACACCGAGTACTGCATACGCCGCGTACTGCATCATCCCAAGATCGACTGTCTTCCGCTCCCAGCCAGTCTCTCAGCTCTCAGCGGACCGTGTTGTACTCAATTCTCTACATTCCCACAATTACGAGTTAACCAATAAAGAGAGTCTCAGCTTCCATCACACATGCCTCCCGATCTACTGCCTTCAGATTGACCGCCTTCAGATCCATCGCCTCCAGATCAACCGCCTCCAAGTGCATCTCCAAACACGCTCGATCATGGCCTCCAAGTACATCTTCAAGGAGCGACGGCGGTTGTACGGAGATACAGGGGCAACGGAGGTGGACAGAGTGACGGGGAGTATATATTCGGCAGACCCCAGAGTAGATAGACATCATCTCATTTCCATCTCATCTTATCATACAATGAATATACACACTCTGTCTTTCTCAACTTTTGGTCTCACTCGCTCATTCCGACATTTCGTGGACCCACAGAATTGCGTGGATCCTCAACGCCGGGTACCATCATATCTTTTCACCCGATTCCGATGCTCTTCAAACCAGAACCACTCTTATGAATTGCGTTTGGATGTTGCGAGAGGTGCGGCGGAGTGTTGATGGTGGGCTCTCTGCCTTCTGGCTCCATCGTTTCACCACAACAGCCTCCAAGTAGTGCATCTCTAAGTTTTCTCAATGGGCGTGTCCAGGTGTTCCTCCAATTATACGCGAGTACCATGTGCTGCGAGATTGACCATATGTATATATAGAGAGAGACTTACATAATGCATGCCATATTATGATGTAGCGAATCTCGTGACTGTAACAGACGAATATGATAAGACGAAATGCCTTGTGGTTATGTAAGAACCACTGCTGTCATAATACCGCACCAAGTCTCCGGCAGAGCTGCATTGCAGTCTTGGCTGCTCTCGAAGTATCCTGCAGAGCCGCAGGGTGGTCTCAGCTTCTCTCGAAGTCTCCTGCAGATGCGCGCAGAGGTCTCAGGAGCTCCAAAATTTGACTATTCTATAAGTCAAATCTTGGAGCATCCTGAATGCACCTCTGTAACTGCAGGTGTTTTCAGGAGCATCTGAGAATGCTCTTGCAGAGTCTGAGAGTACTTTGCTTAGCTCCAGGGTGGTCTGGGAGCATCTAGAAGTACCTAGAAGCACTGGTGAGGTCACCCAGAGTGTCTGGGAGGATTGCGTGTTGCTTCCGAACCGATTTACATTGTGCTGATGTATCCTGTCACCATGACTTGTGGACATGAGCTGTGACAATCTCATCGATGACACTTTTCAAGATCTCTGACACTCTGTTCATTGGTATATACAGGATTGATTCATGGGCTGAAGTAAGCACTCGATACCCTAGAAGTGGAGTTGTCTGGATCTCTAAAAGGTAGTGGGGAACCGAATTCAGACTCTGAAATGGATACCACTCACATTCATCACCAATAATGCCAGGATTGTCATTCTGAGCTATATTCACCCATTCGTCAGTGGTATTCCCCCATAACATTGACACCAGTAATATCACAGAAACATTCTCAGTCAGCACTTTGCGTATCATAGCTGCTGCTACTGACGTTAATGTCTTGCTAATACCCATCTCATCTGCCACCAGTGCTCCTGGTATATCCTAATCCCAACCCCATCATCCCACAGTAAACCTTATTGCCCAAACCTGGTACGCAAGAAGCTTGGTTCCTGATAGGCCTGCAATTCACTACTTGTTGCCAGGAACTCAGTGTTGTTTCAATTGGCATATTGGATGGGCAGTCAGCAGCCTGACTGCCTCATCAAGAGTATCATTTTCAAACTTATTGTTAATTGCATTGAGTAAAATGTTCAATTCTAAACAGCTATTAACTGGATCCCAAACCTCCTTTCCATCCTGTTGCTCCTGAAACACCATTGCTCCTTGCTTTGATTTATTATCATCTTGAATAATCTCTTTCAGTTGTGCTGATGTACGTTTGGCTAATGGGCTCATACCCTGGTTCATATGAAATTTATTGCAACGGTAGGTATTTATCAGAGAAGCATAGGTACAAATATATCTGAGTGGAAAATGATCAATTCTATTATTTTAATCAGAACTTACATGAATACTACTACCCAATTCTTTCCCACCATCCTACTTACCCTCAGCTGTTTCATTCTCATCAGAACCTTCGAAAGTCTATGTATAATGTTTTGTAGTTGCACATAACTGGCCTGAGCAGGACCAGCAGAGATTACCTTGTGTGGTCTAATTACATACTCCGCATTCTCCTTTCTATAGCTGCCCTCATTTGTATCAAAATTATCTTCACATTGAGTTCCAGTTTCAGTTTGAAGGCATTTAAAAGCCAACAGTGGAGTGAGATCTGGTCATGTATGAGGTCACTCTTTGGTTCTCTGAGTATATGTAGTCCCCAATGCTCTTGGACCGATTGTTTCTGCTCCAAGGTGCACTTCATAGTTACTTTTAGATGACATGGTTCCATCAGACCTCCAGTTGCTTCGATCGAATCAATCACCTTCTCCCAGTGCCGCACAGCTGTATACAAGATTTGGAGTTGATTGGGCGATGTATGAGCATCATGCAGCACCCACTGAAACACAACCATCCAGGTTGTATTTGGCAACTCTGCAATGTTACCTGTGGCATTTTCACATGAGCACTCTCCCAAAGCCATCGCCAGTCGCTTGTTGTCTCACCTTCCTTTCTTCCTGGACTCCCCCACCTCAGTTGCACATTTTATTAATATCAGCTAGATCCACTGTTGCTGATTCTATTTGACATTGTCACAATTGCCCAAAGGCAGCCAGTTTGCGAATACCACCAGACAATCTTCGATGGCTGATCTCTGGTACTGGGGTCCATCTCAAAGCTGGTCCAAATGCTTCTGCCTCTGAATAATGCACAGATACTCCTTCTCTGAATACCCAGCTACCTATAGTTCCCTCCACTTGCTCACTACACTGTAGTTGGATAGCATCCTCCCTTTGGGCAATGGCTTGAAGGAGCATGCCATTTACTTCAGGCAGATGGGGGCTTTAACTTCTGTACAGCCACAGCCCGACAGATCAACGCTTTCATCCTCTGCTTTATAGTTGTTGGAGGCAATATCTGCTTATGTGGTTGAATCCACAATCCCTGCACTATCAGATTTCTGAATATCTACTGCCTACCGCAATCTCTTTGTGGGATGCCTAAGGGGGGCTCACTGAGGTGTACCAGAATGAGGTCCCTGGTGAAGAAGAGCCGAATGATGTCCGCCGGATGACTGGTGTTAGGAGTCCACCCAAACCAGCAGTAATGATACATGAAGGGATCGCAGCAGTTACACAGGGCTACAACTATGGTAGTCTTATGCAAACACCTATCTGCAAAGCCAACATCATGTTGTTCGGCCAAGTAATCTTTAGCAGGAACACACTTGGCCCGCATGTCAATCAATTAGTGATAGGTAAGCCCTCACTGGCAGATTCAACAATCATGATGCAGTTATGTCGCCGTTGCTGGGAAGTTGAAAACCTTCCGCATTGCACATAATTATTGGCCACACCTACTGAACTGTATCTCGCAGGGTAACACATAGTTAAGTTGCAATTAGGCTGAATTACGTTTGCAGCAGACGAGAACGCACTATACGACAATGAGGGATCTGCATGCCTCCGCACTAACAAGTGGGAACACCTTGCGGCTCTCCCTGGTCTACAACCTAAGCATGTGGTGTCTGAGGTATCAATGACATTGGCTGAAGATAAAAGGCCAGAAGCCAACCTGCTCATTGAGTTGAGTCAGTATGCATTGCAACGTCATTCACATCATAGATACAGGGTTAACATGTCACAATCTACATTGGCAGAGTATTGGTTGGTTGCCAATTGAATCTCTGATGCAATGCCGAATAGCCAAATCAAAGGCAAGGAATTTAATAGTGAAGAGCTACAAAAACATATTGCGATAAAGCGTTTGATCAGACTACAGGTCACCAGATGTCCCAACTACTGAACAAACAGGACACAAGATGTCAAATTCGAAGTTATCAGCTGGCAGGATGTGCGTTTGATATCATGATATGAGGATGGCCCAATAAGGGGGGCGTAACACGTTAAAACCACTCATGCATGCATACAATAACCAAAGGGAATTCATAGCACTATCATTGAGGCACTTAAGATGTTCTCGGCAATAAGGTATCAAGTCAATCATGATGTCATAGCTAGATTCCAAAGTCAAGCTTGAACTGAGGGTCCATCTATAAAGAGCTCACATTGTTCCAGCATTGAACAGAATAAGCTCGAGCGGCAAACAGTCAGAAACCTACCGGCGAAGAAAGAATCGAAAATATTATTGTGATTTTTATGTTACCTATATACATATACCACTATTAGTATTATAAATATTGTAAGGTTTTGTAGCAGTAGCCCCGAACCTTATTTAAAGTATTAACTTGTCCGAATACTGAGCCCGTATTTCGAGTTTTGATCTTGGAGAAATCGTTGAAACGACTTTGGGCAATAACTTAGTGGATGCCTAACACTTTGGAACATGATGCAGCTATATAGTTGTAACACCAGGAGATTCACCCTAGGTCCTAATCAATAAAAGCCCCTAATGAGTTCCGGACTGATAAAGAAGAAGATTAATAAGGCTTCACTCTGGATGCATAATAGGATTAACAAGCAAAGAATTCAAGGTAACTGTTCAGTTCTCTGTTCCCGATAGATAGTTTTGACTAAAATGTAACGTCTTAAGCTATCAGTATGCTGATGTACACAACTTTAGGAGAGCATGAAAGAACTATCCTCTGAACCACCACCACACTATTGAGATGACTCTAGGACATCTAACGCATGCTAAAGTATCATCCCAGCAACCGGTACTTATACTTAAGGACCATCTGTCCAAGAATGCAACGACTCTAAGTATCAACTTGTCTATAAGAAACCACAAAGTAGTTTTGCCTCAGCAGAAGGAGTAGTGCCGACTCCTGAGTATTCTACTAGAAGTATTCTCTCAACCACCATGCTATCGGGCTGGTGCTTGGACTTCCTTCAGACTCCAAAGTGTCGTTTTGCTCACTTCCTGATCAACAACTTGCCTTGACAAAGGTACTAAAAATAACCAAGTATAAAAAGGTGATAGATATATCTGAAATATAGAACTGAATAGTGAATGTACAACTCTGGACTTCAAGCGAGAATTATCCTTGTTGACTTCGATGCAGAACTAATCGATAATACAGGGGAATGAAGTCAAGGCTTAACTTCCAGGTCGAGAGGGTGAATAGGTATCCGTAGATGGATCTTCGTGGTAGAAGTTGTTATCGATGTTCTTCCTCCATGTCGGTATCGTTTAATATATATCAGACAATCCACACCCTTAACGATCCTAAGACTGCCAAAACCTACATTGGAGTTCACATACATAACTGCCTCATCATCCTTTGCCTCTACCATTGATAGTTGAGTTCCAACTCCCAGGAGTATTAACTAGGCCATCAAGGTAATGTGCTTGAATTGCGACACAATTGCTATTGGCAATACCTCGTATGGATATGAGCTTATCTGAAGCCAATTATCAACAAATTGGTTTGTGTCACCAAGAGCCAGCGAGAGTGCCCTCTAACATACCCACCGGGTATGTAACGGTTTAATAGTCACGGCAAACGACAGAACCCTTAATTTGACTGCACTCTATTGGAGCCAAATATACAGTGATTTGCAACTGAGTAGTTTTGCCATAGATCAAACGGAGAGTATCCCGCGCCACTCCAGGCATAAGTCCCAAGTCCTATTCACCCATACACATAGAGTGTGGTCGAACCAAGGGTTGATTTGGATAAGTCCATTTGATTGACAGCACTCCGAAATATCGATCATTGGTTATCGACTTATCCGTCATATGACCCTGCATATCTCGTGATGCCATGATGGTCTGATGTTGACGACACCTCATGTCCCTAGGAATGAACCATTGGAGCCTGAGTGAATAGTCATTTGTTCAGCAACCAGGAATAAGCTTTCCTGCCAATTAGGAGTAACAATTGAGAATAGAGAAGTTCTGACCAGTAGGGATGCAAGATGATACACATCTTATTTGTGCTTGGCTTGACCATTGTGATGGATTAGTTGATGCAAAGGTTGGGTAATGGAGATATGACTAATAGGTCAACAAATACGGAAGGTAGATCCAATATAGAAATCCGAGTGATAGTTCGTGATTTCGGATCATGTATCTCTATATGGATCATCGAGTGATTTTGTATGATCCCGGAAATATACTGTAACACCAAATGCATAACAATAGTTGTGGGGATATGGAATGCTTATTGCTACTTTCCAAGATCGTCACTATCTGTTTGCCGCGCTGTGTGTTCGGCGGTTAACAGCTTTAGGCAGATTGCAACCAGCGCTTCATTACTATCTGGAGCATCATGGGTTCCCATCCGAACATCACAATGTGAGAATTTCTTCAAGCAATAGAGATATAGTCTTTGATAAAGAGACTTTGCCTAATCCGAGAGATATCCAAAGATGGTCGTTACGCCCAGAGTGTTCTACAGTTCCTGAGGAACTGAATCTGAAATACATACAGGATCTGTTACGTCGTACTCAGAAAGGACGAATCAATCCCTTACTAAAGACTAAGGCTCAGCTCAAAAAGGAGCGGAAAAGATTTATTAAGCTGAAAAGCTTATCTTAAGGAGGCGCTATATGTACAGCCAATATTGCCTTATGCTATGATATGATTTAGTTACAATGTACCTAGAGGCATCAGAGTCAACAATAATAATCTGTCCCCTTTGCGTATATGATTTATATTGATTATCCAGTTACTTCATCTGCAGATATGCATATAAGAATACAATAGAATTTAGGGCTGTCCATAAGTAACTATACTTAAGGAATAAGCACCCCCCTAACAACTGGATTGTTCCAGGCAATACTGGAGGCACTCCCGGTGCACCTGGTGATGATGGCCCTTGTCCAGTTAACTGTAGAAGGGGGTACATTTCAGATCAACCATAACCACTTTGGGGGATTTCATAGTCTTGCCACAGTGGCCCAATGTTTTGAAATCCTTCACATGCACCGGCGCTTGTTTGCGATCTAGAGGTTCAATTTAATGGAGAATAGTGGTAGAACTAAGGAGCTCCTGCAAATTGGTGCTATGGAGGAGTGTAACAATACCCAGGCAGTAGATGAAATTGATTCATGTATTTTGCAAAAGAACTGAGCTTGCTAAAGGCATTGCATGAATTATGATCGAATTATTCCAAATTGCTGTCAGGGTGCCGTTACAAGCCATATAGACCACCCAGTGGAGCAATATTCACTGCCTTCATTGGAGATCCATTCATGGACATGTATCTGCAAGCTCCAGAACAGCATAAACAAATACTGAAGGGGTTTGTAAATCAGAATAAATTGGGAGTATTGTTGAGTACATTGAAGGTAGCAAGTTACCTTCAATGTAATAAAGGTCTCTTATATCCCATTCTGTTCTTATTAACTGTTGTGTTTCACTGCACCTTAGATCTATAATACTCAGCTGAGCAAAAGAATTCTTAATTACACAAACCACCTTTCTTTGGAATGTACTTGAATTGATATACTACGATCTTGGATGGATGCTCATCTTTGTATGATACATGACTGTCAAGGTCATAGGAGTTGAGTGAAAAGAAGCCTCCAGGAATCCAACAAGAGCTATATCAAGATTCAAGGTTACCACCACTTGGGATTTTACAGTCAAAATGTCTGTGTACAACCTTGCAACCTCATTCAATAGGCAGCCTGTGAGTCAAGCAGCAACAGTGATTGCTTCATATTGAACTCCATTTGTATCATTGTTGTACTTCTCAGCATCCACCCACCGGTCAAGAATAGTGACAGAACAATACATTTCTCATCTCACACAGTTCTCGATGATCATTGCGTGGGCATCAAGCCAGCTAGGAAACACACTGATTTATTGTATCGATATCATCTACCTTCATGAGAATGATATCGATCATCTCAGGATGGTCACATACCGCTAACACTCACTTTGAATATTGTTATCTGTAGTATGTGTATATCGGAAGTTGTGGATTAATATGTTTCAGGAAATCCGCGTATGTCAGGCCAACATGTTATTCAATTTAAAAAGTAACCTTCGTCTATGTTCAAGTGTCTGTTCAAGATCTCTTTGCTCAAGGGGTGAGAGATACTGGCAGAATTGGTTGATGAGTTATATATTGTGAATATATTTTGCTAAATGATATTCTACACCAAAAAAGTAGCATATATCTTCAATAATAATATGATTACTCTGATATAACATGCCAAGATATCGTGTCATTACTGTATATGAACACTAAATTGTCGATATCCGAATCAGTATTAACACTCATCTTTATAAGTTGAGGTTTTCACTCACAAGATGTCAAACTATTATGAAAGCAGAACAAATATTACTATACATACTATAAAATTCTGTATCACATAGTAAATCAGCTGTAATATGCTGTGATGTGGTGGTAATATCAAAAACATCTCATAGTACTGTACTAATAACCATAACAGTTCCTGGTTAATGTAATACCAAAGCTTTGTCCTATATAATTAGACTGGCTGTATGATTATATGAATTAAAGTTTCTTTTAATGTGGTACCTTGCTCTTGTTAAAGCTTATACATACAAACCTAGAATATACTGCTGACTCAACATTCTATTGGAATATAGTTCTCTAATAGTAAATAGAAATTCTGAAAATATAAAAATATTTCAATACTTGTCAACTTAGTACAGAAATTTTACCTGATTTCAGCCTTTTATATCTGTAATAGCTTGAAATTATATTGCATTATTTCACAATACCTATTATTATACACTGCAGATTAAATGCTATTTGTAATTAAAGCTACTATTAGTAATGCTTAAAAATCAGATAACTAGTATGTGGTTTATATTCTAAACTCCATACAATATTATTGAAATCTGTATTAATACACTAGGTGTAATCCCATTTGCAAGTGCTTCAAACTACTCAATCACCTTACAATTACTCAAGATTTAGTGGATTACTTTGAGGAAATAAATTGCAATAGGCCTTGAATATAGATTTATAAAGAATATGGAAACAGTTTGAATTATAAAGTATACAGAACATGAATGTAGTTTGGACAATTTCAGTCTGGTTGATAGTGTTTGTTGAGATTTGTACTACCTTTCAATTTCACTCAGAGGTAAGTGGAGTTTTCCCATCTGCCAGATCAATCAAAATGCTACTGAATAGTGCCAATCATTTGTGGGACTTGCAGGCTTGTATGATGGCATATGCAGATGAATGTTTAGTTACTTCTTAGTGCTGGTGGATGCAGCCCAGGAGGTCCACACCGAACGAGGGGAAAATTAATGGTGCCATTGAGTGGAAAGCAGCACGTGGCCGGGTAACAATGTATTATATTGTCATCGTCATCGCCACGGCACTTAGATCTGAATCGAATTTCTTACTACTTACTTTTCCATATACCCTTACTCGCTCTGTGTGCAACTGTAGCCTTAAGTACCATCTCTGTCCCTACGCAGCCGAGCGCAGGCGTACGTGCCTTTACCTTTATGCATCATACCGAATCCCGAAATGACAAATGCCATCACCTATGACCCAGCGCAGTGATCCCGTTACCCAGGATGATATGCTCCGGAAATTTCACTATCACAAACTGTCCATTGTGAACGATGACACATAATTGAAATTAATATACTGCTTAAAATGAAAAGGAATAACCAGCCCATGCAATTATCAACATAATGTATAAATAAAAGTCCCTGCCCGGATTTTTCTTAACCGAAAACGCTGACGATAGGGATACGCTAGAAGCCCAGACTCTGCGAAATACCAGATATGGGAAATAATGTACCGAACAGCATGGTTGAGGATTGCTGCAGGCCGGGGAAGACGAAGTCAATTTCCGCTCTTAGAACCTCCCTGCTCCACAACCTATGATTACCACTCACAAAGCGGGAGCGGCACAAAAACGAATGACTCAGAAGTATATCTGATTAAAAGGTTGATTGTAATAAAGTACTACCCAGATTCTCCAGAAACGAAGTAATCTAAAACATGCTGTCGGCGACTGGCTGCTGTCGCGATTTAAATTCAACCGCACCCAAGAGGGACTCGCTAAACGACATTCCACTCCCCAGAGAAGCGATAGGGCGAAGTCCACATATCAGCATTATGTTTTGGGAAGTAGCTGTCCAGCGCTTTCCCTTCAAGATCAACCCCATTCCACACCACACTGCAAAAGCCCAACCCGCCCCAGCTTCTTCCGAGTACCAGCCTATATGAAAAGTTACGCTCATTCAACCATTTCTCTGACGCCTATTCGCTCTCGTTTCGGCGTGTCGATATGGCTCGGTTCTTCCGGAATGACAACAGAACCCTGCATGCGATTTTCAATTCTTGCATATCCTGGTAGAGACTTTAGTTGGAGCGGGGGAAGCTGTAGGTTATTTTGCTGCAGTCCAGCTGGTTGCCCAGCTGCGTTGAGAGTCGAACCTGTCGGTGTAACAGTAGCCGGCGACATCGACGGTCGATAGAATGTCGAGGGCGCTGGTGATGGTGAAGGGTTCATATATTGAGTCAACGATGGATATATCGATTCGTGATGTATAGTCCGAGGCCGTGACTCCGAGGGAGAGGTTAACGAAATTCCCGTATGCGAAAAGGTAGATTGCGGACCAGAAGGGCCTCCTTGAACCTGTAGGTGATGGGTCGATGTCAAGAACGACGGAGATTGGAGTGATGAATTTGAGCCTGAACCTGGCGTAGGAGCGTGCAAACGGTTCATATTTATAAAAGACGTTGAACTGCTATTCAGCTGCAATGGAGGAGGCATTTCGTTGGCGAGGGAGAACACCACCACAACAAAGTAAACAGAAGCGAAGGCCAAATGAGCACGGATTCGTATTTTAAGGTACTGACCGTCCGGGCGGCGCAAATGAAGCGCCTCTGAGTGAGTAGTTGCTCCTGGTATTGAAGGAGTTTGACTTTCATCGACAGCTTGAATAGCAGCGCATAGTTGTGGTACGGAAAGCCACTCTTTCATTTCCCTATCGCGGACTTCGTCCCGGATCCGGTTAGACAGATGTTGCACTTTCTCAACGTCGGTATTCAAGACGATATCAAACAAATTCTTCTGACAGTCTAGTTCTTCAGCGGTATATCCAAGCAGATCCCTCATGTTCTCGTTAGATTTTGCAACCAGTAAATCGATAGTCAGGTATGCTGTAGCGTGTGATATTGGTGGTAGATTAATCCTTGATTGCCTTGGAGCATGTCGCTGATCAAAATAGCTGGTGCTGTTAGTGTGGTGGCCCAGAATGTCTTCGCGGGGGGTTAAGGACGGCCTGCGAGAAAACCGAGGAGATTCGACCTGTGATTTCAGGATTCTGTGAGAACTTGACCGGTATGATGTTGGTATTGCTGATGGAGACGATGGCGATGAATGATTCCCTGGGCGCTGCATCTGGGCAATTTCAAAACTGTGCGTACGGTGATCATCTCGTAATCTTGGTCGGCCGCGCTTTTTATGTTGGACATCTACGCATGTATCCTAATCAAAGGTAAGCAGGTAACTCTAGCAATTTCAATTTCTCCCCATCCTACATACCTGTTTTCCTAGTCCGACACATCGAGGGCAAGGTCGACGGGCTAAAGATAATTCCCGTGAGTCAACCAACTAAGCCAAAATTCTAGATTGTAACAATCATAAACATAGTATGGGAAACGGGAAATTTATACTGGCGGCTAAGATATATTACATCCAAATGAAAGGAGCGTCACGTGATTCCAACGGCAGGGGAAGGTGACCGTAAACCACACCTAGTCTCGACCGGATCCTGTGGGTAAAATAAGAGAGTACAATGAGGATTCTGATGAATAAATTGAGTAGAGTAGAGAGAAGGGAACGGTAACAGTGGTAGTAGTGTGCAGGGACCTTTCTCAGTCTCCTGAACATCTGGTTTGCCCGTGAGAATTCAGACAATAGACATAAGCTCTCAATGGCACAATATATACGATCTGGTGCAAAGGACAATGACGAAGATACCTTTTTAGATACTTCTGGCACATAGATCTGGAGAATGCAAATCAACAGGACAAAGAGGGTGTTAAACATACTATCGCAGGCCAAATGGGCCTTTTTGCAATTGACACATGCAGATGCCACATGAGACTTTGGTCGTCTGGGTGGCATAGGAGGGGGGAACGATATCTGCGAGATAAACGGTGGCCTGCCGGTAGGTGAGATAACAGGAGGCCGGTATCGGTCACTACTACTACTACTATTGATTCGAGCTGGATAGGTTTCCGGGTCTCTAGGCACAGAAATGTTGATGCCGAATTGAACTGGTTGCTGTACTTCGTGTAAATATCGATAAGAACCATAACTGGGTTGTATCTGTCTAGTCGAACCGTAAAACGCCGAAGTTTGGTGCCTTGGGTCGCAAGGCGATGGCGGATTGATTGGCGGCGGTGGAGAGTGCGACATCGGCGGCGAAGGATACGGCACCTTGTGAGAGGCACGTCGGTGCTCTGGAGCTAGATCGAGCGAGAACCGAGCTAGATCGTGGGATATCGATCTTCGCGCACCAAAGGAAGATGGGACCTGGAGACCTCGTGGGGAAGAGGAGGAAGGTTGCATGGGAGCCTGCATATAGGTACAGTTCGAGTTGGGTTTTTCTGGGAGGGCGGGAGCTATTGATCAAGTAGTCGGCGGTGGACCTTGTTCCCTGTGTATGTTTATGATTATGCGCGGGAGCAAAACTAAGCAGCCACTAAACCAGTCGAGGTTGGCAAGCGCAATTGACTGCAACTAGACAAGTGTTCAGTTGGTCGTTGCATAGACGGTTGGAGAATTTTCGTTTGATTATATTGCCGGGAGTTACGTCGGTACCAAGCTGCGCAGCACAAGGAGGTTGTCGAGCGGGAGTGCGGGCAGGCAGGGAGGCAGGGAAACACGCAGAGGCAGACAGGCAATGGAACCTTGAATAAGACGGGGGACATGTGAGCATAATATAACCAAATAATAAAAGGAGGCGTGGTCGACGATTGGAGAAAAAGGTCATTACATAGAGGGATCAGAAAAGCACCAATTCTGAGGAGACTAGAAAAAGGAACGATGGTTAGGGTGTGTGTGTGCGTAAGTACTCGTATTTCCTAAGCCGGTAACAAATGCAAATTGATAGACTGGCTGGTAGTGTGGTGTGCGGTGTAGTCGATCCGAGAAAAAAATAAAATCGATTCTATCGAAATAACCTTGCAGATGCGAGCCGTTGCTTTTTTCTCGCCTGTGCTGCTGGGACGGAAAGGCAGAAGGACATTTCTTTGGCAGAGGTCATGGAGTCTGGAAATTAAGGACTTAGTATTTACTTATTGTACTACCTATTTAGGTACATAGGTACTTGCTCTGCTGTGAGGTACAGTACCGAATCCGGTCAACTAACGCCACATGGCAGGGTATGGAACGGTAACTTCCTCGCTCCTCAGCTCCCAAACTCCGCTTGAACTCACAGAAATGCGATGTGAGAGATGCAGGCGGATGCCGCTGGGTGGTTGATTGGCCTGTTGGTATGTTGGTATGTTGGCCGGTTGGTTCCAAGACAGGACGATGGGAGAAGAGAAGAGGGCAACCCACCAAAGAGAGCTGCGAATCGATGCCGTCTAAAGTACCTGCTTATTAGTGTACTAAGTCAATAAGTATGCGGAGCTCCTAGCGTCTTCTCGCTTCTCGCTTCTCGCTTCATGTACATCATGCTCATCTCGTAACTAACCAGTGGGGCTGGGCCTAACAAAAACCTATGCTCGTTCGGTGGCAGCCAAATTCGCCATCAGCATAGCAACTACCGGAGAGCCGGATGAACTTTTCAACTTCTCGGACGCAACGACAGCATAGCATTTTGATTGACGTTACAAGCGCTACGAGTACGGAAGGAGCTATTCTATTCGTACAACTACTTATCACACACAGACACCGGTACCGCCCAAATGCAGACTGACTTGTACCAGCAGCCACTAGAGTAATAAGCTCATTGTTTCTCTGCATCAGCCATCATGACATACCAGAAACCATATCTCCGATGAAGCGGCAAGGGCCGTATATCTGCGGTGATACCCGAGTGAAATCAGAGGAAACTGTTGTGTACGACAACTGCTATTACAGGATGATACCTCCGACCGATCGCTGCAGGGAGACAGCCAGGGGAAACGGATATTATTCCTCAAGCGCAGTTCACATTGAGACCTCAGCAGCGGATAATCAGCAATCGTTTAAGTACAAAGGTAGAAAACAACCATGAGCTCATCGAATAAAATCGACAGTATTAAGTACACACCACGCACAGCGCTGCTAGGCTTCCTCGATAAGGCACATTAGTATGGTTGACATAACTAACGGCTTCTGGCGTAGGCTACAGATGTACAGATGTGCGTTATTTTTCTGTTGTACTGTTCTCCAGTTAGATGTGAGGATACGCAGAGCCTGCACAAAATATGTTGGGACCATAGCGAGCTCTCCGCACATGGCACAATCAGGCTCGTTCACCTTCCGCCCTTTGACGATCTCCCTTCAGGCTTTAATTCCCTCTGTGCCAAAGTGCGGCAAATAGGCAGGTAGTCAGCCGGGAAGACATGAATTCGCAGCCCAGGGTGACTATATACCCGTTCGTGATTGATTTAAAGATTAAACAGACGCGTAGGAAGAAGCAACCGAGAGCCATTCAAAATCTGAAAGGAACGGTACTTATCCTTCCTGTAGGCTGCTAATCTTCCCACCGGTCATGCAATGAAGGCCTCTACATCTGCCGTTCTGCCATCTCGCAGTTTGGTCTAGCGTAGAGTGAACGTAGAGTATATATTCTAGGGCTTGAACTTACCAGTGATCACGCACGCGATGTCGAAAACAGAAGGAGATCTCACAGATCGTCTTAGAAAAAGTAAATCGCGTTTATGTGACGGATAATGAGAACCCGTGCGACAATCGTACCGCGACCGAAATCTCAGTTTTTATTCCGCTTGAACAAGTATCAAGCATTCGCCTAGCTGTATAGAAATGTGGAGTACAAATTGTCCGCTACCACCCAAACGGAAAGTATCTTCGGCTATTTTCAGGGTCATCTGCGGGTAATTCAGCAGAAAGAACCCTAACTGTTTGTTAAACACATTTGTCACCGCTACCAAACCTCCACGTGACACAACCGAAGTCAAATAAAGGAACAAGTTCGTTTGGTAGGTCCGGCGAAAGCTCCGCATCATCAAAGAAAGATCGCCTTGTATTGGCTATGTATTATATATGTCAGAGATTCCGAGTGACCTCAATCTCTCTAACACTGATAGGTAAGCGTCCTCCCTCCATTCACGTAGCGGATGCAAAGTTGCCAGCGCGTTGATTACTTTTTGGTGAGTCTCAGGACAACACTCGCAACATCTAATTACGATATCTGAACTAAATCAACCCTGTAAGACACCAGGCCAATGGGACAAGTGCAGTACACTTTAAGGAATGGCCAACCCATGTTGTTACCGCAAAAACATATGATCCCTCAGAAGGGACATCCTTACTGGCCTTTTTGGGAGAGGAATGCAAGAAGCAATCCATTTGCAGCACCAGCACCAGTCGTTTAAGAAAAAGGAATAAAACTTCTTAAACTCTGTCCAGCGGTTGGCTCGATCCATCCATACAGGTCCCGATCACATCACAATTTCACTCTCGATCTCCTTAGTTTGAAGCCATGCATGATGCACGGCGAACTGCTGTTTCTTACGTACCTATGGCTTGATACGCGGACATTTCCAGCACCGATCCGAACCGCAATAGTAGTTGGTAGCACCGAAAAAAATAACTTATTGATAGATGGCGTCTGCCCGCTGCATTGCAGGAAAACTATCTTTCGAAAAGATACTTTAATATCACCCGCATCAAACAGCCCATCGCGCAAAAATCTCGCCGACATCTAGAGGATATGTCGCCAGAATAAACTGCGTCAATCTCGTTAAGTATGGCAGCCGCGTAAGATTATGTATCCGGATTCCTTTCTCGCCAACAAAGGGCATCGTTGGTCAAAGCAGAACAACGACAAACAAAGAAGTTCCAAATTCAGAGCTTCAGTTCCCCCTCCAGAATTGCTTATTAGCGGCGCTAAAGCGCATTCCAATTGATTTCAGTCCACGACCCTTTGCCGTTACATTCTATGGTAGAGCCCTAAATCCGGGAGCTGTACTGGACGATGTAAAGTACATATCGAAGTACCTGCAAACTTCCCAGGAATAGAGGACGACGCGGCAACAGAGGCTAAATGATGCTGCTCTAAGACCGACCCGTGGTATCGAATGCAGTACCGTATTGTTCCGGATATAAAGTACACCCCGGATTGGGTTAGCGCATCAATCTGGTACTACACTTATTATAATAGGTAATTAAAATAGTTTTGTGAAAATTTTAATTTCCGGAATATTACCATATACGGCAATTATATAAGCGCTAACCCAATCAGGTGTATATCTTATGTCAGAGTTAATACAGTAGTTCCAATAAAGGAGGTAATATACTATATTCCCATCTTGTTGTCTAGTTACAAATTAGACTCTAGTTTTGTTCTTATAGTGTGGAAATATAGATTATATGTATAGCCTAGGCATTTCTACAATATTCAAGGTAATATAGTGCTACAGATAAAGCATATTTATATAAAATTTAGTCCAAATTCTAATTGACCAGTATAAATAAAGAGTCCAGAGAAATATTTTTACTGTATATAAACAATATCAAAAATACTCAGCTCTATACTCTGAATATATTATTACTATATGCACCATACTATTCAAACTCAATTTGATTGCCTCAATATTGCTCTAATTGAATTATAGCTATACTTTATCCATTTTGAAATATACTATATATATTCTAGCTAACTTTAATATTATATCTCTTAAAGATACAGTCAGCAAATATATATATCCAAATATATAACTGAGTTTCTCTGATGTCAGATACAATCGTCAGAATCAGACAAATGTATTACAGTCACTGGAAACATTGAGAAGTATATATTTACAGTCAATGTAGAAATCCACAATTGTAAAATATTGTAGAACATTGGACCATATATTTCCAAAATATATAATAGTCTGAAAGTCATGTGCAAACTCTCATTATACTAACTGGTACTTCTGTGTAATTTCAAATGCTTCCATGCCTTCTTGTGGCTTAGTAACATATCAACAGGTACTGTATAAGTGTATTTAGATACTTTCGAAAGTACCTGCTGTGGTTAATGTATATTTGAAATACTAATGCATATAACTTCTCAAATTGTCCTATTTTGACACAAATATATCCACTGTACAGGTCAATGGAAGACTTTATACTAGGTGTTGTATTCTTACAGCAGTGGTTCTTAGTATCACTAGTCTCATAACTCCAAGCTAGTTCTTCTATATTCTCTATCTATTAGATATTTGTATTTCACAATGACACCCCTAGGGTATAACTGTTGCAAGTATATTGTCAGACTGCATTGGTACTAATGTTACATTGTATTTCATAACTAACAACACAATATCAAATCACTGAAAACAATAGTAAATCCAACCATCCCTGTAAATGAAATCAATATTGGGTCTGTATAACATTTCATTGATCCTTAGCGCAAACGATTGTGGTTACTCCATATTAGCGCTCTATACATGAATGCAATATATGAACTGCATATACGAACTCTGTAGGGGAACACCATACACAATTGAAAGAAAAGTCAAGACCTGTATTTTAACTATCTATTCAAATCAGAGATAAAGAACTTTCAAGATATCTATTATATATGTATTCATGTCTGTGCCAAATACCCATATTAGCCAAAGTACAAATATACTACAGACTGGACTAAGTATACACAGATACATATACAGCTCATTGCAAGCTTTCAATAGATGTATATACATGATATAGTGTATGATCATTTGTAGTCGATCTAGTTAGATGTATTGGTACCCATATTATTCTATATATGACAGGTGGCTGGAGATAGATGTATACAAGTCACTACCATGTACAGTCATTGCTATTCAGGTGAGTCAACTCGATTGTCTATGAGTGATTAATTGTTAGCTAACAACCTAACTTAATAGCATTCTTAGGAGTTTATTTGAAAGAGTTGTACTTGACAAATCTGCATTTCTGGAGAAGTTGACTTCCCAAGGGGAAGTTTTTCCTTTAGCAAAATGTAAAGCCGTCCAAAAGCCACATGCAACCCTCCCAGGCACTCCTGTTGGCCTCACCAGTGGTTCTATGTATTTTGAGATGCTTCCAGGCCTCATTGAAGCTATGCAAAGTACTCTCAGATAGTGCAAGAGCATTTTCATGTGTGCCAGATAGCAGCTACAGTTTGGAGGTGCATTCAAAATGCTACAATATTTGACTTATAGAAGAGTCAATTTTTGAAGCAGCTGAGATAGTTGTGCAGATCTGGGGGAGACGTTGAAAGCAACTGGGACCTCTGTGCATGGCACTGCGGAAGACTTTCCACTTTGTGCAGAAGTCTCCCAGCTGTGGCTGTTAGAGCTTTATAACCACAAGCCATTTCATCTATGATATTGCACTTTGTTACTATCACAAGATTCATGACATCATAATATGGCATGTATTATCTATCTAAGTCTATCTAAATATATACATACAGTCAATCTGGCTGCAGACAGTACTTGAGTACAATCAGAGGAGCTCTTTGAGATGCCAAATACCTGAACTTAGAGATACACTTAAAATGAGACAGTGACTGAGTGAACTCAAAGATACACTTAGAGGCCGGGATCAAGTGAACCTCAGAGATGGACATGGAGGCTGTGATCATGTGAACATAGAGATGTTCTTGAACACTGTTACTGGGGAGGTTTGGAAATGCACTTAGAGCCTAAGATTGTGTAAAGTTGGTGATACACATGGAGGCCATGATTGAGTGAGTTTGGTGATGCACTTGGAGGCTGAGATCAAGTGAACTCTAAGATGCACTTGGAGGCCAATATCATGTGAACTCAGATGCACTTGGAGACTGTAATTGAGGAAGTTTGGAGATGCACAGGGAGACCAAGATTGAGAAAACTCACAGATTCACGTGTATGCTGTGGTAGAGTGAACTAGGAGATGAGCTGCAAGATCATGGCTTAGTGAGGTTGGAGATGGAGTTGGAGGCCATGATCAAGCGAAATTGAAGGAATGCTTGGAGGTGATTGATCAGCAGGCTGTTGATTGGAAGGCACGACAGATACTGAGGCTCAATGCAGAAGTTAGTTAACTTGCAACTGTGCACATCTGACAAGTTAGCTTTACATCTGAGCTCTTATGGAAAGGTGGTTGGTGGCTGTCAATTTGATAAGGAGGCATGCCAGATGTGGAAGTGCATTCAGAAGTCAATTTGTACTCTTCAGAATCCAGGATACATAATCAATTTTGGGTACATACTGTTCTCAGTGTATGCTATACACGGCAATAACTCCTAATCTTGCCATAGAGATATTGAGAGAAATGATTCAAGTTGGTGTGCTATGATGATGGAAGAGTTGTGGATGAGAAACAGAGTTGAGGAATGAGGATGGGAACGATATGGAGGATATGAGCAATGTAAGAAATCAGGGGTACAACTGGCCTCATTGGGGTTAGAATACCATACATCAGTGTACTGACCTGCCACTTGGGGAGTCATACCTGCTGTATTGGGAATGGTAAATTGACTTGCACATGAAATTGTCCCAGGTCCCAGTCTCTCATGATGATTTCCCCCATCTGCTCTTATCTCTCTCTTTTTCTTCCTCAACTCTACTGTCACTTGAGAACTCAAAGCTAAGTAATCCCTCTCCATCTCTCCATGCCATGATGATTCGTTAACACTCAGTAAAGCATACAATGAATACAGCATTGACCATGTATAGCATCAACCCAAGATTGAGTGTCTCCCGCTTCCAGCCAGTATGTTATCTCTCAGCTTTCAGCACACCTTACTATACTCTACTCTCTACATTCTGACAATTACAATTTAACCAATGAATAGTCTCCTGCTCCCAGCCTGTCTCTCACCTCTCATCTCTTGGCACACCTGGGTGTTTTTACTGTACTCTCTACATCCCCACTATTAAAAGTTAACTAATGAATAGGGTTTCAGCTTCCATTGTGCCTTTATCCCAATCGACAGCATCCAGGCTGATCACCTGCAACTAGTACCCCATCATGTTGGTTCGATGATGGTTCCCAAGGGCATTCCTGACCTTAATCAATCAAGGCCTTGGAGTACATCTCTCAGCTCACTCGGTAATAGCCTCCAAGTGCATCTTTGAGTTCACTCAATCTTGGCCACCAAGTGCATCTCCAAACTCACTTGATCAAGGCCTCGATGTTCGCATCATTGTGGCTTCCAAGTGCATCTCCACATATTCTTGATCACTCAAACGTGCACTCTATCTTTGTACGATCAAGGCATCTAAGTACATCTCCAACCTTGGTCAATCTATGCCTCCAAGTGCATCTCTGAGTTCCATTGATTTTGGCCTCCATGTACATCTCCCAATGCACTCTATCATGGCCTACAAGTTTATCTCTGAGTTTACTTGAGATCGGCCTCCAAGTGCATCTCCAAACTTGCTTGATTAAGGCATCCAAGTGCATCTCTATGTTCACTCACTTGCCATCTGCATGTGCATTTCCAATTGCTCCCAAGCACTGCTTGCAGGCAGTCCAGATATACTGTCTGTAGGTGGATACCTACATAGATGTATAGTTACATAGATACGTAGTTACATCGACGTGAATACAACCTAACTACATGTGTTTTCAAATTGGTTAATGATGAGTAGTAACTACGATTTCCAGGTGCACTAGCCATGATTCAGCAATGAAGCTTGTTGTCTGAGTTTCAAGGAACTTCTAAGCATTTTGCCTGATTTCCAGGTGCTTCTGAGATTGTCAGCAGTCCTCCAGTATCCTTGGAGATTGGTTTCCAACCTTCTCAGCCACATCTGATGGCCACTGCATCGTTCCAGTCAACTCCATGATTTGTCGCCAGCGCACCTAGGTGGACCTCATGGCCACTGTATTGATCCAGCCAACTCTGAGGTTTGTCGCTAGCAATCCCAGACGCATGTGAAGGCCACTGCCTGGGTCCAGTCCTCCCAAGGATTTGACCATCCCGCGATTCTGGTCCAACAACTTCATTATACTCCCAGAGGTTTCCAGTGACAGATGTACATTTTGCTGGCATCATGATATAAAACTGTAAGTATGCCTATACTTTGGCTCATAGGAAACTCTAAGTCTCTGGAAGTGTTGTTACAAGTATTGATGTAGTCACCCTACCTGTTCAAGTGGTAATAGTATGATGATTACGATTACGAATACAATCACGAGCACAATTAGTAAGGCCAACCCCATTCCAATTATTGTCAATACGATCAGCTCTGCACCAAGCAGATACACATACATCCACCAGTATGTTTTACGGTGGCATGTGCGCACGTAGTTGAGTGTGTGCGGGCATAAGCGAAGGTGTGTCTATTGTATTGTGTGATGAGATATGTCACATTGACATAAGGTCGATTGATGACTAATGGCTCCAACTACAAAAGAGGCAAATTACATCATAGTCCTTGGCATAGTGATATCCGTACTTCCAATCAGCTCAACACTCCTCCAGGATGGCTATCACGTCCATTTCAAACAAAAATGTGAACAAAAGAGAAGAGGAGCCAATCAAACATCAAGGATCTCCTCGAAACAAACGTGCCCAATCAATCAATCTGCTTTTCAACGGTATTCCCGATGCCATTTCTAGTTACAATTGCGATACCATTCCCGCCACAATTTCCAAGCGTACCGAGGCCATTCCCAATTCCGATCCTGAGACCATTTCCGAGTCCAATCCCGATCATTCCCATCGCAGCACACTGCTTCAAGAAGGCAGGCTTCGGCAGTGGCTTTGTGAAGCAGTCGGCGAGCATCTCAGCAGTCAGTACGTAGCTCAAGTCGATCTCTCCATCTGTAGCCATATCTGCAGCAAGATAGTACTTGGTTGGAATGTGTGCAACTGCAGTTCCGCGGTAGATTCTGTTCGTGATGCTCGCGACCAGTGACAGTGAATCGGAGAACACGTGAGGGATAGTCGGGATGCTGTGCTCGTTCAGGAGATGCGAGATTAGTTTTAGTCTCATGCGGCCTACTCCTAAGGCATAGTATTCGGCATCGGACGTGGACTGGGCAGTCAACATCTGGTTTCTCGATTGCCAGTGGACCACTGCTCCGAAGGTGATGACCTGTCCACTGGTCGATTTATCGTCATCCGGGCATCCAGCACAGTCCGAATCGACATAACTACCAAGTATGCCATCGCCTTCTCCTCCGAGTGCTCCTCTGAAACGCAGATGCCAGTCTTTCGTGCTGTTGAGGTACCGAAACACGCACTTGGGAGCTACCAAATGCTCAATGCTCCGGTTGTGATTGTACCGGCTGAGAACTCCGATGGCATATGCAATATCGGGCCGAGTGGCAGTCATTGCATACATAAGGCTTCCGATCATTAATTGGTATATGGTTGAATTGCAGGCTTCTTCGTCGGGCTTCCTCTTGGGAAGCTTCATTGCCAATGTCGTGGCAACTGGCCTGAACTCGTTCATTCTGAACTTCGCCAAGATTGTCTGAATGTAGCTGTGCTGATGGATGTCGATCGTATGATGCTCCCGATTGCGTTCGATGTTCATGCCGAGATAGAAGGAGACACTCCCGAGATCATGCATCCGGAACCTCTTCTTCATCTGATCCGTGATCTGCCAAATCAAGTCTTTGTTAGCAATGATAAGGAGACATCAATGTACAGAACAACTGCAGCAACAACTATGCCTTGATCTTGATCATGGAGCACGAACAGTCCTCCGTCGACGTGTGATGCCACGAACCCAATCGAGATCCCGAAGTACTTAAAAGTGCCGTACCAAACGTGCGAAATCTGCTTCAGGCCATAAAGACAGTTTCTCAAGCGGAGTACCATCTTCTGCGAAGTCTTTGCTAATCTTGATGGTGGTATCGGCTGCCAGTTTGGACCAAATGAACATATCCCTGCGGCGGGTGCATATAGATCTCTTCCTCCAAGTCAACTCCCAAGAAAGCCGTGCATATGTCCATTTGATGGATCTCAAGATCGTACTTGGCGGTGATGGCGAGTGCCAGCATAACGTGGCCCAAGCGAGCAGTCAGTGCATATGTAGCCCGGTAGTCAATGCCTTCAATTTGGTGGTTTCCTCCACAGACTACCCTGGCCTTGAACCGCTACACATTGCCTGCTCCATCGCGCTTGATCTGTTGGACCAATCCTGGGGCAGAGGGAAGTGTACGTCGACTTAAGGTGCAGCTGCCAAATCGGTGATGCGTATATTGACTTGTCAATTCATCTTTTGGACACGTACACAAGAAGTAGAGTGAATGCGGCTCTGCCGCTCAACCCTAACACCACGTGATGACAGCACTCAAAGTCTGCCCAACACTCCTCCAGGGCTGTATCATGACCGTAATTCTAAACCATGAAGAAAACCAAGATAAACAGTGCCGAGCTCCTCCCAAGCAATCAGCCAAGCCCAGAGCTCCTCCGAAGCGATTATCCTTCCAAGGAACGAAAAAACTCGGATTCCATCTCCGAAATCACATCTGATTTGCAGCACAATGTCGTCCTGGACTGGTCTGTCGGCTTCTGCACTCTTGATCTGCAGTCGACCGCTCCTCCGACAGCGAAGATCGGTTCAGCTCCTCCTCCGATGAGAGCCGGCAGGTGCTTCCCACCCACCCCTGTGATTCCCGTCAAGGCCTGCCAATATCCGTGTGAAAGAGGACTTCTCGGATTTGTCAATCACTACCGGTGGACCATCCTCTTCCTCACTCTCGTCCTCATCATCTTCATCGCTAGAACCCACGTGATCCTTCAATTGACCTGCCGAAATACCACCGGGATCACGACCGGCTGCTGGTCGCTTGATCGCAGGAGTCGATGCGTTTGGTACCGATATTTCCCGTGTCTTTGACTCCTGTGGCTCCAAGATGTCCATATAGGTGTGCTCATTCAGAGTCGCATTCGGTGTTGTGTATCACTTGTCCCTAGATACATCTCTCAACCAACGACCCTTACTTGCAACCTTCATATCTACATCGATTCGGAATAAACCTCCACCCTGTGGTGCCACGGCAACAAGACTTCCTTGACCTCCGCACCCAGTCCCCATTGCTGGCGCATTGTCATATATCTTGATTCCGAAGGCATTGACAGGGACAATCTGTAGTCCCCAATCCATAAGCCTTGATTGGGAGACCGAGTTGTGTGCCCCTTCCACATGGAGTACATCCCTCACAACTACTTCGTTCATGCAGTCGCGGCCTCCTGGTAGCCGAAACCTTAATTGAACATCTCCCTGCCCGATTGCCTTGCCTGCTACAATCCCTGCGAAATGGCGAATCTCCCGCTCGTCCTTCCTGGTGAATCCCGTACACTGAACAAAGTTCCTTCGATTTCCACAAATGTGGGAGGTGAAGGCACAATCCAACTACCAACTCTCCTTTGAAGGAGCCGTTTTTCCGCTGGTATCTGTCACTCAGTAGTTTTCAATTGTAGTCGTCATCTGCGCCGAATCCCTGGCGGCGGTGATGGTTTGAACCTTGGCCTTGGCTGCAGTCTTGGTGCTATCCTTCGTAACTGGAGGTTTACTGCGTTTCATACTGTGGCAGTTCCTGACTTTATGCCCTTCCCTATTGCAATAAAAACAGGTCAGTTGCCCTTGCGATCCTGATCCTCATCACTCTCATCACCTTTCCCGCTCATCGTACCATTGCCTTTGCCTTTTGCTTTGGGATTTCCTTTGGCATTTCCTTTGCCGTTTCCTTGTGCGAAGAGTAGGGCTTCGTGCCCTATGCCGTTCTCACGCTTGATTGTGGCCTCCATCTCGACCAACTTGATCACAATCTCATCTGGCCTGAGCGTTGCCATTGCGTTCTTGTCCATCATCAACTCAAGAAAGAACTGCCAATCGTCATTCCTTGGTATACCGCGCAGGAGGTGAAACACGTGCTCCTTGTGGGTCATCTTTGCTAAAGTCGTTGTCGCATTCGACAATGATGGTTCGGAACAGAGATTGTAGTCCTTCAACTTCTGGTCGATCCGTAGGGCATAAGTATCAACATCTTCACAATCCTCAAGCCTTATCCCTAAAAGCTCCTCCCGCATCTGCCAGACATTGAACTTCAATTTTGCCTTCTACGCCGTCGCCAGTTTCTCCCAAAGTGTCCGCACATCCTTGACCTCGATGTACGATGCCTGCAGCCGTGGCTCCAGGCCGAGCAGAATTGTCGATCGCGCATTACCATACTGTTTCACCCAGTCTTTGACAGCAGCCCGATGTGCCAATTTCTCTGCTGCGGTAGCATCCTCCACAGGATCATCGGGCTGCTCATCCTCCCCCGTGACTATACCGTAGACCTACATCTTGTCCAAGAGATGCGCAATTTCCCCTCACCATTGCTTGTAGTTTGACCAATTGAACTTCGCAATCGATATGGTGGTAGAACTCATCGTGAGGATGTCAATGTCAAAGTCGTGAATTATACTCTGCTGCTCATCAAGACGCGTCTGCAAATGTTGCGTTCCTCTGCAAGTTGAGATTCATAATTACCGAAAATACAATGCGACCGGGCTCATAACCTGTTGGACCAATCCTGGCGCAGAGGGAAGTGTACGTCAACTTATGGTGCAGATGCCAAATTGGTGATGTGTATAGTGGCTTGTCTATTCATCTATTTGACACGTACACAAAGAGTAGAGTGAATGTGGCTCAGCCGCTCAACCCTAACACCACGTGATGACCGCACTCAAAGTCTGCCCTACATGATGTTGTTTACCCAATGACTTGGCAAAGCCTTTCTCCCTTCCGGAAGCTCCGCAAAATCGCCAACGACTTGATGCTGCCCAATCGCATTTACCTCTTATTTCATCACTGTGTCCCATTTCTCGGCGAGCGGAGACTCGGTTGCTGCTTTGTAAGACTTTGGCTCCTCGATGCCATCCTCATGATCGTCAGAGATCACACCTGCAGCATAGATGGGAATCATATCCCCGAATTCCTGATCTTTGAGAGCCAATCGTGCAGGCTCTGCCAACTTACCAGCATGGTTTCAGTGACTTCCTTCGGCTGGCGGCTTTCATGCATCTCCAAGTGACGACTCATGGCCAGCCAACTGTCGTGACTTCTTTTTGGCTTCGGAGGATCCGGAGGTGAATCATCATCCAATGGCTCCTCCGTTTCACTTTCGGTCGCTTGCTTCGCTGTAGGTTTGGGATCTTCAATGTCATCTCTGTAGAAGTGCTCATTCCAGATCGCTTGGTCTGCAGCATTCGGTCCTGTGTACCGCTTTCCTTCTCTCAATACCACATCTCTGGAGCTGGGAAAGGTCTTGCCCAAAGGGTCGTATATGAAGTACTGCTTAGTCGATATGCTGTACCCGACGAATATACCGGGAGTGGCTCTGTCATCCAGCTTCTTTCGTTTCTCTTTCGGAATGTGGACGAAAGCCAAGCATCCGAACACACGGAGATGCTTCAAAAATGGCTTTCTCCCATGCCAGACCTCGTACTGTGTCTTGCCAACTACCGATTGCATTGGAGTGCGGTTCTTGAGATAGACCGGCACTAGCAGTGCAAAGGCACAGTACATCTTTGAAAGTCCGGCATCGTCCAGCATGTATCGTACACGCTCCATGATCATGCGGTTTGCCCTTTCGACAACTTCATTAGACTGAGGAGTGTAGGGCGTAGTCGTTTCCTTTAAGATCCCTTCTGATTTTAGATCATGTGCGAATTTCTTGGAGGTATACTCACCGCCTCCATCTGTACGAAATCGCTTCACATGCTTGCCTGACTCCTTTTCTCTAAGAGCCTTCCATTCATTGAATGTCTCAAGGGCTTCCGACTTGTACTTCAATATGTAATCATCCATATGGCTCATGGCATCGTCGATGAAGAGCAGCATATATCGACCTCCTCCGATGTCTGTTTCCGGTGGACCGCATATGTCCGAGTCCACAAGCTGCAGTGGCTCAGTGGCACAGGAAGTTGAATTCAGAGTAAAGGGTTTTCGAGCTAATTTGCACTTGATGCAGCTCTCGCAATCGCACTTCCTGGTCATCTTCGGAGAGTCAGCAACCACCTTCGGCGAGATCTCCCAAGCCTTGAGCTCGCCGTGTGCCTAGCGGCGGTGGCACATCATCCGCTTCTCTGCATTGTGCCGAGATGCATGCCCAGTCGGCTTAAGTGCAAGCAGGCAGCTGTCATCGATATCGGTGTATTCGGTTGATTCCGGAGCTCGATCCAGAACGAATAGCCCATCGACCTGAGGTGCGGTGGCACTCAACATGCCATGACGATTGTAGACGTTGAGACTGTAGTGATTCACCGGTTCGACTTTGACGTCCTTGTCCATGATCTGAGACTGTGAGATGTGATTTAACGATCCCGGCAAATGCACCACTTCTTGGAGTATGATCGTTTCCCTCTTTATATTAGGTAGTTGACAAATCAACCTAACACTTCCATATCTGAATGCAAACGATCTGACCCGATTGTGTCCCTTCACCTTCTTCTGATTCGGAGGATATCCGGCGTAGGTGATGAACATTGATCGACGGCCGGAGATGTGAGTCATGCATCCGCAATCGATGGACCAATCACTGGATGAAGGATTTGAGCGAGCCTCCATCCAATAGTTCTCGATCGAAGTGGTGAGAGTCGAAGTAGTCTCAGTCGATGCTTTTGCTGCAGTGTCGACAGACATTGGAGGATCGCCATGTTGCTTGCTCAAGCAGTTCTCGGTGATATGCCCTCGCCGCGGGCAATGAAGGCACTTCCGCAGATCCTTCTCTGTCCTATCGTTGTCTCCCTTAGTATCTCTCTTATTATCTCTCTTATCCCTCTTTGGACTTTTGCTGATGTTGCTGCCTCTGCCGCCTTTGCCACCTTTCTTTGCAAAGAGCAGAGCTTGTGGAGGGAGCTCATTATCTCTTTTGATTGCAGCTTCCTTTCGGCGACCTTGGTGACAATCTCATCGGGCGTGGCAGTCAGCATGGCGTTTTTGTCCATCATGAGCTCCAGGAAGACTTTCCACTCGTGGTTCCTTGGGATTCCGCAAAGGAGGTAGAAGATGTGCTCTGGTTCACTCATCTTGGCGATTGTCTTTGCAGTGTCCGTATCGGCATCAGTGTCTGTGGTCGAGGGCCCAGCGCAGAGATTGTAATCCTTGACTTTCCAATCGATCTGCGATGCGTAGTTGTCAACATCTCCACAGTCCTGTAGCTTGATGCTCCAAAGGTCTTCCCTAATCTCGAAGATGTTGAGCGTCAGCTTTGACTTATTGGCTGATGTTAGCATTTCCCACAGCGTCTTTGCATCGTCAACGACCGTATATTCCGCGTGTATCCTTGGTTCTATGCCGAACAGGATAGTCGATCTGGCAACACCATGGCTATTCAACCCGCCTTTGAAAGCGGCCATCTCTGTAGCAGTCGCATCTGCTGCTGGCTCTTCTGGCTTGTCATCGTATTCTTTGATGATACCATACGGTTGCTGCTACTCGCGAAGTTGGGCCATCTCGGTTTCCCATTGTGCATAGTTCGTGCCAGTGAACTTGGTGATTGTGATTGTCGTCGAACTCATCTCGCACAATACTAATCTTGTATCGCCATCATCAGTTATAGTAGTCTCTCGGACTGTGCGGGAGATGTCCAGCAGCCACCGTCAGAAACACGGCGGAATGCGGGGTATTCGCTTAGCTTGTGGAGTTGCTTTTCCATGACAATGTTGACCTCCACTCGATAAACGAAAGTGGAAGTGTTGATTTTCGGTTCTCTTTTTCAATGCAAGGGCTCATAATCTGTTGTACGGTAGCGTGTGCTCGAGTAGTCGAGTGTGCATGGGCGGATGCGAACGTGTGTTTATTGTATCATGTAACAAGACATGTCGCATTGACACATTAGCAAAAAACATTTCCGTCCGGGCGGAATGGCTCCGTCAGAGTGGACGCGCTCCGTCAGAGCCGTCAGAGACACCCCGGTGGCGGATTACTCCGCTCCCGGCGTCAATACCACGCGTCACGTTGCACATCGCCCTCCGATCGCAGTTTCGCCGTTTCTTCCTCAGACTCTGCAAGAGCATTCTCAGATGCTCCTGAAAGAACCTGCAGTTATGGAGGTGCATT